>Ga0209608_1000315_pt1 | contig 50396 bp, 41 predicted proteins | sample AD_UKC130_MetaG_FD_184428 | JGI IMG/M metagenome (GOLD analysis project Ga0209608, IMG submission 184428) | Active sludge microbial communities of municipal wastewater-treating anaerobic digesters from Canada - AD_UKC130_MetaG (SPAdes) (version 2) | ecosystem: Engineered > Bioreactor > Anaerobic...
CCATTCCTCCTCTTCCCTGACAGATGTGCGGCCACTGATATGAACAGCACTGAAAATCCCAGGTTGACAGCAACAGAAATGTACGCATCGAAGTAACTTCCTTCATATATGAGGTCAAGCAGGCCTGTATTTATCCAACGAACAGGTGAGATGACGGATATCCTGGAAATCGTATCCCCAAGGGCATATATGGGCATGTAGCCTCCGCCCAGGAAAACGAACACCGGTATGAGCGCATTAAGCAGGCCGCTGGCCAGTTCTGCGCTGCGGAATATGAAAGCCAGCGCCGCCCCGAGACTGACGGTCATGACCGAATATGTGATTATGAGGACAGATACCATAAACAGGTCTTCGCCCCAGTTGGCCTTCAGCACCAGTCTGCTGAACAGCAGAACGACAAACCCCTGTATGACAGTCACAAAAATATTGCCGAGTATCTTGCCGGTGAGGTACTGGTACCTTCGGACAGGTGCGCAGAGCACCCTCGGGACCGTCTTTTCATCGACCTCCGACCTTATGCACCAGAATCCTGTCAGTGAAGCATACATCAGGATCAGCGTAAGCATAGTCACGGCATAGTAATCGGTGGAACCTGGCTGCTTTTTGCGGTCAAGGGCCGTGACCCTTACACGGCTGGTATCGTCAAACTGCTGTATTTCGGAAAGAACAGCGGGATTGCTCCGGGCCACGATATTGATTGACGCATATGAGTCGAGAAAGGATGCCACCGCATTTTCCACTATCCCCGATATGAAACCGGAGTTTTCGTTCCTGTACATGTCTATCCGCAGCGGCTGGCCCGTGATGTGGAGATATGCCGTAAATCTGCGGTCTTCGATCTCGCTTATGCCTTTTTTGAAATCTGGCGTTTCCTCGAACTGTATCCCCATCACATCCGACATATACTGCCGGAAAGTGTTGAAAGCGTTCTCGAATACCGGGTCACCCCCTTCGATATCGATGGTGTACAGCACGCTGATGTCCCCGGTATCGATGCTGCCATTTTCGAAAACGCTGCTGAAAGCTGCTCCCAGGATGATGATCAGGACCATGGGGAAGAGCACCATCAGTATATTGGTTTTATAATCCCGGAAACGCTGCTTTATCTCCTTGGATATGATCCTCGCTATTACCACCTGTCGTCCACCTCCCTCAGTCCCTGAGCTTCCTTCCCGTCAGGGACAGGAACACGGTTTCCAGGTCAGGAGTCTTGCTCTCCACGCTTTTGATCGTGAAGTTGTTCTGTATAAAATACTGTATTATCCTGTCCAGGTTGGTGACTTCCCTGGCACTTGTAATTTTTACCGTGTTTTCCCCGATATCCACATTTTCGACTCCCGGTATTTCCCTGATGCTTTTCTCATCGACCCTTGAAGCCGGTTCGCTTATCGTAACCACCACCACATCCTTGTCATTTATCATGTTTTCCAGTTCATCGCATGTTCCGAGGGCTATCACCTTGCCGTGGTCCATGATGGCAATGCGGGTGCATATCTCCTCGACTTCTTCCATGTAGTGGCTGGTGTATATTATCGTGCTGCCCATCTCGTTGAGTTTCTTCACCGACTGCAGGATGTGGTTCCTGGACTGCGGGTCGATGCCGACGGTAGGTTCGTCCATTATGATGAGCTTCGGCCTGTGGGCAATGGCACAGGCTATGTTGAGCCTTCTCTTCATGCCCCCTGAAAAACTTTTCGGGAACTGGTTCTTTTTTTCAGACAGCCCCGTAAACTCAAGAGCCTCCAGCGCGGCTTCCTCAAGCATTTCCCCCCTGAGGCCGTAAAGGCTGGCGAAGAATTTCACGTTTTCCAGGCTGGTCAGGTCCTCATAGATCGCTATGTCCTGAGGAACTATACCCACGCAGGATTTGGTCGACATTTTGTCTTTCCTGACATCTTTCCCGTATATGCTGATACTGCCCTTATCAATACTCAGCAGCCCTGTGATCATATTTATGGCGGTGCTTTTGCCTGCGCCGTTGGGCCCCAGCAGCCCGAAGATCTCTCCCTCCTGTATCTCCAGCGACACTTTGTCAACAGCAGTAACATCGCCGAATTTCTTTGTCACCTGGTCCATTTTTACTATGGTCATCATAACACCTCCGTCCCACGATAAATCTGCATTGCAGCGTATTCCATCAAGGCAATGTGCATGCCATTCCAGCCATACGACCCAATTATTACGTCAACATTATAAAAAAACCTGCTGCCTTCCGTTAGTACGAAAGGTCACAGGTTTATGTGACGAAAGTAATTTTTTCCGTTAAAAAGTGAAAAAGGCCGGTTATCAGTCTGTCCCGGAATTGCCGGGCCGTTCACCTTTCTCCCCCGTCAGGTAATACACGGCCAGCTGGGTGCGGTGCTCGAGCCCTGTTTTTGCCAGGATCGCCGATATGTAATTCTTCACAGTCCCTTCCGACATGAACAGCCTTGCCGCGATGTCTTTATTGGAAAGACCTTTTGCCACAAGTTCGGCGATCTCCATCTCGCGCTCTGTCAGTATCCCGCCCGGTATGCCGCATTTCCTTCCGGATGAAAGCTCACCTTTTATGATATCCATGGCAACATCCTGCATTACGGTACCTCCGTCATGTACCATCCTGATGGCGTCCATTATCCTTGCGGGCGGGCTGCTCTTCAGCAGGTAACCCCTGGCGCCGTACTTGACAGCGTTTATTATAAAATCATCGTCGTCAAAGGTAGTCAGTATCAGTGCCCTGGTCGACGTTTTCGACGAAATTTCCCTGGCCGCTTCAAGGCCGTCCATCACGGGCATCCTGACATCCAACAGCGCGACGTCCACCTGGTGCGCACAGCAGTATTCCACTGCCTTCCGGCCATTCTCGACGCATTCCGCCACCTCGAAGCGGTCATCGCTCTGCAGTATAATCTTCAGTCCCTCTCTTATCAGCGCGTCATCATCGGCTATCAATACCCTGATCGGCATAGTCTCCTCCTGTACTGGCATAAAAAGTTCAGCAATTATCGGCTGCATGACTGATCAGTCGACTCTCCCCCGGCCGGTGCACGCCCGGCTTCTGTCTTTCCGGCCAGCCGGCCCGCTTTCCCATATCGTTTTCCACAGGCAGCAGCGTTATCACGGAAAACCCGTCTGATCCGTCGATGATCAGCTTGCCTCCGGCCGTCCCGGTCCTCTCTTCCATGCCGGCAAGCCCCATCCCTTTTTTGATCACGGTTCCGCCTTTCCCGTTGTCCCTGACTTCCATCTTTATGACTTTGTTCATTACGTCTATCCTCACCCTGACGCGGGACGCCGAGGAATGCTTCAGCGAGTTTGTAAGGGCTTCCCTCATGTTGTCCGTCATTATGCTCCACTGCATATGCGTAATGACATCCAGCCTGCCTTCATGGGAAAACTCAGTTTCTATCCCGTTATTCAGCGTGAACTCCTCCAGGATCAGCTTCAGCCTGTTTATCCCCAGTTGCTCCGGGGCGGGCTTTATCGCCCTGAGCGTGGAACGTATGCTTTCCATCCCTTCCTTCAGGTTTTCAGTCACGTTCCTCACCATTTCGCCTGCCTTTGCGGGGTCCTTTTCCATTATCAGCCCGACAGCCTCAAGCTGTATGATGCTGCCTGCCAACGTGTGCCCAACCTCGTCGTGAATCTTCTGCGCCAGGGCGTTCCTTTCCTCGATCTGCGAGAGATAGCGCAGTTGCGCTTCATATTCGCTTCCGGCGCTCAGCCTTGCCGTCAGGTCATCTATCCGGTCCCTGAGATCCTCATTGGCCTTTTGCAAAGCGCCAAGGCTGTAAATGAACTTTCTGGCAAGCAGGAAAACCAAAAGGCACATCAGGCTTGCCATCACATATTCAAGCACCACACCGGTGTCAATGCTGAAAAAGGCCGGCACAGCAGCAAAAACCGGCAGGGCTTTCCAGTCATCAGTATATGCGGACACGATCTCATAAATATCTGCAGACATCAGGAGCAGGAACAGTTCGTACGCCATGACCGACGAAACGGCCAGGATAGTTACGGACAGCACACGGAACAGGGTTTTCAGCGAGGTTTTCCTCAACAGGCAGGCGGTAGTGACCGCAGAAATGTAAAGCAGCATGAATAATACCACAAGCGCGGTATTTTCCATGCTGCCCCGGAAATATCGCAATACGCAGTAGAACAGTATTATGAACCTCGCACCGATCATCCAGTTTTCCATATGACCTCATTTACCTGGATGGCTTTTTACTTTCTGTCAGGCCAGGATCCCGGCTGTCATTCCGAGCACCATGCCGGCCTTAGCCTTCGCAGACCATCCCTGCTGGTCCATCAGCCCCCGCATTAGACTTATACCAGGTTTTCCGGATTCAGCGGTTCAAGTTCTTTAATTACAAAAATTCCGTCCTTCCTTATAAGCACATCGTCGAACCATATTTCTCCGCCGCCGTACTCCGGGCGCTGTATGCAGACAAGATCCCAGTGGATCGCGGACTTGTTGCCGTTGCTGCAGATGTCATAGCAGCTGCCGGGAGTGAAATGGAAGCTGCCCTTTATTTTCTCGTCGAACAGAGTGTCCTTCATCGGCTTTTCTATATACGGATTGAAGCCCAGCGAGAATTCGCCCACGTATCTTGCGCCTTCATCAGTGTCCAGCACCTTGTTTATTCTCTCGGTATCATTCGCCTTCGCATTTATGATCTTCCCGTCCCTGAACTCCAGCGTTATGTTTTCATACGTGAAGCCCTGATACCTGGAAGGCGTGTTGTAAGTGATGATGCCGTTGACGGAATCCCTTACCGGGGCCGTGTAGACCTCGCCGTCGGGGATGTTCCGGTGTCCGTCGCATTTTATGGCGGGGATCCCGCGGATGGAGAATGTCAGGTCGGTGCCTTTGCCGACGATCCTGACCCGGTCCGTCCTGTTCATCAGTTCAACAAGGTTGTCCATCGCCCTGGACATTTTGGCGTAATCAAGGTTGCACACGCTGAAATAGAAATCCTCGAAGGCCTCTGTGGACATTTCGGCCATCTGCGCCATGGCGCTGTTCGGATACCGCAGGATGACCCATTTCGTGTGCTCCACGCGCTGCTCAGAATGCACGGGCTTGTTGAAAAGCGTGCTGTAGAGCTTCATTTTGTCCTCGGGAACGTCGCCGAGTTCGCTGGCATTATCCGCATACCTGATGCCGATATATGCATCCATCTCTTTCATCCTGTCAAGCTCGAACCTTGCCATGAGGCTGATCTGCTCCTCGGTGCAGCCGATGAGGAGCGCCCGCAGGATCTCGTCGTTCTTTATCGTGACGAAGGGCAGGCCGCCAGCCTTGTAGACCTCTTTTACAAGAGCCTTCGTCAGCGGCAGTTCGAAGCCCCTCGTTTCTATGAGGACCTTTTCGCCGGGTTTGACACTGCATGAGTAATTTACCAGGTTTTTTGCCAGTATTTCTATCCTTGGATCAGTCATTGTCATTCGCCTTCTTCCTTGATCATTCAGACTGCAGGGTTTCATGTACCTGCCGCAGGTCAGCTTTTATTATCCAATGATCTCCTCGAGATCATTCAGTACCTTTTCGAATGTCTTAAGCGCATCTTCGATCGGTTTCGGCTCCGTCAGGTCGACGCCGGCTTTTTTCAGCAGTTCCAGCGGATAGTCCGAACCGCCGCTCTTCAGGAACTCCAGGTAGCGGTCGATAGCCGGCACGCCGTCGCCAAGTATCTGCCTCGAAAGCGATACTGCCGCCGATATGCCCGTAGCGTATTTATATACATAGAAGCTTCTGTAGAAGTGGGGTATGCGCGCCCATTCCATGTCGATGTCTTCGTCGATGACGACCTCATTGCCGAAATACTTTTCGTTGAGCCCGCGATAAATCCTGCAGAACCCGTCGGCGTTGAGCGCCTCGCCTTTTTCGATCATCTCATGGGTGATCTTTTCGAACTCGGCGAACATCGTCTGCCGGAACAGCGTACCACGGAATTCTTCAAGGTAATGGTTCAGCAGATAGGCCCGTTCCTTTTTGTCCGTGGTCACGGACAGCAGGTAGTCCATCAGCAGTGATTCATTCACTGTCGAAGCCACTTCTGCAACGAAGATCTTGTAATCCGAGTAAATGTACGGCTGGGTTTTGTTGGTGTAGTAAGAATGCATCGCATGCCCCATTTCATGGGCCAGGGTGAATACGTCGTTTATGGTACCCTGGTAATTGAGCAATACATAGGGATGAGTCAGGTATGTTCCCCATGAATACGCGCCGCTGGTCTTCCCCTGGTTTTCATATACATCTATCCATCCGGAACTGAATGCCTTCGTCAGGTCCTCCACATAGCAGCAACCCAGCGCCGCAAGCCCGTTTTTGACGGTTTCGAGCGCTTCTTCATAGCTGATATGCCTTGTCGGCTGTTCCACGATAGGCACGTAGAGGTCGTACATGTGCAGCTCATCCAGCTTCAGGGTTTTCCTGCGCAGCCGCACATACCTGTGGAGAAGCGGCAGGTGCCTGTTTACGGTATCGATCAGGTTATCGTATACGTCCACGGGTACATTGTCCCTGTCCAGGGCTGCGTGCAGGCTTGACTCATACTTCCTGACGCTTGCATGGAATTTGTCCCTCTTTATGTTGCTGCTGAGCGATGAAGCCAGCGTATTCCTCATTGCCTTATATGACCTGTACAGGGTGTGGAAAGCGTCCTCCCTGACCCGCCTGTCATTCGACTCGAGGAACTTGATATACCTGCCCTTCGTGACCTCGACCTCTTCGCCGTTTTCATCCTTTATAGTGCCGAACCTGATGTCAGCATCATTGAACATCGAGAAGATCTCGGAGGGCGAATCCATGACTTCATCCGCAAGAGCCAGCAGCTCCTCTTCCCTGTCGGAAAGTACATGCTTTTTCTGCCTCAGGATGTCATGGAAAAAGTGCCTGTATACCGAAAGCCCTTCCATTTCATCGATGCTCTTTTTCAACAGTTCCTCGTCTATGGATGTGATCTCCGGTACGATAAAGGATGATGCTGCGTTCACCTCGGTCATCAGAGTCACGGCCCTGTCGGTCAGCGCCTGGTATTTCGGCTCGGCGTTGTTTTCATCGCGTCTCATCCTCGCATACGCGAAAACCTTTTCCGTCAGGGCAAACAGTTCATCCCTGAGCTTCAGGCATTCCAGCAGGACCTCCATACTGCCGGCCAGTCTGCCCCTGTAGGCGGCGATTTCCTTCGAAAGCTGCTGTATTTTTCTGAAATCAGCCTCCCATTCATCTTCGCTCGCATATATGTCCTCGAGTCTCCATTTGTATTTGGGATCGATCTCATCTCTTGCCGGAAGTTTTTTTGTCGTCACAAAGCCACTCCTCTCCCTGGCACGGGACACATCCGCCGCTAAGCCGCCGCTCGGTCAGGCGAACCGGCATGCGCATGGTCCTGCCAATATTTCTTTCCATAACATTATACCCTTAGACAGGCGGTATTACCAGTATTTATCCCCTGGCTGTCCCAAAGGCGGGAAGCTTCCTGGTGTCGATACTTTTTTCTTGACATGGGAAAAAGCAAAAAATATTATAAGTATAGCGCCGGGCTTTCGGCAGGACACTGCGGGACAGGCCTTTCATGGCGGACGCGGGCAGCCGTTTGAAGCGTACGGCAGGCCGTTCAATGGGGAAGTGCCTGAGGAATGCCCGGACATGCTGCAAAACTGAATCAGGGTTGGAGGGAACCGAAAATGGATGTCATAATCAAAGGCGATTATGATGAAATGAGTAAATTTGCGGCAGGCGTGATTGCCGAATTTGTCAGAAAAAAGCCGGACTGCGTACTGGGACTGGCTACAGGAAGCACTCCGATAGGGACGTACAGGGAACTTGTCAGGATGCACAAAGAAGAAGGCTTGGACTTCTCAATGGTCAGGACCTTCAACCTTGATGAATACCTGGGAATCGGGATCGACCTTTCCAAACCGTACGACGAGGATCAAAGCTACGCAAGGTTCATGTATGAAGAGCTTTTCAGGCATATAAACATTAAAGAAGAGAACATCCACATACCGGACGGCAGGACCAGTGACCCGGAAAAATTCTGCAAATGGTACGAAGAAGAGATAAAAAAGGCCGGCGGAATAGATCTCCAGTTGCTCGGCATTGGCGGAGACGGGCACTGGGCGTTCAATGAGCCCGGGTCTTCTCTGGCATCGAGGACGAGAGTACAAGCGCTGGCGAAACAGACCCTCGATGATAATTACGAGATGTTCTATAAAAAAGCAGGAGTGTCCAGGGAAGAAATGCCGCATTTTGCAATTACCATGGGTATTGGCACGATCCTCGAGGCAAGGAACATCATGATGCTCGCCAGCGGGAGCAAAAAGGCCGCCGTGGTGGCAAAAGCCCTGGAAGGGCCTGTCACATCGCAGATAACCGCCTCTGCGATCCAGCTCCACCCCGGCGGAGTCATCGTCGTCCTGGACGAGGAAGCGGCTTCCGGGCTCGCCCACAAGGACCATTACATGCACGTGGAAAAGCTGAAGAAGCAGTATAATTTGTGTACGAGCTATATATGATTTCCACATACATGGTTTTCATCTCAAGTGCGCAATTTCCAGATATCAGGCATACAACGGTATAAAAGCTGCAGCCTTTTGACATTCGGCTGCAGCTTTTTAGCTGTTTTCGCTTCAGTCAGCCGGGATCCAGTCCGGTTGCCGGCCTTGACTTCGCTCATGATCCGTCGCAGATATTTAAAGCCCGGTCGCATATCTGTTCATGGATTTCCCTGTCACCTGGCTTCGCCGGGTTCGGTCATTGTAAGCGCCCTGTAAATGAACACAGCCGCCTGTGCCCTCGTCGCATTATACTTGGGCCCTATGGTGTTCCCCTGCAGCCCTTCCATTATGCCTTCTCCGACAAGCACGGCCATGCTCGAAACGGCGCCAGGTGATATGTTGTTCCTGTCTATGAACTTCTCAAGGACCGAATTGTCATGCACATTGAACTTGCGGCCCGAAGCCTGGAGTGCCCTGAAGACCATCACCGCTATTTCTTCCCTTGTTATCGGCCTTTCAGGGTAGAACCTGTTGTTAGCGTCCCCGGATATAATTCCGAAGTTTTCAGCAATCATCACTTCCCTGTAATACCATTTATCATATCTCACATCTGCAAGGCTTCCGACAGGCGCCGTTTCAAGTTTGAATGCCCTTATGATCATTGCCGCGAACTCTGCCCTTGTCACGGTATTGTTCGGCATAAACTGTGTACCGGCAACGCCTTTGACCACCCCCAGGCCCGCCAGGTTCTCAATGGCATCCTTGGCCCAGGGAACATTGCCGATATCTGAGAAGTACACCCTGGTGTTAGTCCTTGCATCCGCCACCTTGCTCTCGCTGCGCCCGACGTCATTAAATGCCTCTACCTTGTAATAATAACGTGTCCCCGCATTCAGACCGCTGTCATAATACTCAGTGGTGTCTCTTCCTACTTCAGCAACCGGATAGAAGTACCTGTCGCTGTAAAGGCTGCGTAAAATCCTGAAGCCCTTTTCGGAATCCGAGTTGTCGGTCCATTTCAGTTTTATCTGGGACGCGGATATAGTCGTCGCCGTCAGGTCGGTAGGGGCAGCCGGCAGTGCTGTTGACACAAGGATCTCCTCACTCACCGAGTCAACATTCCCCGCGTAGTTGTAGGCTCTCACCCTGAAATAATATTTTGTATATTTATTAAGGTTCGACACTATATATTTGGTGTTATTGGCAGAAACCCACGCTATTTGGGTCCATCCGCCATCGTCCCCTATCTTTTGCTCCACGATAAAGCCATGTTCGTTATTCGAGGTATCTGTCCAGCGAAGCTGTATCTGGAACTCCGATATATAGTCATATGTCAGATCCGCCGGAGGATTTATGATCCCGATACCGCTGGATGCCACACCGGAGAATTCGGAATAGGTATGGCCTCCCTGTGTAAAGGCCCTTACCTTATAACTGTACTGAACTCCTTTTTCTACATTTTTATCAGTGAAAGTGGTGACGTTTTTATCGACCGTGGCATAGAGCACATACTGCCCGCTGCCATATGTGTTCCTCCATATCTCGAAACCAGCTTCGTCCGTTGAGTTGTCACGCCACTGCAGAACTATCTCGGAATTCTTCATTATAGATATACTCAACTGCGTTGGTGGTTCAAGGTAATAATTGTGCACTGTCAGCTCACTTGAGTACAAAGATCTGTTTACAGAATTTTTCGCCATTATCCTGTATGTATAAAATGCCCCCGGCAAAAGGCCCGTGTTGTCATACCAGCCCTGCACCGACGGTCCGACAGTCATTATGGGGCTGAAGTTCCCGCTGGGCATTTTCCTTTCGATCACCACATCCGCATCACTTACACCGGACCATGTGATATAGATGGAATTGCCGGATGACGGCCTGGCAGTTATCGTCGGGGTGGGAAGCAATGTATATGCTCCTACACCGGACTCATCCGGGAATGGTTCGCCCGAAACCCCTGTCCCAAGCGCTTTCCTTACCCTGTAAAAATATCTCGTATTGGGTTCCAGACCGGTATCACTGTATTTCAGAACACCTGCCGCAGTCGTGAATATAGGCGTCCATGCGCCGTCAGCACCTTTTTTCCGCTCGATTATAGTATTGTAATTCTCTGACCCGGTATAGCTCCACGACAGGTCCAGGCGTGTAGACGAAACCGGAGTTACTGTGAGCGAAGCCGGCGCAGCCGTGTCCCAGGCACTTATCGTAACTTCGTTCGACGAAGATGACCTGCCCATGCCGTTATAGGCGAATACCCTGTAAATATAAGTGCTTCCCTGCACTGCGGTGCTGTCCGTATATGTCGTGGTATCTGCGCCGACAGTGCCTATGGTGACGTATTTCTTCTGGACATCGTCATACCTTTCTATGATGAAGTTGATCTCATTATTGGACTTGTCGTCCCACAAAAGGATCACCCCTGACCCGGAAACGACATTCGCTCTCAGGCCGGCAGGTGCGTCAGGAACTTTTGCAGTAATGCTAATAGTGGCATATGAAGAATAGTGTCCGGCATCATCGGCGGCGTTGATCCTGTAATGGTATGTAACACCTCGCTGGATACTGAACCTGTCTGAAAAGGTGTCTGCGGTGCCCGGGAGAGTCGCCACATGCGCGTATTGACCAGACGTGCCTCCCCCTTCCGCTTTGCGCCATACCTGGATATTGCCTTCATTTCCTGGAGGATTGGTCCATGAAAGCTCGATGCAGTCTGCCGCAGTTATCCTTCCTTTCAGGTCAGTCGGCGCCGCAAGGCTGCTCACGTATTCGGTTATATTGCTGTAACCCCTGTATCCCTTGTCTTCTCTTGCTTTCAGCCTGTACCTGTATTTACCGCCCTCATTGACGGTATGCGTCATATAATTACCTGAAAGCGTGGTGCCTATGGTTTCCCACGGTCCCCAGTATGTTCCGTCCCATTTTGAGCATTCCAGCACGAACTTGTCGATATTTGTCTGCCTGTTCCATGAAATCTTTACTGTACCTTCATTCACATACTCAGCAGACAGCATGGGAGGTTCCACCGGCACAACAGTCACAGTGTCTGAAGGCCCGGACATACCATATCCTGATGAGATCGTCTGGATGGTGAATCTGACTGAGCCCGCGCCAAGTATCAGTTCTTCTGTCGAAGCTGTTTCAGCTGTGTCCCTGTATGTAGAAACGCCACTTTCATACCTGTTGATCCTGCTTCCTTCCGCAAGCGCGGAACTGTTCCACGTAAGGATCGCCTTCCTTGAGTTCACATCAAATACAGCCTTCAGACCGTAAGGACGTATCATGGCCGTGGTCACTGCCACAGCAGTCTTATCCCCGGTTAAAAGCGTCCCCATGTTTTCATCGTACGCTTCCAGCCTGTATCTGTAAGTAGTTTCAGGCTTAAGCCCCTGGTCCGTATATGATGTCGGGTCCAGCACCTGACTAACGTCTATTTCCCTGATGAGTACGAAACCGGATCTGCTGCCGTCGTCCCTGTATATCCTGTATATTTTGGCTCCCGGAACGGAATCCCACTGTAGCTTTATCTTCGTGTCCGTATCCGGGCTTAAGGGAAACGCAACAAACCCGGGGTCGTAAGAGTATGCTATGCGCGGAAAAGCTGTGAAAACGACCATTATGACAAAAAGGGATATAAAAACCGACCTGCAGATCTTTCTGCCGTAAAACATAACATTCCTCCAAAAAGCATATTCCAGTACAAATATCGGCAAAAACAGCCCCTGTGTTTACACGGGCCTTGTCCGCAAGGTGATCCATTATATGTAAATGTTCGCATAAAGCTTGACAATGCGCTATAATCATTATAAAATTATAACGTTCTGTGATGGAGATTTTCCCACAGGCAAATTCCACAGATGCGCCCGTAGCTCAGAAGGATAGAGCGACGGTTTCCTAAACCGCAGGCCAGGGGTTCGAATCCCTTCGGGCGCACCATCAGCCTCAAGCCTTACAGGGTTTGGGGCTTTTTGCTTTGGCTTGCCAACCAGTTAAATCCTATCGACAGAACACTGACCAATGTATACAAGAGAACTACTCAGATATCAATAAAGTAAAAAAGCAGAATGGATTAGTAGGTAAATCTAAATACCAAAAGAAATAGTATTTAGTTCAAAAATATGCTAAAATTAATAAAAAAATAATAAAAAATAAGATAAATTGCGTAAAAAAACGTATTGACATCTACTTATACGGGGCATAATATATAAATGTAACGACGTTACACTGTATTATTATGTCCCAGCAGTAAGCCTCCCACGATACGGGAAGTGCCGAGCCTGGGATTTTTTGCTTTAGTTAAGCAGTTACAGGGGTGAAAGTTTTATGAGAATCGCTATACTCGTTGATGGAGGTTTTTACCGTAAACGAGCTGAAACTAAACTAGGTCCTAAAAAACCTTCCGAAAGAGCTAAAGAACTTAATGATTATTGCTATCGCCACTTGGTCAAATTTTATGATAAGAGCAAAGACAATGATGAAAATAAGCCTGATTTATACCGGATTTTTTATTATGATTGCCCCCCTATAGATAAAAAGGTATATCACCCATATCTTAAAACGCAAATTGACCTCACAAAAACAGATTTATACATATGGATGACTTCTTTTCTTAATGAGTTAAAAAGAATGCGCAAATTTGCTCTTCGTCTAGGTAAACTCGCTGATAGTCAAGCTCACTATACCTTACGGTATGAAACATTAAGAAAATTATGTGATAAGACAATCAGTTTCAATGATTTAAAAGAAGAAGATTTCGAGTTATCTATTGATCAAAAGGGCGTTGATATGAAAATAGGTATAGACATTGCCTCGTTGGCTTACAAAAAGCAGGTAGACAGAATCGTTCTTATAGCAGGAGATAGTGACTTCGTTCCTGCTGCAAAATTAGCCCGAAGAGAAGGTATAGATTTTATCCTGGATCCTCTGTTTGCACCGATTAAGCCAGATCTTTTTGAGCATATAGATGGATTATACACTTGTGATTCCAGTTTTAGAGATGTAAAAACCAAGTAAGCCTGAATCCCTTCAAGCATACCAAACGATGTTGCTTATGGCAATGCTTTCCATGCTACAGGCCCTTTACAATCTCGTCCACACCATATGCGTATCACGCATCGGTGAAGATACAATTACGGCACTTTCGATGGCATATCCGGCACAACATCTGATGACAGCGGTAATGGTAGGGATCGGTGTGCCTGCCTTCAGAATAATAATCATCAGCTTTATATTTGGATGAAAAAACAGCAATGACGGCAGAAACCGATATTGGCCGGCCGGACAGGAAAACGGGCTAAGGCCGGGCACTTTTTCACCAGCAGTAAAAGAGGGCTTCATGCCGTAGTTGCTCAACCGGCAGAAACCCCCTTTCCGTGATATCTGACCACGGACGATGAAATCCGTGATTTTTAGCCATGAGTCCGCATTGGTCCCATCATCCTGCTGCCTTCTGCCTATCCTGGTCATTTCCGCCCTCCTGGCTCTCATCAATGTCGCTGGATTTGGCCTCAGTGATCACCAGCACAATCCTGTCAGTTTCACAGTCCGGAACAATGCCTTCCGGGTATGTGACATCACCGACAGTTATCCTGTCATCAGCATTGAGCTTCGAAACATCGATGTAAAGGTATTCAGGGATATTCTGCGGCAGGCCCCTTACAGGTATGCTGTCCAGTTGTGTAACAGCAAGGAGCTTTCTTGCTTCCACCGCTTCCCTGCCGGTTATCCTGATATCGACCTCTACCCTTATCTCCTCATCCGGGGAAACATGCTGGAAACTGACATCCAGCAGTTCTCCGTTTATTGCAGAATGCTGCATGTCCTTTACGATAGCGGTATATGTCTCCTCACCGTCGACATCGAGATTGAACATAAAGGTCCTGCCATACTTCCTTAGTTTTTTCATCAGTTCATCCTTTTTTATCTTAACTGAAATCGAATCGTGTCCCCTGATGCTGATCGAAGCAGGGACAAAACCGGCTTTCCTCAGCTTTTTGCTGGATCTGCTGTTTGTGACGTCTCTCCTCCAGACTTTCAGAGTAGCTCTTTCGTCAGTAGCAATCATTCTATCCTCTCCTCCCTTTTTGGATTTTACAAAATAAGAAATTTACGTATTTTATGAACACGCATGACAAGCCGCCGACGAGCAAATACTGTCAGCTGCATTTTATTCGGATGATTAACGTTTGAAGATGTTGAAAACTCCCGGTCGCTTTTCAGCGGCTGAATGATGTACAAAAAGACGGAATATGAAATTGTGCAACAATATAAATATATCACAAAATCACAGAATTTTCAAACCAGGCGATCAAATGCGTTGCTTAAATAAGGAAATTTAATACCTTATACTATTCATTTGGCTCATCTGCGTTTCATTTTTCGGATCATGGCCCTGGTTTCATCGTCGACCATCCTGGACTCGATGATCTTACAGAGCGCCTTGTTGTACGTGAAATCATCCAGTTCGCTGTTTTTCAGGTATTCGAGTGTTTTTTCGGGAAACTTCACATAACATGCGGACAGCGCCCATGCTACGGCCATTTTTACATAATAGCCGTCGTGTTTTATCCGGACCAGCAGTTTCAGAAACTCGTCAATGTAGTCATCTGATGTATAATAGAAAATCCCCATCACTATTGCGAAGCGCAGTTCGAACTCCCTGTCTGATCTGAAATACTGCTGCAGGAAATCCCATACGCGTGCCCTGTTGTTATTGACGAATTTCAAGCTCGCACAGAAACTGTCGCATACCGACCAGTTACCGATTTTGGGGATGAACTCCCTTATAAGCTGCAGCTTCTCTTCGTCATCGGTTTTGGCAAACCCGATGACGAAGCCCTGGAGCATCGTTTCTTCAAAAAACTCGTCATCGGCTGTCTTGAGATATCCACGCCAGTCGCCCCTCGCTATTTCCCGGGCAATCGAACGCAGAAGTGGCAGCCTCACTCCAAGCAAGTTGCTGGTGCCAGGCAGAAGCCCGGAGGCAAATTTCCTGTATTTCTCATCAGAAAGAGCTTTGAGCCTTGTTTTTATTTCCTCTTGCATATTGCACCTTTCCTGTCGCCGTATGTGGAATCAATGCCGGCACTTTCACCGGCCCCCTATCTCTGCCTGTACAATTCCTTAAGCAGCCTGATTTCCTGTGCATGACCCTCCGGCTCGTTGGGTGTCTCGAGATAAAACGGCAGACGCCGGAGTTTAGGGTGGTTTATCACATTGGCAAACGTATCGATCCCCAGGCTCCCTTCACCTATTCTCGCATGGCGGTCCTTGCGGCTGTGAAACGGATTTTTGCTGTCATTTATGTGGACTGCACGGAGCCTTTCAAGCCCGATTACCTCATCAAATTCTTTCAAAACGCCGTCCAGATCGTTTACTATGTCATAACCTGCATCATATACATGGCAGGTATCAAAACAGACGCCGATTTTTTCCTTCAGTTCGACCCTGTCGATTATCTGCCGCAGCTCCTCGAACCTGCCTCCAATTTCGCTGCCTTTCCCGGACATGGTCTCAAGCAGCACGGTCGTGGTCTGTTCAGGTCTGAGTATCCTGTTGAGGAGATCGGCTGTAAGTTCAATGCCTGCTGCGACTCCCTGCCCGACATGGCTGCCGGGGTGGAAATTGTAAAAGTTGCCGGGGGTGTATTCCGTCCTGGCCAGGTCGTCCGACATGACTTCCAGCGCGAATGCCCTGACCCTCCTGTCAGCCGCGCATGGATTCAGCGTGTAAGGAGCGTGGGCCATTATCTGCACGAAATCATTCTCCTGAGCCAGCCTCAAAAACGAGGCAACGTCATCCGGATCGATATCTTTTGCTTTTCCGCCCCGCGGGTTTCTTGTAAAAAACTGAAAAGTATCGGCACCGATGGACAGAGCCGTTTTCCCCATCTGCAGATATCCTCCCGAGGATGAAAGGTGGCAGCCTATATGCAGCCTGCCGTGACCTGTCTCATAAAAGCCATTGCCATACCTGTGAAGATCGTCACCTGTCTTGTGAAGTTCACAGCTCCCCATATTTTGCACATCACGGACCGGTCCGCCCACTGTCTGATATCCCTCCACCGGATAGCTTACAGAACGCATTTATTTGTCCTGTGCCTGCCTTAATGAATGCTTCCTCTCCAGGTCCAGCAGCCTTTTCTTCATATCAAGGCCACTTGCATATCCCACCAGCCTGCCATCGGCGCCGATCACACGATGGCACGGAACGAACACGGCGACCGGGTTCCTGTTGTTTGCCATCCCGACCGCCCTTGCGGCTTTCGGATTCCCTATGTGCCTGGCTATCTCGCCGTATGTCCTCGTCTCGCCGTAAGGTATCCCGAGCAGTGCCTGCCATACAGCTTTTTGAAACGGCGTCCCCTCCAACTGAATGGGAATGTCAAAAACTTTTCGCTTTCCCTCAAGGTATTCGCCAAGCTGCTTTGCCGCTTCCTTTATCAGCGGCGTTTCACCGATGGTAAAAGCGACTTTTCCTGATCTGGCATACGGACTCCCGGCAGTATGCTGCAGTAACGTCTCAGCATTTTCAGAAATGCACCCTCCTGCCGTATCGGTCCCGTTCCCGTCGGTCCTGTCGCTGTCGTTCCTGTCCTCTCTGGCAAATTTCAGCAGGATTATGGCCTTCCCGTTATCTCCTATCACTACTTTCCCGATACGTGTTTCATATAAATACAGGCTGTTCATATTCTACCCCCGGGGCAGATTTATATTTTATGCCGTGCATGCGGTCTGAAATCATAAGGATTCAAGGTATGATTTCATCCACATCTTCCTTAATCAATTCTATCAGACAGATAGTCGATTAGCCATAATTCAAAATCAGTATTGACGCTGAATATACCTTCTATTATCATATATTTAGTAATACTAAATGCTTAGAAATGGAGAGCATACACTTGACAGAAGTCAGCAAACAGCTGAAGAAAGGCGTCATAGAGATACTGATACTCAGCCTTCTGAGTGAAGAAAAGATGTACGGTTACCAGCTGATACAGGAACTGGACACGAGGAGCAACGGCGTATTCAGAATGAAAGAAGGCACGCTTTATCCTGTCCTGTACAGGCTCGAGGACAGCGGATATATCGAAAGCTTCTGGGAACAGGAGCCCGACAGGCGAAGCATTCCGAGAAAGTACTATATGATAACGGATGAGGGCACCAAAGCGCTGGGAAACATGAAGCAGGAGCTTGAAACGCTCATATATGCTATCCGGCTGGTACTTGACCAATAACCGTCAAAGGCCGATAGCCGGCAAAGTTTATATATGAAAGAGGGTATTGCCTTAATGAAAAAAATCAACCGTTACGTAAATGAAGTTCTTTCATGCATCATTGCCGACAGTAAAACCAAGGAACGCATAAGGAAAGATCTGGTCTCGCAGCTCAGCGAAGCTGCACACACGGAAGACATAGACAGCGTGCTGGCCCGGATGGGCGACCCGAAGGAAGTCGCACGCGAATTCATGGATTCGATCTATGAAAATAAAGGCGAGCTGCTGAATGAACTGCTGTCAGATATTTCAGAACACATGAAATACCTTAAGCCGACATATGAATATAAATCAAAAACAACCATATTCGGGATACCGCTCGTCCATATCAAATTAAACAGGTATGGCAGACCCGCAGTTGCAAAAGGCATAATTGCGATCGGTACTGTATCGCTTGGAGTTATTTCTCTTGGCATCATGCCGATAGGGATAATAAGTGTAGGATTTATGGCTTTCGGTATTTTCGCGCTTGGCGCTATGGCTCTGGGCCTGCTGCTGGCCCTGGGCGGACTGGCGGTCGGCGCCGTTGCTTTCGGTGGAGTTGCCATGGGGCTTGGGGCCATTGGCGGAGTCTGCCTGGGTAAAATAGCAATAGGAGGAGTCGCCTCCGGTACTGTTGCCATAGGAAATGAAATAGACGGCGAATATATGCTGAGGATAAGCCAGGTAACCCCTGAGACAAGCGCTCAGGCGGCCGCTCTCATCCGGGCTGCATTCCCGGAACTGCCTGACTGGATCGTCGATCTGTTTTCAGGCATAGTGAGATATTTGCCCGGCAGTTAAGCGATGTCCGGTGAAAATGGCATCTTCATACAGGAAGTATTTCTGTACAGGTAACGAAATGTCAGCAAGACCGAAAGCATCGGCAACATGATGGACTGGCGCAGCACCCACGCGATTGCAGCCACGGCAACAGCCGCAGCCATGCAGCGGTCAGGACCTCATTCAGAAGTACTTCTTCAGGAACGAAAGGATGGCGTCGGCGTATTCCCCATCTTTCCATGGCTCTCTGAAATACTCTTCCATGCACATCATATGGTGATCCCCGGTGCGGACGAAAGTTTCGACCGTGCCGGACGCCGCTTCCTTCAGCCTTTCAAAACTGATGTAAGGTATCTGTGAATCTTCAGTGGAATGCATCAGCAGGGCAGGCCTGCCGTTCAGCTTCTTTATCCCGTTGACCGGGCTTACCCTGATACTTCCGAAACCATATTCGAGTCCCATGTACAGCCTGACGAACGGCTTCTCTATTTTTGCGACGACTGGCGGGAATCCCATTCCGATCATATTGTCACAGAACGCATCTTCCCAGGACGAAAACGCCGAAACGCTGATCAGTCCGTATATGTCCGGGATCTCCCCGATCGAATTGATTGCCGTGGCGCCGCCCATCGATACACCGAAGACGATTACAGGCAAGTCTTTATACGCGGCCCGGCTTTTGATATATCCAGTTCCTGCCTTCACATCGAGGTATTCCCTGGTTCCAACGTATATTTTGTCTCCTTCACTTCTGCCGTGGGAGCGCATTTCGATCAGGAGCGACGAATAGCCGTTGTCAGCCACCATTTTTTCATGGCCGAAATATGACGTGACAGACGGGTTGTGGATGCCGGAAATGCATCTCTTTGACATCGGCGTGCAGAAGGATCATGTCCTTCATAACCATCGGCGGTATGGCTGCGAGGCCGGCGACAACGATCACAGCCAGTATGATCAGGGCAATCGTTACGATTTTCCTGACAGGCCTTTTTCTTCTTACCCTGCTGACAGCAAGGTTACTGAATCTTGATCTTGATTTCATCGCCGTCTCCTCCATTCATTACGATAAAATAGTATCATTATATGGTAATCACGTCAACGAAACAGCAGAAATATCACAAACCGATGCGCCAGTCCACATTATTCCTCCACGCCGTTTCCGATTGACATCCGGCCTGTTCTGGTGTATTATAGTTAAGCGGCACAGAAAGCACTTTGCATGTGCACGCAGCCAAAATTAAATATATGGATGATTTTCGACCTGGAGAGTTCGCCTAGATGGTCGAGGGCGCATGACTGGAAATCATGTATACCCGTAAGGGTATCCAGGGTTCGAATCCCTGACTCTCCGCCATATTATAAAAGCCTGATTTATCAGGCTTTTATTGTTTTGATGCATAACGAGGCTCGAAATCACGCAATTTCTGCTGGAGTGAAACTTGCCCGACAGTCCCGGCCGGTTTGCCGCTCCAATAGCTGGCCGACCGGTCAACTGACTGACAGGCGGGCCTTTTGGAACGACAGCATTTCTCAGTAATCAGGGCTTATTTCCCGATAACCTGTGAACCTGCCGTCGTAATACTGCAGCGTATAGCCAAGCCCGTTATCGGGCTGCCATTCATAATAGTTTCTCTCATTCGGAAACAGTATGTGCATGATGGCCATTATGACGCCGCCATGGCACACGACGACTGCAGAACCCGCCTTTCGTTTCTCGATTTCCTCAAGGACTTCACTTATCCCCCGTTCGACCCTTTTGCAGAATCCAGCTTTGCTCTCCCCGCGCGGGCAGCATACATCACCGGCTTCATCAGCCATCCATGCCTGGTATTCTTGCCTGCGCTCCAGTTCATTATGGCTGCGCATCTCAAACTCGCCGAAGTTATATTCCCGCAGGCCTGCTACCGTAACATAACTGACGTCGCCATAGATCAGCCTGAGAGTCTCGACAGTCCTTTTCATGCCGCTCGTTATGTACAGTTCTGCTTCAGGATATATCCCATTTTCCTTGTATGACAGTATTTCTTTTATCCCTTCTTCCGACAGCGAAATATCAGTGCTGCCGCAGTAAAGACCATTCTTATTCGCATTGGTCCGCCCGTGGCGGATAACATGGATCAGTGCGTCCATTTCAGTACCGTCCCTATAACGCGTAATATTTCTGTCCACACTTTCAGAGTTGCTGCAAGCAATGCCAAACATCATCCCGCAGCTTCCGTCCACTGCCTCTGCCCGGCCCATTTCCGGATGTTTCGCCAGGCTGTCGAGCTTTCCCCTTGCGGCATCGGCCGCGGCATGGTCTGGTGAGGTTATGCCGGCAATGTGCTTCCCAGTGTCCTTTCCCTACCCGCTCATGCCCTTCACCGTCGTTTGCCGGGTTGGAGTACCCTAGTAAATTATACAATAAAAAATGGCGCCTGGCACTTCGCATTGACTTGTGACATACCAGGCACCACTCTTTATCGGATCAGTATTTGCCGAAATCCATATCATTCAGTGAAATCACGAGCTTAGACATGTCGGGCTTATGTATGCCCGCTTCCTGCGTGGCAGTGTCATTCTTCCCTTTTGCCTGCATGTTATCAGGCATGCCTGGCACCGAGTGATTCATTCCGCTGTTCCTGTCGCGAGATGTAGCGTCCCCATTGAGCTTAAACTGCCTGATCAGATCATACAGTATCGCAGCCTGGCTGGAAAGCTCTTCGCTTGCAGCCGCGCTTTCCTCTGATGTCGCGGAGTTCTCCTGTACTACATGGGATACCTGCATGATGCCCTGGTTTATCTGGGATATTGCCACGGACTGCTCATTCGATGCGGTGTTTATTTCGCTCACCAGTCCGGTCACGGCTTCGACACTTTCCACGATCTTCCCAAGGGCCTCTGCAGTCTCCTTTGCGATCCTGGTGCCTTCCTCGGACTTCTTGATCGAATCTTCTATCAGAGCAGTCGTTTCCTTAGCCGCATTGGCCGACCGACCTGCAAGCGTCCTGACTTCCTCGGCAACCACAGCGAAACCTTTACCGTGCTGGCCTGCCCTTGCCGCCTCGACCGCTGCATTGAGCGCAAGTATGTTGGTCTGGAATGCTATGTCATCTATTACCTTGATGATCTTGTTGATATTGCTGGATGATTCATTGATGTCATCCATCGCTTTCAGCATTTCCTTCATCTGGGTGTTGCCGGTGACAGCATAATTCTTTGCCTGTTCCGCCATTTCATTTGCCTTGCTTGCATTATCGGCATTGACCTTTGTCTGGGTCGATACCTGTTCTATAGATGCTGTAAGTTCCTCAATCGAACTTGCCTGCTCGGTCGCCCCCTGTGAAAGGGCCATGCTGGAGTCAGAGATCTGCTTCGATCCTGCTGAAACCTGTTCAGCGGCGTTGGAGATATTGAGCAGCAGGCCATTGATCTTCTGCACCATTTCGGAAAGCTTGCGTCCGAGCAGATCCTTGTCGGACCGTATCGGGATATCGACTGTGAGGTCTCCGTCGGCTATTCTCTCGACAAGAGACGCCTGTTCCCTGGTGCTGGCAACCAGGTTTTTGAACGCTTTTATAAGCTGCCCGGTTTCATCTCTGTATTCCGTATCGAAGGTTATATCCATATCTCCCAGTGCCAGCTGGTTGGCTGCGGTGACTATTTTCTTCACGGGACTGCTGATGATCCGTGATATGAAGAGTCCCAGGAAGACCGCCAGGGCAATGCCGATCAATATCAGTATAATCATAAGGGATATGGCGGTATTGGCCAGTTTCGTGTTGCTGTCGGCCCTTTCATCGGCACTTTTCTGGTTGTAGTCCACAAGTTCGACCAGGATATCACGGACCTGATTGCCAATGGCATCCGATTCTCCGAGCAATTCATTTTCAGCGGCGTCATACTGCCCGGCCTGGATATACCGGACTATATTCGACATATGGTTCTTATACTGCGACCAGCTTGATTTCAGCCTGTTGAATATTTCGCGGTCTGTTTCATCACTGATACTCAGCGATTCATAATTCGCCAGCTGCTCATCTATCGTTCCAATAAAACTGCTGATGTTGCCCGCATATTCATTCCTCTTGCTGTCATCCCTCAAAATTATGCATTCAGCGATGTTATATTTCATTCTCTGATAATACCTGGCTGCGTTTGCCGAGTAGTTGATCCCCATCGTGTTGTTCTCAAACATCAGTGTGTCGGCTTCGTTGATTCTTGTAATGTTCATAAGTCCAACGATACCTACCACGCCTGCGATCACTGCCACAAGAAGAAAGCCGACGATCAGTTTCGTGGATATTTTCAGATTATAAAACCATTTCATATGGTTCCCTCCAATCATGTTTGTATGAAAAATTCAAATCACTTCGCTAAGAGTTTCGATCTCGTCAGCAGTGAGCAGCTTTTCGCAGTCAAGCAGCAGTTTGACATCATTGCCGACCTTGCCGATGTTTTTTATGTACCTGTTGTTGAACCCTTTGTTCATCTGCGGTGGTTCAACGATGTCTTCCTCGGGAATGGTGATCACCTCTGAAACCGTATCGACGATAAGACCTATCGATATATCATTTATGTCCACTACTATGACACAGGTCCTGTCGTTGTATTCCTTCGGCTCCTTTTTGAACCGGAGCCTGACGTCCATTACCGGGATGATCTTGCCCCTCAGGTTTATGATCCCCTTTACATATTCCGGAAGCTCCGGTATTTCCGTAATGGCCTGCATCCCTATTATTTCGGTCACATACCTCACTTCGATGCCATAGCTTTCACTCCCCAGGGAGAATGTCAGGAACCTGCCTTTCAGCGTATCCTCTTCCATATCGATCGTGTTATCGATCACGTCTGCCATACCATCATCTCCTTTCCTTTCTTGATGGGGTCATTCCTCTGTACTGTCATTTGCTATCCTTTCCATATATCAACCCCCCGATATCCAGTATCAGGCTGATGTTTCCGTCGCCCAGCAAGGTGCATCCAGCCAGCCCCTTTACCTTCCTGAATTGCCTGATGTATTCCGGCAGGGACTTTACGACTATCTGCTGCTGGCCCAGCAGTTCATCAGCAAATATGCAGAGTGTTTTTTCATCATGTTCGACCATTATCATGATGCCTTCAGTAAAATCAGTAATGTCTGTGGAGATGTTGTAATACTGATGCATCCTCAGGATCGGATAACAGTTTCCCCTCACCATGATCATCTCGTTTCCCTCGGGATCGGTGAAAGCTTCTCCCGCCTGGGGCCTGAAAGATTCCTTTATGGAAATGGTAGGCAGTGTGAAAATCGCCTTCCCCACCTTGATGTTCATGCCGTCAATGATGGCAAGCGTAAGCGGTATTTTCAAAGTCACTGTTGTGCCGGCATTCGGTGTGCTGTCGAGGATGACCGAACCTCCTATTGCTTCGATATTTTTCACCACGACATCCATTCCGACACCACGGCCTGAAAACTCGGTCACATCATCCCTTGTTGAAAAGCTTGGAAGCAGTATAAGATTGAACACTTCCCTGTCGGTCATCTCTGATTCAGGCCTGTAGAGCATCCCTTTCTCCCTGGCTTTCTGCAGGATCTTCTCCCTGTCCAGGCCCCTTCCGTCGTCACGCACGATGATCAGCACATCGCCGCCGGCGCTCTTGGCTTCCAGTGTGATCGTTCCTTTCTTGTCCTTTCCGGCTGCAAGCCTTTCCTGTGTGGATTCGATCCCGTGGTCAAGCGCGTTCCTGACGAGGTGGACCAAAGGATCCGATATATGTTCGATAATGTTCTTGTCGACCTCGGTCTCTTCGCCGATAATAACAAGGTCCGCTTCCTTCCCGAGCTTTTTGCACATGTCACGCACGACCCGTTTCATCTTCTGGAAAGTCGCTGCCAACGGGACCATCCTGATGGACATGACCATATCCTGTATCTCTTTGGTTATCTTGTTGAGGCGCTGGGCGGCTTTCTGGAAATTGTTCAGTTCCAGGCCGTCCAGGTCAGGATTCTGGATTACCATCGCCTCAGCGATCACGAATTCTCCCATCAGGTCCATGAGCTTATCCAGTTTTGCAACAGGAACACTAATGATGTTCTGATGGCTCGTGTGATCGCGGCTTATGCTCTGCATGCCGTAGTCTGCCGCCCTGTCCTCCCCGGGATCCGCTGTCCTTTCCCCGGCAGAAGGCTTTGTAATCCCGGCTTCCTGAGCAGCCTCGCTTTCATCTGTCTGTTCCAGCTCCAGTTCCTTCAGGAATACAGTCTGCATCAGCAGCTGATGTATGTCCACATAGGAGCAGTCGGTCCTGAAACTGATGGTAAAGCCATCGCGCCGAATGACTTCAGAAGCGTCAGGAGACATCAGGTCCTCAGGCACATGCCGGATACCTCCTGCAACCTCCTCCAGGTTGTGTATCACGCTGAATGCCCTGAGGTTCTCCATCTCACAGTCTTCCTGGAAGCGGATGACGGCCCTGAATGAATTTATGTATTTGCTGCCGGAAGGATCATCCTGTCTGGCAAGGTCCTGTTCCTGCCCGGCGTGATCCGGCCCCGGTTCTGCCGTATCTGTTTCCTGCTTTGCAGGTTCCCGATTTCCGGGCTCTGATCCTTTCAGCCTGGCCAGGAATGCCCTGTTGTCCGCTATCAGCTTCGAAGCATCACCAACGGCGGCTCCTCCGGACTTGATACTTTCGATCTGTGCTTTTATGAAATCCACACCGGCGAGTACCAGGTCCGAAAGCTCTGAGTATTCGACATCACAGGAACTTCCTTCCCGAAGAAGGTAGAACAGGTCCTCGATCGAATGGGCAAGCGATGAAATACCATCATATCTCATCATTGCAGAAGATCCTTTTATAGTATGCATGATGCGGAATATCTCGTTGATGGCGTTCCCGGAATAAAAGCCGTCTTTCTCGGCATCCAGGATACACGCCTCAAGCTGTTCCAGCAGCTGGGTCGTCTCAAACACAAACATATCGAGCATATGTCCGCTTAAAAACTGATCTGACATACCTACCATCCTCTTTACAGCTTTTATATTTTCTTGAGGGTCTGGATCACATGGTCTTCCTTAAACGGCTTGACAATGAAAGATTTCGCCCCGCTCAGGATGGCTTCTTTTACAAGATGCTCCTGTCCCATTGCAGTTATCATGATCACCTTTGCGTCCGGATCGAAACTGCGGATTTGCTTGAGCGCCTCAAGGCCGGTCATTTCAGGCATTGTGATATCCATGGTGACGATATCGGGATGCAGTTCCTGGTATTTTTTAACCCCAATTGCGCCGTTTTCAGCCTCACCGACCACTTCAAAACCGTTCCTCTCAAGTATGGTCCTGATTGATGCTCTCATAAATGCAGCATCGTCTACGATGAGTACTCTTTTCATCGTTCAGCCACCTCGTCAAATATCAATATTTTGTTATTTATGTCATAAATATCCTTTGTTGAAGATGCGCTGATGCAAAGAAATCCGTGTGCAGAGAAATTGATAGCCCAGCGTAATAATATCTTCTCTGCCGGCGGATTTGTTGTTCTGCCCGCGAAACGCAGATAAACGGACATGAAATGTTGATTTTGCACGACGAATTGCAGACCTGGTCATTCAGCAGAACCGGATATCCTTTATGATCTGATCTATATCATCCTTTGAAACTGCCAGCAGATCCAGCACTTCAGGATCCAACGCCAGATTGGCACCTTCGCAGATGAAATTCCAGGAGCAGGTGTCCGCAATATACAGCAAACACATCAGTTCTTTGTCCGTCACGTTTTCATCCAGCGGATCATGATGGTACAGCGATGATTCCACCATGATCTGAGGAAGCTCCCACCAGTTGAGGAGATATGCGCCCAACTCCTGGTGGGTTATGTCTATGAACTCCATTTTTTCATAATAGTAATACATGTCCTTCTTGTTCCTGATAGCTGAAGCAGCTTTCAGGTACCTGTCGGTGTAATTCGATATCAGCACAACTTTCCCGATATCATGCAGCAATCCTGCCGTTGAACACATATCGGGTATTGGATGCCCCGCTATCCGCCTGTAAAGATGCGCCAGTATTTTATTTGTCAGCACGGCATGCTTCCAGAGCACATCGATATCCTTCCTGAGGTGCGGATTGATGGCAGTCCCGCTATTATTGAACGCCTCCGCACTCAGCAATATATTCATTACGTTGTTCAGTCCGGGATAATCTATCGCCTGTCTGACAGAACCAGTCTTTATACCATATCCGGATGAATTTGCCACCTGCAATACCTTTGCCGTAAGAGACTGGTCGGTTTCAATGGTTTTTGCGATCTCATCGATACCGGCGCCCTGCTCCGCCAGCTTGTTCAGCCTGGCACAGATGTCTCCGGGCGAAGGAAGGAACTCGATCCTGTTTACAAGTTCCAGCAGGTTCCTGTGCTTAAGCGCTCCTTCAACGCAGAATATCTGCTCGACCGTACGTATCAGTTCCTGGTTCTTCCATGGTTTCAGAATATAACGCTTTGCAAGGCTCTCCCTCTGGATCCGTATCACCAGGTCCTCATCGTTATAGCCGCTCAGGACTACCCTGATGACAGAAGGATATCTTGCCCTGATTTCTTTCAGCAATTGGTATCCGTTCATACCGGGCATCCTTACATCAGTGAGTACCAGATCTGTCGCTTTTTCCGCAAGGATCGACAGCGCTTCCTCCCCGCTCTCAGCAAGTGATATTTCAAAACCGCTGCCGGCAAATGCCCTTCTCAGCGAAGCCAGGATAGGCCGTTCATCGTCTACGAACAGTATGCTTTTTTTCATTTCGGGTCACCTGTTTCCGGCTGTCGGTCAACAGGGAGCAGGATGGTAAAGCAGGTGCCCATCATCGGCATGCTCTCCACAAGTATCTGCCCGCCATGCTGATTTACAACGATGTCATAGGCAATGCTTAGTCCAAGGCCGGTTCCCTGACCCGGGGGCTTTGTAGTGAAAAACGGATCGAATATTTTTCCGATGTTTTTCTTCTCTATGCCGATACCATTGTCCTCGATCCGGCATTTTACGAAACCATTTTCTGTATCAGTCGTTATGGTGATCAGCCCTGGTTTCTCCATTTTTTTCTCTTTGATGGCACTGGAAGCATTTAGGATGATATTCAGAAGTACCTGATCGATCCTGCTGCTTATCGCCTGTATCAATGGGATCTCACCAAGATCAAGCTTTACGTCGGCATGGTATTTTATGTCGTTTCTTGCAAGTAGCAGGGCGTTATGTATCCCTTTATTCAGATCGTACTCCTCAAACACATTTTCAAGTCCCTGCCTCGCAAATGCTCTCAGGCCTGTGACGATCTCGCTGATCCTCTCCAGGCCGTCCTCTATATCGTCGAACATATCGCCCTGGTCTTTCAGCATGAAATCCAGGTCTTTTTCGCTCTCCAGGGCCTTCAGCCTACGTATTTTTTCTATGATGTCTTCCGCCGAAAGGTCCGGAACCAACAGGGCAAAATCCCTGTATGCAGACAGGATTTCCCTGAAGTCCCCGAAATTCTTCCTGGTGATCTCCATGTTGCTGCATATGAAGCCGAGAGGATTGTTGATCTCATGTGCGACGCCGGCTGCGAGCTGGCCTATGCACGCCAGCTTCTCACTGTATATGAGCTGCTCCCTGGCATGTTCAAGTTTCCTCAGTGTTTTTGTCAACTGGGCGTTTTTTTCTGTCAGTTTCTTTTCTGTCAGCTTTTGCTTCGTAATATCCCGTGCAACAGTAAGGATGACCTTCAGACTTCCGTATTCGAAAATACGGGCCCTGGTATCAGTATAGATACGCTCCCCGCTTTTTGCGGAAAAAACCATTTCGCAGGACACATCTTCACCGTTCAGCAGCCGCCCGGCGAGATTTGCCATATTATCTGCCGCAATATTTTCCACCAGTTCAGAAAGGCGCCTCGAGAGCAGTTCCTTCCGCTTATATCCCAGCATTCTGCAGGCTGTGTCATTGACTTCTATTATAGGTCCTGGTTTCCCGTCTTCTGTAATGCCGGAGACAAATATCATGGACTACGGTTCTATCTTTCATTCCAGACTGCCTCTTTATCTGAACTTATGCTCATGTTTTTACGATATAGCTATATACCCTCAATTTTACGCCCTAAAAATAAATATCGACATTTATTGCTATTGCTATAGATATTTTTCAATAAAGTGCCACTTCAAATTGGTAAAATCATACATTAGTTCTGTGTCCCGAGAAAGTTTCAGCTCTATGTATGAATCATTTGCTGTGTTATTGTAAAATAATAACATGAGATTTGTAAAACGATGATTACATGTCAGGATTATATGATTGCTGCAGCAGCATTTGCAATCCCTGCAATTCTCATAAAGGTCTTTGCACCGCCCGAAAGGATACCTGGGTGAACTTGTCATCGCAAGGGAGTAAATTAAAAAAATGCCAGGCACGTCGCCCGGACATTTGTCGATCCGCATCGTGTTAAGCGGATTGTGTCCACGTGACGTGCCCGGCACTTGGGTTATGTTATCCGAATTACTGCAGGCCGATAAATGCACTGATTATTTCTGTGGCACTGTCGTTTCCGATATCTTTTGAGAACTGGAACAGGTAGAACATGTCATTCGCAACAAGGTTGTATGCCTTCCTGGTAAAATTCCCATCCTTATCGGGCAGCCCATAGGCGACTATCCCGATCCCGTTGAGGTCCAGTTCCTCCGCTTCGGACCCTTCAGGCAGAATATACGTGTCAAAGCTGTTGTACTGGACATGCACGCTAAGAGTTGCACCTTCATCAAGCTCATTTTTATAGCATGTTACTACACGTTCGATTTCATCGGTATGGGTTATTTGTTTGACCGCGTAGTTTTGCCCGTTCCTTTCCGCTTCCGCCATGAGAGCTTCCATTTCGTCCTCCGTCATGTAATAGTCGCCTGTGTAGTAGTACACGCCTTTTTCAAATCTGAACCCGCCCGGCAGTTCCATGGCCGGCCTGAAAGATCCAAATCCCTCTTTGCCTGCCAGTCCGTCTGCAAACGCGTCTAAGCTGTCTACATATTGGGGCCTGGAAAGTACGCTCGTGAAGAACTTCTTGCCATCTCCTTCGGGATCTCTCACTATGATCTTTTCAGCTTCTCCTGGCTGCAGGGTTTCGTACCTTTCCCGGAGGATTTCTCCGAAATTTGATTCGATATATGCATCACCGGCAGCTTTATCCTCAATCAACTGCCTGATTTCATCGGTTGGGGTCTGGAACTTTACCTGGATGTTGTCATTGGAATTTTTCAATTCCCTGAAGTATGAGTACGTCAATGCATAAACGGGATATGCGACAAGGCACGCCACGACTGCGGCGGCGACCAGCAGCCTCTTGCTGCGCAACCGCGCGCTGCGATCCACCGTGCGTTTCTCGAGTTTTTCACATATGGCTTCCCGGCTTTTTGAAAAATCGATCCCGGGGACAGGCTCCTCGGTCAGGTATCGTTTGAATTCATTAAACCAGGCTGATTCTTTCACCTTTTACCACACCTTCCTTTTCAAGCATTTTTTTGATTTTGGATTTCGATCTCTGGTATTGCTTCCTGACAGCCACTTCCGACTTGTTCAGGATCCTTGCGATCTGGCCATGAGGAAGTTCTTCAACGATGTGCAGTATCAGGATGCTTTTCTGAACTGGAGTCAGAGCGTTCAGACACTTCTCCATGGCCTCGCTGTAATAGTCGTTAACGACATGTTCTTCTATATTGACCGGACCGTCCGGTTTGAACAGCAGCATCTTAACTGACGAAAACCTGTATTCCTTCCTGATATGGTCAACACACAGATTATGGGCTATCCTGTAGAGAAATGCGGAAACCTCGTTGTCCTGCAGAGTCACATTGCCGTATTTCTCAACAAGCCTGACGAACGTATCCTGCATGAACTCCTGTGCCGTGTGGACGCTCGCAGTCATCCTGTAACAATATGTATATATTTTCCTGCTGTACTTCTCGTAGATGCTTTCGAAACAACTGCTGACTGACAAGGTTTTTTCTCCTTTGCCGTTGATTTTTTCATCATATATAACGTACATTGATTTATGAATGTGACATGTTCCAAAAAAATACGGCACCATTATGGTACCGGGAATAATTGATCAGCGTCTGCAGGATGTATCATTGTGTCCGGAAAGGTGTGTCATCACTTCTTGCATCATTTAAATGCCGTTCGCACTGCTTCAGATCCGTCAGGATCCCTCCCGTTCCCCGCCGCTGATCTCAGCCTCGAGCCAATCCACGAACTGCCTTGCTGTCCTGGGCGAACGGCCGTTGTACTGCAGTTCCCATTTCATGGCTTCCCTGTGCAGGTACTCCCTGTCCACCTCAAGGCCTCTCTTTTTCGCGATCCCTTCGACTATCTCAAGGTATGTCTTCTTGTCAGGTGATGAGAACACCACGGTCATTCCGAACCTGTCCGACAGTGAAAGCTTCTCCTGTATGGTGTCCGCCGCCCTGACTTCGTCATCTGTACTGCCGGAGGCCAGCCCGGCCCTGTCGCTGAACCTCTCCCTGACCAGGTGTTTCCTGTTGGAGGTGGCATATATCAGCACATTGTCCGGTTTTGTCTCAAGGCCGCCTTCCAGCATCGCTTTGAGGGCGGTATAGTTTTCGTCGTTGTCTTCGAAAGACAGGTCATCGACAAACAGTATGAACTTCAGGCTCCTCCCTGCCAGGCGCCTTATGATCACAGGGAAATCGGAGAGCAGGCTTTTGGGTACTTCTATTATACGAAGCCCCCTGGCATGGAACTCGTTTGCCAATGCTTTTACAGTGGACGATTTGCCGGTCCCCCTGTCGCCGTACAGAAGGATGTTGTTTGCAGGCCTGCCGTCCAGGAAATGCAGGGTATTCCGTATGACTTCCTCTCTCTCAAGTTCGTATGATACCAGGTCGGAAAACCTCACAGGGTCAGGCGATTCAACGCCAATGAAACTGCCGGTCGTTCCCGGCTCCGGTTTGCAGCTGCCTTCGATAAGGCTTAAGTTATCATTGTATGCCGGATTTATCCCCGGGATATTATATCCGCCTGCCACAGCAATTGCGGGGACGCGCCTCCAGACGAATGACCTGTATTTCGAGAAAACCCCGCTGCCGCAGCTCCTGTGGAACTCAGCAAGTTCTTCCGCACAGTCAGGCCACTGATCGCTTTTCAGCAGCAGTTCCTTTATTTCCCTCACACGGTCCGGTGCAACGGCTCCATCAGAAACGGATGCTTTACGCTGCCACGAGGGATTTTCGCTGATCCAAAGCGGCAGTTTCATGACCGCTTCCTGCATCGCTGCATCATCCCTGCACAGATACAGGTAGGAATCCCTTATCCACTCGGATCGTATCCCGGCGAGCACCTGCAGTTGGGCCAGGTCGTTCTTCACTGCGTCCGCTAACGTTTTGCCGAAAAGGGCAGGTGAAGCAGCCGCGCTTTTTGATACGTCTGAACCTGCCGACATTGATAAAACTTTTCCTGCACCAGGATCCTTTGATGCAGCCCTGGAATCTATTGAACCAGCACCCTCTTCTGCCGGACACGGATCGGCAGTTCCGCCGGCAAGGCACGCGGCGCCCATCGACTCTGCCGCCATACTGAACGGATTCTCCGTATGCAGGACCTTTTCTATGATGTAGGCCTTCAAACTCAGACCCGCCCTGAGCAGCCCGTTCCCGACCGAACTGTACAAATCTGCTATAAGGAACAGGTCGGGCCAGTCGGAATCCAAGCATTCAAGTAAAACACCCAGTTCTCTTATCAGTGAGTCCTGGTTCAAAGACCGATACAGCATAAGCGCTTTGGCGGCAAACCTGGCGCGGCGCAGTTCAGTGCGGTACATGCCCGTTCTGCCTCCATTCTCCTGCTTTAAATTCTCCTGTATTTCTCCGAAAATGTTTATCCTCTCATTCATACTCATATCCACCTGTCATCACCTGTTTTCAAATTAAAATATACAAAACTTAAGCGTAGATGTCCACTGTTTCAGGCTTTCCGGCAGTTGCCGGATACCTGGTCACAAAAGATGCAATAAACCTCTCTGTCAGAACCGGGATAGCACGCAGATTACGCGCTTGTGATCTCCAGACAGAACTTCGATAATGTAATGAAATCTTTCAGCAGATCCCGCGTCTATAAAGAGAACGAATTCCGCTTCAGGGCTATCCTGGACCATGGGCTGCAGATCAGCGAAACCGGCGGAAAATATTACATCACATCAAGGAATCATCCAAAAATGTTCCTTGGACTTTGGGTCCTATGCAATGCCCCTGAAAGTAAGTATAAATACATGAATTACCTTCGCCTGGATTACAAGGGCTATTACAGGGTGTCCGGAGCAGCCCGGTTCTGTAAGCGTTTCGCTGCAGTTTCACTTATTCCCCTGCACAGACATCCCAGCGACGGGATGTTCAAAAACCCCACACCAAACCCATGGTTTTCAGGTGGCTTACTTTTACACACTCTACCACATTTCAGGAATGACCACGTGAAGCATGACTGCGCAGCGGGACCACGCACCTCACCGTAACTGCCGTGATGACGGTCATACCGCCGGCCAGAGCCCATTTCCCTGGTGCCTCGCCAAGGAAGATATACACCCACACGGGATTCAGTATAGGCTCTATCACCGGTATCAGGCTTGCTTCAAGCGCCGTGACATGCTTTATCGCTGTTGAATAAAGGATATACGGTATCCCGAGCTGCAATGTACCCAACACGGCCAGGTACAGCCAGCCCCTGGCATCCGGCATGTTGCTGAACAGGAACGGCACACCGATCAATGCTGTCAGCAGGTTCCCGAGGATAACCGAACTTATCGGGGAACCATCCTTCTGCATCCGCATGCAAATCGTGAAAGCTGCGAACGAGATCCCGCTTCCCGCGGCAAGGATATTCCCCAGCATGCCGCCCATGCCGAGATCGTCGATGAAGAACATGACCATACCGGCCATCACGATTATTACCGTTACCCAATCAAAAAGGTCCACTTTTTCCTTCAGGAGCCATGCGCTGAGAAATATCACGTACACAGGGGCCGTATACTGGATAAGTATTGCATTGGCCGCCGTTGTGTTTTTTGTCGCTGCAACGAACAAAATCACCATGCCGGCGTATGACAGGGCCGCGCCGGTCTGAGCCGCGGACCAGTCGAACTTCGGCCTGCCCGTTGCAATAATGATTATTATTGCGGAAATCGCGCTCCTCACCCCGGCGATAGCCAGAGCATGGGCTTCTATGGATTTTATAAGCAATCCTCCCAGGCTCCACATAACCGCTGTGGCAACCAGGAGTATTATTGCTTTTGGTCGCTCATTCAAAGCTGCTTCTTTTTTCATGAAATCACCGTTTGTCTTTAAGAAGAATCGCTTGTTTCTCAAGGGGACCCGCCATACGTTTTCAGGGGAAATTACTGTTTGCTTATCAGGGAACGGTCCCTTTATTGACCAATGGCATACCTTAGGCGAACCCATTGGTTCGCCCTGGTTTTCTTTTATCTGTTCAGCTTTCAGTAAATTACCGGTTTTAGTCCTTGAGTCCGGGACAGGCAGATTCCTTTGCTTTCCGGCCTGCCAATCCCGCAGTTGCCCAGCTTCAGTCCTGCAAATGCTTCATCAGCATTCTCAGCCTCTTCTCGACAAAGCCCGGAATGAACTCATGTCCGAAATACCTGTATACGGCTATCTCCTTCGGACAGGTCATGTGGTTGTACGCGGCAAATATCGTCGATGGCGGCGTGACACCATCGATGAGCCCGGCAGCCACGAGTACCGGACATTTGATTTCCGGGGCCAGGTTCATGATATCGAAATATGTCAGAGTTTTTCTCGCCCGCTCTTCAACGGACGGATCGGAGTATCTCCTGAAAAACTCGTTCAGTTCAAGGTAAGGCATCGACTGGGCAATATCGATAGCACGGTCGAAGTTGCAAAGATAAGGGTATTGTGCCACGGCAACGGCAGGTATGTCCGAAAGCGCAGCTGCCGCGAGCGAAAGCCCTCCGCCCTGGCTGCCGCCCGATACCCCGATCCTGTCTGCGTTTACGCAGTCCATGTCCGCAAGCACTTCCAGGGCGCGTACGCTGTCCATGTAAACAGCGCGGTAATAATACTCTTCCTTCGCCAGTATCCCCTTGGTCATCCATCCCGAAACATGGCCATGGGACGACACCACATTGTCGACACTGTTGCCCTGCTGCCCGCGCACCAGCATCTGCAGCACCGCATATCCGTGGAGAGCAGTATCCACAACTTCATGTATGCATCCGTCATAAGCCCAGTTGTACCCGTGATACAGCACAAGTCCAGGGTATTTCCCCGGCCCGGCGGGCACGGCGAACCACCCGTCTATTTTTGCACCCATGAAACCGGCAAACGTGATCCTGCTTACCTTTACGCCCTTTGCCGGGTAGTCGTAGGGCTTAAGTTCATATTCCAGCGGCACCTTTGCCAGTTCCTGCTTAGTGGATTCCCAGAACTCAAAGAAATCCGGCTGCCTGGTCAAAGCAGGCTTGTATTTCCTCAATTCATCAAGGCTGAGATCATATGGCTGCAACATCATGCACACCTCCGCATTTTCTCTGTATGGGCAGTTCATGTATAACAGGCAATTTTATTGATCCGGTCTCCCCTTACTTATCACAGCTCATTGTCGTTCCGGCTGACGAATGCCAGCTCATTTATGGTCACCTGATCGTGCATTTCTTTTTGGTTGTATCCGATACATTTTGATCCGCTAGATTTCATTTCGGATGCCTGCCGGCAATTTTTTTGCTTGTTTGCAGGTACATTTCCCGGTCGTCTGCCGGTTATCAGTTAGTCAGCCCATGCCTTATTCACTGGTCATTAGTTCCTTCACGAGGTATTCGACCGTCAGGCCGATCACTTCCTTCTCCCACTCGGAATTGTTGAACGTATGGTCGGCATTCTTTATTACCTTCAGCTCAGCCCTGCCGCCGTAATACTGCAGGTACCTCTCGGAAACCCCGACAGGCACTGTACAGTCATTTTCACCATGGATGATCAGGACTCTCCCGTAATATCTCCTTGCTCTGTCAAATATGTCGAGTCCCATCACATCGTCAAAGAAGCCAATGCCGATGCGTAACCCACCCAATTCGGCATACCCGGCCTTTCTTATATCTTCGATGTCATATCCTGATTCATCGATCTGCTTCCTGATAAGCTCTCCCATGTTGCCCGCAGGCGCCCAGAGGCAAAGGGTTTTTATATCTTCCTTCCTATCACCGGCAAGAGCGCTGGCAACAGCGCCACCCATGCTCAGCCCGACAGCGCCTATCCGTTTCGGATCGATACCGTCGAGATTTTTCACATAATCCAGTATGTTATGGGCGTCCTGGATCTCGCCGGAAAGAGTCATATCGATGAAATCGCCGTCGCTTTCGCCGCTTCCGCCAAAATCGAACCTGACACTTGCAATGCCATTCTTTGCAAGTGCTCTGGACAGCTTGACAAAAATGAAATGGGGCTCCATTTTGTTGCCGGTGAATCCATGGAATATTGCAACCACGGGTACCTTCCCGCTAACGTTATCAGGCATGTGGAGCATGCCTCTCAGTTTCAGTCCCCGGCTTGTCAGTTCGACCGCTTTCTGCACCGCTGCACCACCCTTTCAGGTATCAGGATTTGATTTAAAACCGGGCTTACCCCGGAGGAAATGCTTTCCGGGTATCCGGAAGCTCCTTAACATGTAATGAAGATGACTATCGCACATACTGAAGCTGTTTTCCTGGTTCAGAAGTCACTCACACGTTCAAAAGCTGCCTTTCACATGTACGGCTGCGTTCCTGAGCCCGTTCAGGCACCGGAGAGATACTCGAACGTGACGCAGCTTTCAAGCTCCCTGATAACGGAAAGCTCGGCCGGCTGTGAACCTGAAGTCATTACGTTTGCACCTGCTGCAGCCGCCGCAAGCCTGATAGTGCTTTCAAAATCCAGACCGTTGTCGATGGAGTACGCAAGCGCCGCAACCATGGAATCCCCTGCTCCTACAGTACTTTGCACATCCACCTTAGGGGCGTGGACCAGCACCACTTTGGATGCATCAGCAAAAAGCGCTCCTTTTGCGCCCATCGAAACGACGACCATCCCGATCCCGTGGTTCCTGACAAGCAGCTCCGCATACTTTGAGGCCTGTCCGGCATCCCTGACATCGGTCCCAAAAAGCCTCCCCAATTCGTATATGTTCGGCTTGACCAGGTACGGCCCCGCTTCAATTCCCTTCTTAAGCAGTTCACCGTCCGCGTCGAGTATCGCTGTTGCTCCTTTCTTCTTCACAGCGCTGATCCATCGGAAATATATGTCTTTATCAGTATTATCAGGCACACTTCCGGAAAAAACAACGATCGAGCCATTCCCGACCTGATCCAGCAATTTGTTTTTCAGTATTTCGAGGTCGTACTCGGAAACAGCCGGACCAGGTTCATTTATATCGGTATTCGTTTTATTCCTCGCATCGATAACTTTGAGATTAGTTCTCGTTTCGCCGCTGATGAACACGAAATCATTTTCGACGCCCATATCATCCAGGTATTTTTTGATATACCTGCCGGCAAACCCGCCAAGGATGCCCATCGCCCTGCTTCGGCCGCCAAGGCTTTTTATGACCTTGGATACGTTTATGCCTTTACCGCCGGCATCCATCCTCATGGAAGAGACCCTGTTGACTGAGTCGACTCTAAAATCATTTATGACGACTGTCTTGTCGACAGCCGGATTAAGCGTGACCGTAAATATCATATTCTTTCTCCGGATATGGCATTTGACTTAATTTTAGAATTGATAGAGCACCATGTCAATCAGTCGAGGGACAGTTCTCCGAAATGAGGCAAGCCAGGGACGGTTCTTTTCCCCGTACCTGGCTCCCTGTTTTTGCCCATACCGGGCCCTTATGCCTGGTACCAGTGTCCGGCCGAATTACACGGCACATGCACCCGGACTCCGTATCCCAGTTCAGTGCATGGGTCATCCTTGCCTGCCGGCGTCGGTCTTCCCGGCTTACAGCTTCTCGATGAACCTGCCGTTGACCTTGCGTATTTCTGCACCGGCCTCTTCCAGCATCCTTCTGACCTTTTCCTGCTCCACATGGCGCTTTGTCTTGATGCCATTTGCCTTGACCAGTTCTTCCATGGTCATCACGAAATAGCGGATAGCCTTGTACTGCGGCATCGTTTTGTTTATCTCCTTTATCGCTGCGTCGAACCTTGCCGCAAGTTCGCTCTCAGGCAGCAGGTTGCCCTCGCCGTCCACAGCGTTTTCAGCGTCTACCACCAGCTTCGCACATATCTGAACGTCGCCATCTGGAGCGACATTCCCCCATACGAACGAGTCTTTGACGCCCGGGATGTTGTTGAGCTGGACTTCATATTCCTCCGGGAATGCCTTCTTTCCGCTCGTCAGCACTATCATGGATTTCGCGCGGCCGGTTATCCTGATGAAGCCCTCGTCGTCGATATATCCCACATCGCCCGTCCTGAGCCAGCCGTCTTCCGTGAAGGCTTCCGCCGTAGCTTCAGGGTCTTCATAATAGCCTAGCATCACATTGCCGCCCCGGGTTATTATCTCGCCTGTGCCGTTTTCGTCAGGCGATTCGATCGCAACCTCGACGCCTCCAAGCGGATGCCCGATGGTGCCCGGAACATTTACGAAATCATTGTTCGTTGCAACAACAGGAGACGCTTCCGTCAGTCCATAACCCTGCAGCAGACGGAAACCGATCTTGTCGAAGCCGACCACCACTTCTTTGTCCAACGGAGCAGCGCCTGAAACAGCGAGCCTGAGATTCGGCCCGATCTTCTCGAACACGCTCCTGAACAGCTTCCTCCTCAGATCGATCCCGACCGATCTGAGAAGATCCGATATTCCGGTCAGTATTTTGAACATTTTCTCCTTGCCTGACTTTCTTATGCCATCCTGCAGCTTCCTGTACATTGCTTCAAAAATAGCCGGCACCGCCACCAGTACCGTGACGTTGTATTCCTTCAGGTTCTGTGCGATATGTTTTATACCGTCGCCGTAAACGACGCATGCGCCGCAGTGCAGCATCACCAGGAGTCCCACGGTATTCTCGAACGTATGGTGCAGAGGCAGCAATGACAGATGGGTATCCCTTTCATCGATCCTGATTATCGAGGTGATTGAAGCGACATTGGCAGCCAGGTTGGCGTGTGACAGCATTACGCCCTTAGATGTGCTGGTCGTTCCGGAAGTAAACAGCAGCACCGACATCCTTTCCCTGTCTATCGGCGCATCGATAAACGATCTGTCGCCGGACTCGATGAGTCTCCTTCCCCTTTTGATAAGGTCAGGCAGGGCCATGAACCTGGAATCGTCCGAACCGGTTGTTTCAGGATCCAGTCTATCCATGCAGATGAAAAACCTGATGGTCTCGTTGCCCTTCGAAATCTCCACCATGGTATCATGGTAGGTCTTGCTGTAGAAAACCGCTTCCACCTTCCCCCTGGCGGTGAGGTTCTCTATCTCGTTTTTGGGAAGATGCCTGTCAAGGGGCACTGCCACCCCTGTACCGTTTACGGTGGCAAAATAGCACACACTCCATTCATACCGGTTTTCAGCTATAATGGATATCCTCATATATTTCATGCCAAGCGACAACATTGCGGTGCCAAGGCTGTCCACATCATTCCTCAGGTCGTTGAATGTTCTGAAAGTAACGTTGCCGGTCTTATCCCTGAATTTGAAAGCAGGTTTGTCTCCGTATCTTTCGGCGCTTCCTCTGACCAGTTCCCTGAGATCGCTTACGATTTTCGGCTCATAGTACCCTATACCTTCAACAACTTTTCTGCCGTTTTTGATACTGATATTGACGCCTTTCTTCATACCAGCCTCTCCTTCATTGAAATTTAATGGATTATTGCAGTACTTGAGCTGCAGGATCCCGTATGTTATAACTAAATCATATTACTACATATTATTATCTGGTGATAATTATTATAACTGAAATTTTGCATGAAAGCAATAAGTGAATTGCAAAACCACAACCGGCTGTGTCTTTTCCTGGAGATATACCGTTGATAAGGATGTCTGTCCGCAAATACCCGACCGCGGATATGGGGAGCTGAAATGCAAAAAATATCCCGCTGCAGTCGCACATGCAGCAGGATCCGGTTTCACGAATCAAATACGTCCACACTGGAGCCGTTTATTAAACTGTCCGCTCTTAAGCCGTTTTTGTCTATGCCCTTCAGCGACTTTTCACAGCGCTATATCTGCCTCTTTCCATTATCGCCGACATGATCATTGCTGGCTTGCCTGCCGTTTTTCACTTCGCCCAGCCGGCGCTCCGCAAGTATTATTAAAACCGAGCCTGCCATGCAAATCGCCAGGATATGCATCGGAAGCATGAATCCATGGTTCTCTGCGAGAAACCCGACGGCCAGCGGGGTTATCATGGCGGCAAGATTGAAAGCCAGGACGGTGATGGCCGACGCAGATGCAGTCCGCTCAGGAAACTCGCTGCAGCTTATCATGACAAGGGCGACCGTGTGGGCTCCCTGCAAAAATCCGCCTGCAAATACAAGGAAAATAATCAGCGGTTCCAATCCCGGACCTGCAGCAAAAGCTGCCGACATGCAAACCGCCGACAGGATCCCCGAAACGGCATAAAACCTTTCAACAGCCATACGCCTGAAAAAGATGGGAGAAGCAAACCTCATCAGGAGCGCGCCAAGAAAAAACACCGTGGACATGAGCCCGGACAATTGCTGCCCCATGCCTTTCTCCTGCTGAAAAAATGTGGGCATCCAGACAGACAGTCCGTACATGAAGCTGAAATACAGCAGGCAGGCGCAAAGTATCAGCCAGGCCTTCAGGTCCCTGAAAACTTCTGCCGGATTCCCAGCCGCTCCTGCATTTGACCTGCCCATGTCCGAGTACGGCGTGGAAGGAATTATCCTGCGCCCTGTGGCCGCATAGAAGGCGCAGACAACGGCTGACATTATGCCAATCAGCAGGAAAGGCACTGAAAAAGTTTCCGGTTTTGCAGCGTCTATTGTCAGCGCTACAAAAACGGGCGCAGCCATAGCACCAGTCGAATAAAAAGCATGGGCAACGGGCAGTATCGTGCTTTTGTGTTCAGGGTATATTTCGGTTACCACGCCGTTCATCATTACATCGATGCCGGTGTATCCGATTCCTGAAACAAGCACGAATATCAAAAGCAGCATGTATCCACTATTGTGAGGGAGAAATGCGGGGAGGACACCTGTCAGGATACTGCCCGCTGCCAATAAAGCAAGGCACACAGATATAACATATATTTTGTTATACCTCTCACCAAAAAGAGAAAGCCACACGGCTGTCAGCAACCCGCCTACAGACTGTACAGTGATGATCAGACCGTGTTTGCTTTCAGTTATATTGAAATATTCCATGATCAGCGAAGCGTCCGGTCCAAACGAATTGACATATAATGCATATACTACAAACGCCCCGCAGCACAGGCACGCAAAAAGCAAATACATCGAATCGAGCTTTTTCTTCATTTTCCCAGTTTCCTTTTTATCTCCTGCCTTACCGGCAGGACATCTCTGCGCTCCTGCAGTCTTATTGCAGCATATCCATTGCTGATATCTGCATTATCTGCCTGTCTTGTCAGTTTCCTGTTTTGAATGTACCAATCATATCCTTCAGTTCAACCGACAGATCCGACAACAGCATAACAGAAGACAGGACCTCCTGCTGGTTAGCAGTCTGCTCCTCGATGACGGCTGCTATTTCTGACGTACCTTCCGTCGTCTTCCTGGAAATCTCATCTATCTCAAGGCTAAGCCTGCTGACTTCCGATATTTGTTTTTCTATCAGCCTTATCTCTTCAGCGACGGCAGAAATGCTTTCGGCCGACTCGCTGCTTGTCGTGAGTATGGCATTGAATGCCTCTCCGGAATGCCTGACTGATTTCGTGCTGTCGTTTACAGCGGTCAGTCCATTTTCCATAAGTTCCGACACACTGTCCGACTGTCTGCTTATTTCATTCAGCATCTTCGAGATCTCTCCTGCAGCCTTTCCGGAGGCTTCAGCCAGCTTTCGTATCTCCTCGGCGACTACAGCGAATCCGCTTCCGTGTTCTCCGGCCCGTGCCGCCTCGATTGCCGCGTTCAGTGCCAGCAGGTTCGTCTGTTCGGCAATAGCTGTTATGGTATCTGTAATGTTGCCGATCTTGCCCGTTTTGCTTTTCAGTTCGGCAGCCGATTCATTCGTAAGCATGATCTTTTCCCTGATGCCTTCGATTTGCGAAACCAGGTCCATAACTTTGTCATACCCGTTTTTCGCGGCTTCGTTGGCAAGTTTTGACGAAGCCAGCGCTTTCTCAGTACTTAATGTCATGCTCCTGATGTGATCTGCCAGTTCCTTCACCACTTCGCCCGAAATCCCGACTTTGTCCGACTGGGCTAATGCCCCGGCAGCGACCTGCTGGATCGATTCGGCTATTTGCTCGATAGCTCGTGCGTTCTGTTCTGACACGGTTTTCAGCGCATCAGCCGAAGCTGCGGTGTTGTTGGCCGTGCCGGTTATTTTCTCCAGGATCCTCCTGAGATTGGTCTGCATATCGTTAAAAGCTTCTGCAAGTATCTTCAGTTCATCATTGCTCGTGACAGTGATAGGCTCAAGTGTCAGATCGCCTTTTGCGATAAGACGGGCGCTTTCAGCGATCCTGCGGACTGTCCTTACCAGTCTGCCGATGTACAGGATGCCTGCCAAAACGGCAACAGCAGCGACAATGATCGAAAGGAGCAGGTTGGCATTCCTTATCGAATTTGCCCTTTTTACGAGTTGCTCTCTTACATCTTTCTGTATTCTGAGTTCATTGGAAACAAAATTGTTGATATTTGTCCTGAGAAACAAAGCTGTCCTTGAATTCTCTGAAACCAGGGCCGAATACTGGCTGGATGATGCGTCTTCCTCCAGACTGACTATCTGGCGGACATTATCTTCTATTTTTACAAACATGCTTTTTACAGTATCCAGTATAGTCAGCGACTGCGGATCAGTCGTCCATTCAGAAAGTTTTTCAAGGTTTCCGTTTATACGCTCAAGCGCTTCTGACACTGTGCTTTTATGTTCTTCTTTCCTTTCCTGCAGGTACCTGTCACTGATGTTTATTACAGTATCGATATCTTCTATGATCGTGTTCCCGATTATCGTAGTCTCCACCATCTCATCAAGCCGATCGATCGACTGGCTGAGAGCCAGTTGTCCCAAGATCCCGATCGCTGCCATGATTACTGATATCATCAGCAGCGCTGCCGCTAATTTTGCCCTGAGGCTCAAACCTTTTCTGCCAACTGATATACCTGGTGCTACAGACACTTCTCTCATAGACCTAAATACCTCTCATATACAGTTTTCTGAACATCAGCGTCTTTTGTGCATAAAAGCAGAGTATTCCATCTTATGTACAAAATACCAGATGCTTAAATACTACTGAAGGTGCATCATAGATGCACCTTCAGTAGTATTTGTACGCAGTTTAGTTTACTTAATTTCATTGATGGCGACTCTGCGGCCTTCATCACTCGATTTGCGTATAGCTTCAAGTATGCGGATTATCTGTGCCCCGTCATGGAAGTCGGGTTTGACGGTGCCTTTGCCTGCAACTGCATTCAGGAAATCATTGAACGCGTTGACAAAGGTGTGCTCGTAACCGATTATGTGTCCGGGCGGCCACCATGCCGACACGTACGGATGATCGCTTTCCGTCACGATAATCGTGCGGAAGCCCTGTTCCTTGCTGTCATGTGTGAAATCAAGGTACTGGAGTTCGTTCATGCGTTCGAGATTGAAGATGATCGCACCTTTGCTTCCGTAGACCTCGAAGTAATTGTAATTCTTTCTGCCGACCGCGAATCTCGAAGATTCGATGCTGCCAAGCGCGCCATTGGCGAACTCGACTACTGCGAATGATGCGTCATCCACTTCGACATCTCCGTACTCAGTGGTGCTCGCGCCTGTACCGGCGGTAAATGCCGTCGCGCCTACACCTGGCAGCGGACGCTTCTTGATGAATGTCTTGTTGACTGCAGTGACTGCTTCAGGTTCCCCTATCAGGTACCTTGCAAGGTCTACAGCATGTGATGTCAGGTCATACAGCGGGCCGCCGCCTGCTTTTTCCTTCTGGAGCTGCCATGACAGCGGGAAGTTGGGATCGGTGATCCAGTCCTGCAGATAAGCTCCGCGCCAGTGATAGATCGTACCGAGCCTGCCTTCCTCGATCATCTGCTTTGCATAAGCAACGGCAGGCGCCCTGCGGTAGTTGTGGTTCAGGTAATGTACGACACCAGCCTTCTCAACTGCATCTACAACTTCCAGGGCATCTGCATACGTCAGTGTGAACGGCTTCTCGCACACTATATGCTTTCCTGCCTTTGCAGCAGCGATCGCCATTTCCTTATGTTCAAAGGTGGGAGTCCCGATATCGACCACGTCGATATCATCGCGCTCCATAATGGTGCGCCAGTCGTAGGTGACCTCTTCGTAGCCCCATCTTTTCGCAAAATCCTCAAGCGGAGTCTTGTTGCCTGCGATAACTTTCAGCACGGGCTCGAATTCCGTGTCGAAAAACTCACTCACCCTGCGCCATGCATTGCTATGCGCCTTCCCCATGAAGCCGCCGCCTATCATGGCTATGTTTATCTTTTTCTTTCCCATGGATAGCCTCCTTTCACTTCCAGGATGTCCGGGCTTCCTGCAGGCTCCGTCTTCCTGCGTTGTTCTTGCCGCAGTGCGGATCCTGCCAGGAATGTCCCTTCATGCTGCCTTGATTATCCCTTCATGCTGCCCGGATCATTTAAAATTTGCAGCGATCTTCTTCAGGTTCTTCACACTGATGGCTACAGCCTCTTCCTCCATACCCAGCCACTCGGGTGCCGGCGCGTCGATCTCAACGGCGAGGAATCCCTTGTAGTTCGCCTTGTGGAGCAGTTCAGCCAGTTTCATGTTGTCGACCATGCCGAATCCCACAGGTACGCCGCAGAAGAAGTACCAGTCAGTGGGTTTTGCTGTCGGATGCATCTTCAGGTCCTTGATGTGGGTCGAGAACGTGTAAGGTGCAAGCTTTTCCATCCCTGCCACCGGATCGTCCAGCAGGCGGAGGAAATTGCCGGTGTCGAAGTTGATGCCGAAATTGGGGGAATCTACTCTCTCGATGATTTCAAGCATCTCATCGGACGTATAGTCGATGTGGTTTTCGGCAGCCAGCTTCACACCATGTTCTTCTGCGATTTTGACCGCTTCCTTGTACATGGGTACGAGCCTTTCGATGTGTTCGCGGTGATTTTCATGGCGCCAGTCGAATGCAGACCCGGTGATGCGCATTACGTCGGTGCCGAGAAGGCGCGTCTTGGGTATCAGCGACTTCATTTCTTCAAATGCATCCGGGTTCAACCCGCGTTCCAGTCCGTTCGGATGTCCCCATGCAAACACCGTGTCGAAGCCGTATTCCTTCAGCTTGGCGCCGAGTTCTTTAAGGTAGCCGTCGTCAAGGCTGGGGAGGAAACAGGTCTCAAGTGATACGCCATCTACGTCGAGCTTCTTCGCGAATTCCAGGAAGTCATCTACGGTCCAGAGCCTTTCAGGCTTTTCCTGGAAATCGTACACTTCCCCGAAATACCTGTGGAAACAATAACTGTCGATTCCTACCTTCATATCTAACCCTCCTGTTGTTTTGTTTTTTATGATTTCCAATTTGCCATCCGACATGCAGCCGGCTGTAAATTTGGCTGCCGTTCGGATCATCGTCCTGTTTATGTACGAAATGCAAACAGATACCCGCCGCCAGTACCGGCGGTGGATACCTGTTGCCTTGCATTATCAGAGTTCCCTGTCCTTCCTCTGGAGGAGCACAGCAGCGATAATGATGACGCCCTTGAATGCATTTATGAGGTACACGTTCACGCCGAGCAACGTGATCATGTTGTTGATTATGCCCAGGATCAGCATACCCCAGAGCGCGCCTGATATCCTGCCCTTGCCGCCTTCCATCGAGATCCCGCCTATGACTGTCATCGCTATGGCGTTCAGTTCATAAGCGTTTCCTGACGACGTCGAGTTGATGGAGCCCATACGCGAGCTTTCGACGATCGCGGCTACCGAGATCGCCAGTCCCAGGAGCGTATATGCCAGGACTTTGACCCTGTCAGTGTTTATACCGGAAAGGCGAGTGGCCTTTTCGTTGGACCCCACTGCGTAAATGTGCCGTCCGATTTTCGTGTATTTCGATATGAACCAGAACAGCACGAACATCACTGCGTAATAGACGACAGGCATCGGTATCTTGCCGAACAGCATGTAGTTCGATATCTGGATGTAGAACGGCGCCTTCGTCTTGTCAAGGTAAAAACCACCGCCCTGCATGTAGAACATGCACAGTGAACGGTAGATATACATCATACCCAGCGTCACGATAAATGAAGGAACACGTCCTTTCGTGACTATGATGCCTGTGATCGTGGACATGGCACAGCCTGCCAGGATCCCAAGGATAAGTCCCAGCACCACGTTGCCGGTATTGTTGACGAACGAGACCGTGATGGCTGCAACCGCCACCATCTGTGCACCGACAGACAGGTCGATATTGCCGGATATGATCACGAACGACATTCCCAGTGCTATGATGCCTATGACCGCGTGGTTGCGAAGGATGTTCATGAAGTTCTGGAACGACAGGAACTGAGATCCTTCAGCGATCGTACCGGCAATGATCATCGCGATTACTACCAGGACAATGCTGTTGTTGCTCACAACCTTTTTCAGAGAATCGAGTCTCTGCTTGGAAACTGTGTTTTGCATCTTCCCCTACTCCCCAAATCTTTGATTTAGCTGTCTGTTTCAGACTGTTAGTTCAAGCTGCCTCCCGTCGACAGTATCATGATGTTCTCTTCTGTCAACTGGTCGCGGCTCAGCTCTCCCCGCAGTTCCCCGTGGTACATTACGAGGCAGCGGTCACACAGCCTGATTATTTCCTGTGTCTCTCCTGAAGTTACGATAATGCCGATCTTCTGCCTGGCAAGCTTCATTATCTCGGTGTAAATCTCGTTTTTCGCGCCCACGTCCACGCCCTGCGTCGGGTTGGACATGATCATGACGTCCGGTTTTGCATTGAGCCACTTCGAAAGGACGCACTTCTGCTGGTTTCCGCCTGACAGGCTCGTTATTTTGCAAAACAGGCTGTCAGTTTTGATCCTGAGTTTTTCAACAAACTCTCCGGCAATAGTCCTTTCTTTTTTGCGGCAGAGACGTATACCGCGGCGGCATTTTTCCAATACCGTTATATTTATGTTGTCCTGGACTGACAGATCCTTGATGATCGCGTTTTCCTTACGGTTGGGCGGCAAAAAACCTATCCCGAGCTTTTTGGCATGGGACGGATGGCGGACCGTCAATGGTTTTCCGTCCTTGAGCACCGTTCCCGTGTGGCGCAGGTCGCCGAACAGCGCACGGACCATTTCATCCTTTCCGTCGCCAAGAAGCCCTGTGATCCCGAGGATCTCTCCTTCCCTCAGTGTGAAACTGACCCCTTTTACCCGGTTGCCCACCGTGAGGTCCCTGACTTCCAGCAAAACCCTTCCGATTTCGCGTTCCTCGTAGACCTGCTGGTTGAGCACATCTTTGCCGACCATCATCCTCGCCAGGTCGGCCTGATTTATCTTGGTACCGTCCGGCTGGGTTATGCTGCCGGAAGCTACATTCTCCCCGTTCCGCAGGACGGTATAGCTGTCACAGAAATCAACGACTTCCCCGAGCTTGTGCGAAATGAATATGACCGTTACATCATGATCCCTGGTAAGGCCGCGGATAATGTTGAAAACATTGTCTATCTCTTTCTGCGTAAGTGATGTCGTCGGCTCGTCCATTATTATCAGCCTTGCATCCATCAGCAATGCTTTTGCTATTTCAACTATCTGTTTGTACGATGTTTCCAGGTCCCGCATCATTGCCCTGGGATCGATGGAAACATTCATTTTACTGAATATTTTCGCCGTTTCCTCGCACATCTTCTTCGCGTCGAGCATCCCGTTCTTCCTGTGCAGTTCGCGTCCAAGGAACAGGTTCTCGTAGACCCTGAGGTCGTTGACAACGTTCAGTTCCTGGTGGATGAAAGCGATGCCCAGTGCCTGGGAGTCGGCTGGTGAGCTGATCCTCGCAGGTTCCCCGAACAGGTATATCTCTCCTGAATCTTTGGGGACAACTCCTCCGAGAATATTCATCAGCGTCGTCTTGCCCGCCCCGTTTTCGCCAAGCAGCGCGTGGATCTCGCCCTGCCGGACGTTGAGACTGACACCTTTCAGAACCGTAACCCCGCTGTACGATTTAACGATGTCCTTCATCTGCAATGAGAATTTTTCCATGCCGGTCTCCTCACTTATAACACTTCTGCCGTCACGTTGACACTACTGTGCTTACGTTGCTGTCCTCAAGTTTCCACCAAATCACAGCACAGCTGTGATCCTGCCGGTAAAAGCTTCTGCCTGCCGGCGATCCTGCTGTTTGCCGGCCCCTGCTGTCAAAACCAGTTGTTGACACTTACATCAGCATGCTTATACAGGAGACGGCTGCGCGCCGTCTCCCATATAATTTGTGGTTTGCATGCATTTTTCATGCGGGCGGGATCCTGTTAACGGATCCCTTCGCCCGGACCACCTTGTCCATTAGTACGGAGCGTCAGGTGTTATGCCATTTTCATCGAGCCATGCCTGGTAATTTGTGCGGTCAAGGTTCTTCGGAGGAATGATGACTTTCTTCTCATAGGTCTTACCTTCCTGGAGTCCTGCTGCCATCTCGACAGCCGTGATCATCATGTAAGGATCGTAGGTCTGTGATGAGATCCACATCTCAGGATACTGGTCCATTACCTTGAAGTAAGCCTGTGATCCGCCGCCGCCGGTGATGACCTTGATCTCGCCCATACGGCCAGCTTCGTTGATAGCCTGGATAAGGCCGATGGAAAGCTCGTCGTCGGTAGAGTAGATCCCGTCGATACCACTCGGATATGCTGTCAGTATATCAGTCATGATGCGGAGACCTGTTTCAGGAGCACCGTTCTCAGCGCCATACTCCTGGAGGATCTCGATTTCAGGATACTTTTCCTTGATAGTGTCTTTGAATCCGTTAACACGCTGTGTGAATATTTCACCGTATGCAGGGATGTTGGCGATAACGACTTTGCCTTTGCCGCCCAGCTTTTCAGCAATGTATTCTGCACCCAGAACTCCCATTGCGTAGTTGTCACCTGCTACGTAGTAGTCAGGTTCGGTTGCACCAAGGGTACGGTCGAAGTTGATCAGAGTTATGCCTGCATCCTTTATCTTCTGTGCTGCTGTTCCGAGGGTGTCGTTGTGCGGCATCAGGACGATGATTTCGCAACCCAGCTGGATCAGTTCGTCGATGTGGTTTGCCTGAGTGTTTTCATCTGCCGAAACCAGGAGCTTGTAGTTGAGTCCAAGTCTCTTTGCGGTCTGGTCAGCTGCCCACTGGACTGCTGCAACCCAGCCAGTCGGAGCTTCAGGTACTGAAATACCGACCAGGCCCTTTTCGCCGGTTGACGGTTTATCGCCGTTGTTATTGGACGGTGTCTGCCCCGACGTATTGCCCGGATCGTCCGCGGGCTGCTGCTTTGAACTGCATGCGACAAACGATACTGCAAGTACTACACAGAGTAAGATTGCTAATAGTTTCTTCACTTTTCTTCCTCCTTGTTTGCTTTGTTGTTTATATCACAAACGGCATATGCCGTATGTGCACCAAAAATCATCCGAAAACAGATCGCAGGAAGTGCAGTCCGTTCCTGGCAAGGCTGTCCGGGCTTTCAGCCAGCGGGCGCCATAATGATACAGCTTTTGCTATCTCTTTTATCCTGGGGGTAAAGGATTCAATAACGACCGGTCCGTTGTATTCCGCATCTTCCAGCGCTTTGCGGATCTCCTCCCAGTTAAAGTGGTCTTCTCCAGGTGTACCGCGGTCGTTGGCACAGGCGTGGAAATCGAAGATCTTGCCCTTTGCGGAGCGAATAGCGTCAGGAATTGATTTTTCTTCAATGTTCATATGGAATGTATCAAGAAGAAATCCTACGTTGTCAAATCCGATCTTGTCGATGAAATACAGACCCTGTTCTACAGTATTTATAAAATCGGTCTCGAAACGATTCAACGGTTCGATGGCCAGCTTTACGCCCATTTTTGCGGCATACTCGGCAAGTCGTTTCATGTTCTCAACAGCATAATCCATCTGGCGCTGTTTTTCTTCCCTGCCAGCCAGCCGAGTCCTGCCTACGGCCGCATACATCGGGCCCGCCACATATGGCGAGCCCAATGCGGCTGCCATTTCAATCAGGCGCTTTCCATAGGCCATACCGTTTTCACGGTATTCAGGCACATCGCTGCTGATGTCCCTGGTCTCGCCATAAGCACCGCAGACATATACTTTTATTCCTGTCCGCTGCGCTTCGGCGGCCACTTTTTCATCATCTATCAGCTCTGGCCTTTCCACAGCGATCTCATAAACGTCGAACCCTAGTTCCTTTGCGTGCGACAGTTGTTCCAGTTCTTCTGTTGAAAATGGTGATACCCAGATATACGAGCTAGCGCCAATCATCATAACAATTACTCCATTACCTGCTTCTTTTGTTTTTGTGTCCATTGCTGCTGTGAACCGCTGTTGTCGCGCCTTATGGAAATTCAATGCCTTTTTGTAAACCGGTAAATTTACAAGTTGTTATAAACATTTTACATAAAATAATATATCAATAGATTTGATTTATGTCAATAATAAACGATAAATTTCATTAAAATTCGATAATTATTATGAAATGTTCCAGTCCAAAAGAAAGGAAACGCTAACAAATAATAAGTGTCGATCTGGTAAGTGACAATCAAAGCAG
>Ga0209608_1000318_pt1 | contig 50247 bp, 36 predicted proteins | sample AD_UKC130_MetaG_FD_184428 | JGI IMG/M metagenome (GOLD analysis project Ga0209608, IMG submission 184428) | Active sludge microbial communities of municipal wastewater-treating anaerobic digesters from Canada - AD_UKC130_MetaG (SPAdes) (version 2) | ecosystem: Engineered > Bioreactor > Anaerobic...
ACAGGTGGCATTCTTCGGGAAATCAAATTTCACAGAATTTCCGCTTACAACGCGTACTTGTGAAAGTTCCTTTACATCCACATTTCTTGCAGGCTCTGGGGAACCGCCCCCACCGCCACCTCCGCCACGGCTGCTGCCTCCACTCTTTTTGCTTTCTCCACTATTCCCATCACTGTTTGAGTTGCTATCACTGTTTGAGTTGCTATCACTGCTGGGACTGCTTTCCAGTACAGTTATTGTAGTACCCTTTGAGGAAACTCCTTTTGCATTGTATATTGTCAGGTTTACAAAGTACGTTCCCGGGGCTGTATACACATAAACGGGATTAGGTTCACTGGAATCAGGTATTCCGTCGTTATTGAAGTCCCACACCCTTGAAACTGCATTCCGGGAGAGATCATAAAACTGCACTGTCAGGGGAGCATAACCCTTTGTGACATTGCTACTGTAATTTGCGATTGGAACATTTAAATCAGTGAAATCAGTGACAACTATGTAATTAGGCTTTGTTGCTGTACTATTCCCGGCGGCGTTTTCAACAGTCAGGCTGATTGTATAATTTCCTGGTTTTGTAAACGTGTGGGTTGCATTCATGGCATGTTTTGAAGTGATACCGTCTCCAAAGTCCCATAGCCAGGAAGTTGGAGATCCACCAGTGCTGGTGTCAGTGAATAACACAACTAAAGGTGCAGCTCCAGAAGTTACATTGGCTTTGAAGTCGGAAGCAGGTGGTACTGAGTTATACTTAGCTGTGAGGGGTAAATAGTCAATATTATTTTCGTCAATAACATAAGCTGAGTCTGCAATTCCGTCTCCGTTTGCATCAATAGCGGTTTGGGAGAAACCAGTCCCATCTGGTTTTGCCCAATAGTTACCTCCTATATATGGTCCACCAATAATGTTTGTACCGCTGGTAAGTGTAGTATTCCAGCCTTTTATATTACTGTACTCATCAATTTTTACATTCACGGTGTTATTGAAGTAGTTATTATAGTTAATACCTAAATATCCAATCGCTTCAACTCCACAATCGGTACAGTACGTTATTTTGTTTCCAATTAACGTAGCTCCACCAGTTTCTCCTGCAACTATGCCTTTTCCACAATTTGTTATCTCGTTGTTTATAACATCATAAGTTACCCCTGAAACATGTATTCCTACGCTACAGTTACTTATTTTATTACCTCTAATTGGCGGCATATATCTCTCGTCATATACGGATATACCTGTTACACTGTTCGAAACTTCATTATTCACTATTGCGTTATATGAACCACAACAAGAGACATCTATACCATTACCTGAAACTCGATTCCCAGATATGGTAACAGAAGAACTCTCTGATCCTACTCTAATACCGCCATTCTCGATAACGTTGTTTGTTACATAGGTAGGGTTGTCATTTTGGTATTCAAAGCTTCTATCAAAAGCCCATAAACTTACAAGCACATCTCCGTATATATTAAGACCAGTTAATGTTACACCTGACTCGCTTATAGTGACAGTTTCATTTGAATTATCCGTTGGTTGTATGACTACACCGCTTGTTTCTGGTTTAATAGTCAGTCCTGTTTTTGAGACATTTATATTTTCAAAATAAGTTCCAGGCTTTATTAGTATTACATCTCCAGCTTCTGCATTATCTATAGCTTCCTGTATTGTATAATCTGATCCACTCCCATAGCCCACTATAATATCTTTTGCCGATACTGTAGGCATTACTCCCATCAGGAAAATCAAAATGAAAACTGTAAATAGGATCTTACTCTTCAATATACTCCCCCCACTGATTTTATCTTCAAAAATAGTATCCATTTAGATAGTTTTATTATTCAGGTAATAATACGTTGAGAATTACTTTTATTAATTTGATTGTGCTTATTGTCATATTTTCATTATTAGAATGAGTTTAAAATTTATATATGGAGATCCCAATATTTAATTAAATAAGTAAAATAGTCTCTGATTTTTGATACATATTGGATTTATTAAGAAAAGAAAGATTTCTTTCATGATCAGAAACATGATTGTCCACTTAAAGTGCGAGACCTAGAAAAGCGAATTTTGATTTTTGGGAGAGATCCTCAGAAAAATAAAGTGTAAAAAAATAAAATGTTTAGTAAATGACCCTGCAGGTTATTTTGCGATTATTAACTTGTACAAGGGTCATTACTAAGGATTATTTGTTTATGCTGTTAATTTAAGCTTGTTTTAGAGCAGTTATTTACCGCCGCACACTTTACATGCTCTGTAACCAGCAGCTTCTGCTTCTTTTTGGCTGTTAAATGTAATGAGATTTTCCGGTTTTATTCGTTTGACGAATTGGCACCCTGCTGAATGATATACATCAGATTTTAAACTTGCATATAATAACTTGCTATCCTTATCAATTGTGTTCGATGCCGCCGTTGTAGATGCAGATTTCGAGTTTTCATCGTTTTCAATGCTTGCGTCAGTTGTATCTGATATTGCAACTCGAGCCTTTACCGGTTCAGATGTTGATGTTTGTGCAGATGTTACTTCATTTATAGATGTTGATGTTTCTGTCGGTATTACTTCATTTATTTCTGTCAATACTGGATCAGGACTTACATATGGAGTATCGGATTTCTGAGTAGTTACAGTATAGGTAGACCCATCTGTTGTGACAGTAACTGTACCATCTAGGTCTGTTCTGTAAACTTTCGAAACCTTCTGTAATCTCTCAAGAATCTCGGGATCAGGATGTCCGTAATCATTTTCTGCTCCAACTTCAATAACACTTACTTCAGGACTTACAGCTGAAATAAAGGCTTCTCCGCTTCCAGATCGGCTTCCATGATGTCCTACTTTGAGAATATCAGAATCCACATCGTAACCAGCTTTCATTATGTTTTCTTCAGTCTCCAAACCTGCGTCGCCCATGAGCAGGAAAGAAGTATCCCCATAAGTTATTTTTAGGACTACGGAATTTTCGTTCAGGTCATCTGAATATGTAGTCCCAGGGCTCATGACTTCAATATCAACAGCAGGATCAAAATCAATTGTCTGACCAGCCTGAGCCACTTCAAAAGGAATGTCTTTCTGGTCAATTATGGTCAGCATATCTTCATATGTCTGAGTTGTATGAGGATAACCACTGTCAATGAAATTGTCAACCTGGAAATTATTAAGAATATCATCCATACCGCCGATGTGGTCAGAATGCGGATGGGTTGCAACTACATAGTTCAGCGTGGAAATTCCCTGGTTTTGCAGGTAGTCTAAAATAAAGTCTTCTTGACCACTTTCCCCTGCATCTATTAGCATAGTGCTATTATTAAATTCTATCAGAATAGAGTCGCCCTGTCCAACATCAAGGAAATGTATGGTCAGGTTCTTGTCTGCTGGAGTACTGGTATTTTGGACAGTTGTCTGTTCCAGAGTTGTTTCGGAAGAGTTATTCCCATTAAATATATTGAGAATACTTTTAATAAAATTATTCAGTATATTTTCTTTTGGCTCATCAGTACCTGATATATTCGCTTGTTCGGTAGTGTTATTTACACATAGATCAACAGCTTGCGGGCTTGTCTCTACACATTTAACGTCTTTTGTTGGAGTTTTACATACAACTTCTTTTTCTGGAGCTTCTTCGCAGACTTCTTCTACTTCCTCTGGAGTTTCACATACTACTTCTTCATCTTCCTCATCAATTATTTTTTCATTCTTACTTTTCTGATCATTTGAGTTGTCTGCAACTATGTTATCTACATTCTTGTCTGCAGTTTTATCTGTAGTTTTATCTACATTCTTATTTACAGATGTATCATCTGCAGTTTTATCTGTAGTCTTATCTACATTCTTATCTACATTCTTATCTACAGCTGTATCATCTGTAGTTTTATCTGTAGTCTTATCTACATTCTTATCTACAGTTGTATCATCTGTAGTTTTGTCATCTGTAGTTTTGTCTACATTCTTATCTACATTCTTATCTACAGCTGTATCATCCGCAGTTTTATCTGTAGTCTTATCTACATTCTTATTTACAGTTGTATCATCTGTAGTTTTACCTGCATTTTCATCTACATTATTATCTACAGTTGTATCATCTGCAGTTTTTTCTGTAGTTTTATCTACATTTTCAACTATTTTTTTATCTGTAGTTTTATCTGCAGTCTCATCTGTAATTTTATCTACATTTTTATCTACACTATTGTCTACAGTTGTATCAGCTATGGAATCAGAACTGACGGGAGTATAATCAATAGTAGAATTACCGTCAATTGAGCTATCTGCAACTGCAGAACCTATACCAAAACCTGCCATCACTACGAGGAAGGTTACAACCAGCGCTACAAATCCATTTTTAAATCTCCACAAAGTAAAACACCTGCGACATTTTTAATGCTTTATCTGAACAGTAATCAAAAAGAAGATTTTAGGCTGCCATATGATTTTATTGACCCGCTATTGGAATTAATGGAGCCTCTAACCATTAATTTTTAAATATTTGAATATAATATAAAGTTTCATTATAAAAATAAATGTAATTACATATTATTACATAATAATTGTTGTCATATTAATAATCTTCTATTTATAATCATTAAGTTGGGAATATCTTTTAGTTTTAAAATCTATTCCTTTGAAAAAAAGTATCACATAATTCAAGTAGTCTCGCAGGTTCAGGGGCTCAAATCGTTGCCACAGTACTTTGGCAGAGCTCTATTATCCAGAATAATATTGGATCTGGAGAAAATAAAAGATAAGTCTCTAAAAGTGCCTGAACTTCCAAGTAAATTATTTAAAAAAATCCGAGGTCTTTTTTTGTGGGGACAAAAAAAAGTATGATTTTCTACGACTATTGGGACGATTTTATTTAGATATATAATCATTTTAACAATAAATATTATAGAAATTATATAATCGTGACCACAAATATTATCATATATTCATATTTCATAATAATAACAGTTAGACCTGTGGGGGTACTTATTGCATAAAAACTCGCAATTAGAGAAAGAAAATATAGAAGCAATCATGAAGCAGATAAAAGATCCTGAGCTGCTTTCACAGATTGAAAAAGTCATTCCTTTTCACGGCTTCCTCACCTTTGGAGCATTAATTGGCATTCAGATCTCAATATTGCAAAAAAAGCACTCGATGTCAGCGAGGGGGAGCGCATATATGTGGCCTCCGAGACTCAAAGCTGCATGCCTGACCCATTCCAGATCCTTGCTGGTGCTACAATCGGAAATGGAGGGTTGAAGATTAAAAACCTGGGGAAGACGGCGGTTACTGTAAACAAACAGGCACCTGAAGGAGTACGCAGCATAAAAGGTGTCAGAATAATCCTTGATCCAGAGAAAACAAAAGCCTATCCCAAACTCCATGCCTGGTACCTGAACACTGAAAAGCTTCCCCATGAGGAGGTTGTACCCATTCTTCTGGAGGCAGGAGAAAAAGTGTATTCCTGGAAACTTGTAGACGTAGAAGTTCCAGTCCGGCAGAAAAAGCGTATACAGTGTTGTAAAAATTGCAATGAGATGTTCGTTCAGCAATCATCTCATTGCCGACTTCATACATATTTGCAACTATATTGTTAAATCTATACTTAGTATCAATAGATACAGCCTCTTATAATATTATTTTGGCTTATATAGGTGCTATTAAGAATATTACTGGGCAACTTTCTTGATCACTTTATCTTTTCTCGTAAGAAAAACCAGACACTAAATTTTTTGATAATCCTCTTATTAAAAGAAAAATATAATCGGAGAAAAAGGATGAGCGTAAGAGAAGAAGTTTATGAACAGATTATAGAAATACTTAAAGATGCAAAGTTTCCAATCAATACACTGGAAGAACTGATTGCTGCTTTACCTGAGGGGCTGGATACAACATGTAAAATTGGTGATGTTGAAGTTACTGCAGCAGAGGCAAGATGTCTTATAACTGACAAAGATTTCCCATTCAAAGATGCAAAGCAGGTTGCAGACTTATTGGTTGAAAGAGCAGGACTTTAATGATCTTCTTTGAGATTTTCCACAATTTATCAAAAATTGAAATCAAAATCAGTATGACTTTTACTGCGAAGGAGATTTTAATAATAGAAAAACGCTAATTTCTCAATTTTGATTCAAAAAAGATGTTTTTTTCGTAATTATTTTATTTTTAACAATTCTTCTACTTAGAGATATTAACAGGAGAATAATATGGTCTCCGTCTACTTACAGCAAGCTTGAGGAGCTTTTCTATTTCTTTAGGATTTTTGGCTTCCCGGAAATCTACAAGATTCTTATTTACAAGCAGGCAGGGTTTAAATTTTCCATCGGCTGTAATTCTCAACCTGCTGCAGTAGGCGCAAAATTCCGAGTTATCCATAGGGTGCACAAATTCTACTTCAATCCCGTCGATAATATATTTTTTCCGATGGTGTAACTGCCTGACAATAACATCACTTGCCCTATCAGTCAGGCTTTTCTCAAGGGCTTTCGTATCAATCATGTATTTTGAAAGCTTTGGGTCAATATTCATAAGCTCTATGAGTTGCAAAATTACCTTCCCTTTATACTGCCGGATAAATTCCATCATGGAATCGATTTCATTATCGTTTATACCTTTCAGGAGTACCATATTCAACTTTACAGGGATCAGTCCAGCTTCAACTGCGCTATCAATGCCCCTGATAACCTTCTCAAGAGAACCCGGCGGAGCTCCGGTAATCTCCTCATATTTTTCGGGAATAAGAGTATCGAGACTTATATTTATTCTATCCAAACCCGCAGCCTTCAGGGATTTTGCACGTTCTTCAAGTTGTAAACCGTTTGTGGTTACAGAAACCTCTTTTAATGGAGGAAGGCAGGCAAGAATCTCCTCAAAGTCTTTTCGGATTAGAGGTTCGCCTCCTGAAAATTTAACTTTTTGGATTCCAAATTTTGCAGCTACTCTGACAATCTCACAGATCAACTCAGGTTTCATTTCTAGCCCAGCTGGGCCACAGGTGCAGCTATCTTCGCCTTCACGATGGCAGTACATGCATGAAAAGTTACACCTATTGGTGATGGATATTCGAAGCCCAGTCACCTTTCGTCCGTAAGGGTCTACAAGAGATTCTGTTGGGCTTTCTTCAAAGTCTTTTCTTGAATTTTTATGCTTCATGGCTGGTTAAGATCTCCAACTAAATACTTGATTTGCAGGCTCTATTGACTCAAGCTCTAAATCTAGCATTAACTTTCTTGTCTCTGCACGAAGCCTTTTTTATTGGTTTCTGTGAGGAGATATGATCCATAGAGTTCCTAGAATGTCATCAATTTCATGGAAGAAGAATATAGTGTTAGACTTATAATTTCATGCTAGATTCATAATTTCAACATATATTAGTTTGGGACAGGATTTAAAATAAAAAATGAGATGGAAAAACATCAAAAAACGATTAATATAAAACAACTGAGGGCTACCTGATAATTCTGCGTTTCCAGACTGAAACAAATGATTTAGTGCGATCAAACAGGTTCTTGACTTATTATTCTTTCCACACCTGTGTATATGATCATCTTGTGACCTCGGACAAAACCAATAATAGTAAGCCCTGACTGCTTTCCCATATTTATGGCAAGGGTAGTTGTTGCACCTCTTGATGCGATAACAGGAATATTGGCTATCAGGCATTTTCTTACCATTTCTGAAGAGAGTCTTCCCGAACAGGTCACAATTGTTCTGGAAAAATCCACATCATGTTTTAATCCATAACCTATTACCTTGTCAAGAGCATTGTGTCTGCCTATGTCCTCTATTATGCAGATTTTTCCATTAGGTCCAAAAAGTCCTACAATATGAATTCCTCCTGTTCTAGTGTGAAGATCTGAAACTAGAGTTTCCTTCATTATTTTGCTTATTGTAGAAGGCTCTATGAGCATATCAGACTGGATTTTTGGAAGCCTGTCAGGATCAAGGTATGATGTATCGCCGCCGCATCCAGAAAGAACAGTTTTACTCGAAACCATTATCGAAAAAGGATTTTTTGTCAGAACACCTGCACTAGGGGCAGCAGTATCCTTTTCTTCTATACGCAAGGAGTCGATATCTTCCAGTTTGCGGATTATCCTTTCTGTGTATAGAAAACCTGTGATAAATTCTTCAAGCATTACCGGACTTATCATTGCAGTTAGAGCATGGCGGCCATTGACAAATACAGAAAGAGGTACTTCAATAACAACATCATGTGATGAAGGAGTCATTGATCGATTGTCGTATTTTATACAGGGAACAATCTTGAACATGCTTACACCATGCGTGCTATCTCTTTAATTATTTCAAGGAGTAAGTCAATCTCTTCCAAAGTGTCATACAGATATACAGATAAAGGCTTACCTTCACAGTACCATTTTTTATCCCAAGGTATCTCATTGAAGGGGTACAACAGTGATCTCCCGATCTTACCAAGATTGGGATTAATAACGGTTATCACTACGCCTTTTTGATGTAATCTAAGCCAGGGAAGCAGGTTAGAATGATGTTCGGCAACTGTTCATAGATAAATACAGATTGTGCATGACATTCTCTGCATCTCACCCTGTTCAGCTTCTCAAGTTATAATCCCTTCCCCATATGAAATTCGCTATGGAATACATGAAGCTGACGGTTTGTTCCAGAGATCAAAAGCACACCTTTAGCCATTTGTCTTTCTTTAGCCATTTGTCTTATTTTCTCTCTTTGAATCCCTGATGAAAAAAAAGGATGAGCTAGCCCCTCTTCTTACTCGCTTGAAGTCCGTTATGTATTCATTGAAATCAAAACGTTGACTCAGTTAGCTATATTGAATCCCCGTTTTTTAGTTTGGTTTTGCAATTTTCCGGAAGTCAAAGTTTTATCTCAGACAGGCAGTATACTTCTTGGTCAGCTGCAGAAAAGAATTGGTGCTGCTAATACTGCTTCACCTGCAGGAAGGCTAGAAAGTAATATTCCAGAAATAACAGGTAAAAATATATATCAAAAATATGTAGCCATCAACTCAGAACAGGACGATTAATCAGAAGCAATCTCCCGCTTTGAGATGATGGCTGCTGTAGTCTCATCCATGTTCAATAGTTCCAGGTTTCAGTAGTAATTCTTAGCACCAACCACAGCGGCGCCATTTGCGCCAGAACCAGTTACGACAACCCCAGCCGCAATGTCCAAACCACCACATTATATTTACCTCCACGATTTTGCAGTTTTATTTGTTATTTTATGCTATTTGTTACTCTATGCTTTTCAGATGCTTAGAGGTGGACTTTCGGATCAGAGAGCTACACTGGAAAATTACACTCTCTAACCGAAGTCCTCAATACCCTACTCATACTTTCACGGCAACTTTTAGAAATCATCGGAGTTACGTGCTTCCGTTGGAGAGGAATAATTTTGCCATGAAAGTACGATTAAAAATATAATTATAAATTATATAAAAGATCTAGAATAACTGTTTCTTAATATTAATAGTCTTAAGAAAAATGGATAAACCCTCTGTCAATAAAACAAACTCACTTTTGCATTTATTCCACAATATCTAATTCTATTAAAACTTTCAATAAATCAGGAATAATGATCTGTAGATAATCTGCGATTTCACTATTCAAGCAAAAAAAGTAATCTCAAGAATAACCTAGGTTCTATTTTCTGGCTAATTTCAATTTAAAGCCTTAAGAGACCTGTATCTAGTTGGAAAAATTGAAAGACTCTTTTTATTTTTAAACTTTATAACTTCAATCATTCCTGTTTTATGTAAAATATGTATATAAATGACGGCTATTCAATAGGATAAGTTTTTTGATTCAATCCATGTATGAAAATAAGCACAACGGCAAGCTTATGATATAGTATTATCTTTAAATGGACTACTTTCTCTTTAATAGTCTACCATACCTATTAATTTTTTTGCCCACTTTAACTTCTTTTTTTTAATGGTGTTAACTCCTGGATCTTCAAAATCAAACCCTGCAAGCTTGATATTTTTTGCTCCGAACTCCCTTGCTAAGAAAAAGCATCGATCTCCGTCGCTAAATCCTCCAAAATTATACACCTTATCAAAAGGTTTTGCCTGAGTAGTCGCAATAAATCTCTTAAAGCGAGGTACATATTTTTCGAGTTTATCAATATTGTCCCCGTGTGCATGGATCAGGACAATGGAACCCTTTTCACAGGCAAGAATCTCTTTCTCAATATCAGCTTCTGAATTGCCGTCAAGGTCGGTGCAGATAATCTCAGGTACAATGCCCATGTCCATAAGAACTGCGGCTGCCCCGTCGGCTGCAATTACCGTAAAATCCGAAAAATTGATTTCTGAAAGCTCTCTCCTGAGTTTGGGAGCATTTCCGCATACCAGGACAGGCTTTCCAGAGATCAGAGCTTTAAGTTCGGACAGGCTGACAGTATTTTCCTCTGTCAGCTTGCGGGAAAGGAATTGGGCTGCTTCTTCATCACCGGCACGATCGAATCCAAAATCCTCAAGTATTTGTTCGTAAATCGGCTCCCAGGCAGCAAAATTCATTTCAGTCAATCCTTTCCCATTTTATAGTTTGGCTTCTAACTCTCTCAGATTTTCAATCTTCTCTCTGATCTCCAAACCTCTCTGATCTCCAATCCTCTTCAGGGCTTACTTTTTTGCGATACCCATCTTCATGGCAATGCCTTCGACATCCCAGTCCTTTACAAGGGCTCCGGTAACATTAATATCGCTGCCAAGCTCAAAGATATCGGCTCTTACTTCTTCTGCGATCAGATCCTTCAGGGTTTCAACTAGCTTTAAGACCCTTTCGTCTTCGATCCTAACCAGAGCGCGGATATTTTCATCCACCACAAGGTCAAGTTCCTTTCGCATATCCTGAAGTCTGCGAATTACTTCTCTTGCATATCCTTCAGCTTCCAGTTCGGGATTCAGGTTCGCATCTACATAGACAATGCCTGCATCGGATTCTGCACTTGCTGTACCTTCGGGCAGGGTCTCTTTGAAGTTTGCCATGTTCGAGGTTACTGTAACCCTTGTTCCGTCTGCAAGGGAAAGTTCAAACTCTCCAGCCTCAGAGAAAGCTTTCTTAAGGGCAAAGCCGTCAACTTTCTGCAGGACAGAAATGACTTTTCCTGCGTCTTTCTTGAAAACAGGGCCTATTTTGCCCGGATCTGGAATCACTTCAAGCCCGAGTTCATCCCAGCTCTTACCTACAGGCGTCAGCACAATTGACTTGGAATTAGTCTGATCCATAAGGACTGAGCGCAAGTTCTCGACAGCTTTTGCTACATCCTCATTTTTAGGGGAAACAATTATTCGGGATACAGGCCATCTGAGCTTTCTTCCTGCTTTCTGGCGGGCATTTGAGGCGGCTTCCACAATAGAACGCACAGTATCCATTGCTGACTCAAGTTCAGGATCGAGATAAGCTTCATTGACTGTCGGCCAATCGCACATATGAACCGATTCCAATGCGTTCGGATCTGCGTTCCGGATCAGGTTCTGGTACATCTCTTCAGCCAGGTAAGGCATGAAAGGCGAGATCAGCTTCGTAAGGGTTACATAAACTTCATAAAGCACGCAATAAGCTGCAAGCTTGTCGGGATCCTCAGCCTCGGTCCAGGTTCTTGGGCGGATAAGCTGGATATACCAGCGGGAGAGGTCTTCCAGAATAAACTCCATGATTTCGCGCACGGCTTTATGCAGTTGATATCCGCTCATCGCTTCGTCCACGGTTTTGATAACGGATTGGACTCTTGAGAGAATCCACCTGTCCTCTTCCCTGAGCGCGTCTTTTACGGAATCAAGGCTAATTTTCAGCGGGTCAAAATTGTCGAGAGCCATATATGGCAGAGGGAACCTGAAAACATTCCAGAGAATATTGATTGAGCGGTGGATATTTTCTACTTCTTCAAGGTTGAATTTCAGGTCGTCCCAGGGCGCACTTGAAGAAAGCACATAGGCACGCAGGGTATCAGCCCCGAACCTGTCAACGATATCTATAGGTGAAACCACGTTTCCAAGGCTCTTGGACATTTTCTTTCCGCCCGCATCAAGCGTAAAGCCGTGCATGAGCACACTCTTATACGGCGCCCGTCCGAAGCTTACCATGCTTGCTCCCAGTTGAGAGTAGAACCAGCCACGGGTCTGGTCATGTCCCTCAGTGATAAAGTCAGCAGGCCACCATTCATCGAACTGCTCCCGTGTCTGCGGGAACTGCAAGGTAGCCCATGACGCTACAGCTGAATCAAACCAGACATCGAAAACATCTTCTACGCGCTTCTTCTCTCCGCCGCACTCACAGGGGATAGTGATTTTATCTACATAGGGTCGGTGAAGTTCGATATCGCCGGCTGTTCCTGATTTTTCCAGCAGTTCGGCTTTGGTTCCTATTACCTCAAGCTTTCCACACTTTTTACACTTCCAGACCGGTATGGGAATTCCCCAATAACGCTGCCTAGAGATACACCAGTCCCGGGCGCCTTCCACCCAGGTTCTGAAACGGGCTGAACCTGCCCAATCTGGGTACCAATCTACAGCATCGATTTCCTCAAGCATCTTATCCTTTATCTCGGTAACTTTGAGGAACCACTGCTCGGTTGCCAGATAGATAATGGGCGTTTTGCAGCGCCAGCAGTGTCCGTACCTGTGCGTGATTGTCCCTTCCGCAAGCAGCCTGTTGCGTTCCCTGAGATCTTCAATTACAATCGGGTTTGCTTCCCTTACATTCTTGCCTGCATATTCTCCGGCTTCCTCAGTATAGGAGCCGTTCGGGCCCACAGGGCAGAGAATTGGAAGGTTATACTTCACACCAAGGTTAAAGTCATCCATACCGTGTCCAGGGGCGATATGTACACAGCCTGTGTTTTCTACAGCTACGAAATCGGCAAGATAAACTCCGTGCCTTATCTCATTCTGGATGGGCACAAGATCCCCGATAGGGCTTTCGTACTCAAGTTTCGTGAGTTCGTCTCCGCGCATCGTTTCAAGTACTTCGTAGTCAACATATCTCCCCTGTTTAAGGACATTTTTGATCAGGTCTGTAGCCGTAATCAAAATTTCTTCGGAACCGTCCTGCTTGATAGCCCTGAATTTCGAGTATTCAAAGTCCGGATGTACGGCTACAGCTACGTTTGCTGGAATTGTCCAGGGGGTTGTTGTCCAGATGACTATGAAGGTGTTTTCCTCACCTTTGACCTTGAATTTCACATAAATGGAAGGGTCGGTTCTTTCGGAATATTCAACCTCTGAATCCGCAATTGCCGTCTCACAGCGAGGGCACCAGTTGACTGAGCGCTTGCCAACCTCAAGCAGGTCTTTTTCGCTTGCCTGCTTTAGGGTCCACCAGGCAGCCTCGATGTAGTTGTCTTTTAAGGTCATGTAGGGGTCTTCCCAGTTCATCCAGACCCCAAGCCTCTGGAACTGTTCAGTCATTGCTTGTTTCTGGGTGAGAGCGAATTCTTTACATTTTTCAATGAAATTCTCTACCCCAAAGCTCTCTATGTCCTTTTTCGATTTGAAGCCTAGCACACCTTCGACTTTGACCTCGATTGGCAAGCCGTGCATATCCCAGCCCGGGCGCTCGAGGATATTATAGTTATTCATGGAATAATAGCGAAGAATGGAGTCTTTAATGATCTTATTCCAGGCAGTCCCAAGGTGGATATGTCCAGTCGTATATGGGGGTCCATCAACAAAAAAAAGCTTTTTTCCGGTCTTGCGGTGCTCCCGGGTTTTTTGATAAGCTTCGCTATCTTCCCAGAGCTGCGTTACCTTCTTTTCGATTTGCTCTGCATTATATTTGGCAGTGATTTCTTTTATCATATAGGGGTCTCCCTGAAGAAAGATTATCTAAAGTGAAAGTGCGGTCAGTGCAAATCCTATTTTGCAGCCGCCTGATAGGCGTTACTATTAACTTTTAACCGGTGAACTGTTGGAAAACTTTACTACCGGCCGCTTATATATTAAACTTCAAATAAGTATTTAACGAACACAATATCCGTTTTCGGGAAAGAAAGCCGTTGCCTATTCTGAAAGAAACGGACCTTCCGCATGCCAATCAATTTATTCAGTAATTGCTATTCTTGATTTAAGCTTTGTTATAACCAAGCCTTTTTTAATAAAGCTTGAGCGCAAGCCTTTTAAAAAAAAGCTTGAGAGAAACCGTTGCGTCGGTTTATCACGCCATCATGCCGGTTTTTGATCAAACTTTTTTCAAAAAGTTTGCGGTCAAGCCTTTAGTAAAAGGGTTGCAGAGCAACGGTTTGTTAAAGAATCCTTTATATCGAATTTGCCTTTAAAGCTGACTTGGATGCCTAGAAATAAATTTATATAATGGTTCAGAGTCCTGAGCTTTTCCCATACATGCCAGGGGAAGATCAGGGACCTGAACTTTCTTAAATTAGTTTAAAATTCTGGCTCAGGCTTATTAAACCCGGTTTCAGGTTCTACTACAGGAACATCAAAGAAAGGAATTTCTGCTTCTGCAAACCAAGCTTCGAGGAAGCTCAGCAGATGATATTTCATGAAAACCACAAAGGGAACGCTAAGGAAAATAAGGATTACCAGAATTAAAAATAGTTCTATGACGATAAAGGGGATCAGGAGTATCCAGGTGAGAGATTCCGATACAAGCTGAGAAAAAAGGAAGTACAGAGCCACGTCAAAAATAAGGAAACCAAGCCCCAGAACCAGCGTCATCAGCACGGAGAAAATAATTACAATAATGCTCGTCCCTATCGTGAGCACGAATCTGGTAAGCCAGTAAACTATAACTTCCTTCCAGCTTTTCCTGAAATTTCCATAAATCATGCGGAAAGCTGAAAGTATGCCTTTATCCCGGTAAATGGAAACTGGGATTGCAAGACTGATAAAGGATTCTATTACAATCGCAAGCAGAGCTAATAAGATAAATAATCCCACAAGCCAGAAAATCTCTCCAAGCAATTCAGGCAAGGCAAAATCAGAAGGACTTTCGAGGATAATGGGGAGAAAGGCTATTCCAAGGAGCACCAGAAATATAAGCCCTATGGCTAAGCGCACCAGCAGGAGATTGAATCCTTTTCCAAGGAACCTTCGTGAATAAGCCCAGAACTTTACTTCGTTTCTAACAAGGGATTCCACAAAAACAAACTCCATGACACTGGAAATATACGAAAGAATCAAAACTAGAATAAGAAATAATACTACTATTAAAATCATGGGAGTTAACAAAGTTTCCGGGAGCTCAATAATCGGAAAATTGTTTCCTAAGTCTTGCGTCTCTGTACTGTAATTGGTCGAACTCCCATAACCCGACCCAGCCCCACCTAACAGGATGATTATTGCGAGTTTTGCCCATTTCCAGAAGTCAAAAGGTTCAAAAAGAGCTTTTCTTGTTCTTGAGATAGCTCTATTTATTGCTTCTATTCCGTACCAGCTCATGATATAGAATTTTGCTAAGATGATAAATAATTATCTGGAAAGTCAGATTTGAGAATTCTCAAATAAATGTAAAGGTCTCCATACATTAAAATTTATTTCTGAGCAAATAATTTTCAGAATCCAGCGATCTTTTCAGAACCAGTAATCTTCTCAGAAATTCAGTAACCTCTTCAGAAATTCAATAATCTCTCGGAAATTTAATAACCTCTCCGAAATTCAATAACCTCTCAGAATTCAGTAGCCTCTCAAAAATTCAGTGACTTCTCAAAAATTCAGTATCCTCTCAGGTCTAGATAGAGAACTTATTTATCAGTTTCTCGTTTTATCCAGAGTTTGTGCTCAGTCATCGTCTTTGCGGTGATCAGAACTGCGAGATCTGGACAAAGCTTCGTAGCCTGAGATAACCTCAAAGAGCTCTTCGTCGATGCCACTCTGCCGCACACGGTAAAATTCTCCACTAAGGTTCTCAAGCAAATCCTCAATATTTTTGTCTGCACGCTGCATTGCTGCCAGCCTGCTCGAATTTTCACTTGCCAGGGATTCGGCGCAAGCCCGAAAAAGTGAGACGAAAAGATATTCACTGATCATCGCTCGCGTAGTTTCTTCGCTGTTCCCTATGACTTCAGGCAGGTTCTTAGTTGGCCAGGAGAGTTTAGCCAGGTCACTTTGCCAGGTCTCGTCCAGTGGCAGCAATCGCTGACTGACAGGCTCATAAGTAATCCTGGTTTTGTGGCGGTTATAAAAAAGATAGAGTTCAGCATCTTCGTCCTGGCTGCGAAGTTTTTCGCTCTCCAAAAGGATCTGCCCTATAAGCGGAGTAATAGCTTTGACGGAGTTTGGTACCGCAAACAACCCTACAAGTGGCAAACCCGCTTCTGCCAAACGTGAATAAACACGTTCACCTACACCCCAAACCTGAACTTTGCCAGGGAAAGCTGCCAGCTTCTTGACGGCGTAATCCGTAATAATATCATTAAACTGACCTACCAGCCCCTGATCTGAACCAAATACAACAGCACCTACCGTGCCAGTACCCATTTGTTTTTTTCGTTTTGAAGGAGTAACTGAGGTTCCTATTTCCCGGAAACATGTTCTCAGTCCTAACTCAACTGTACGATAGTAATCAGACAATGCACTGACTGATTTTTCATATTGTCCTACATTTGAGGCTGCCAGAGCTTTCATTGTTCGAACGACAGATTGAAGATCTTTTGCTCTATCGATTTTTAGGCGCAGACTTGCCAGAGTTTCGCTCATTGTTTCTCATCAGCCTCCGGTTCGGGTTTTCCTTCAGTTTGAGCTTCCTGCCCTGTTTCATCACATGTTTGAGATTCAGGCACGAATTTTTTTCCAGCTTTAGCTTCTGACTCATTCTCAGTTTTAGCTGGGCTGAAAATGTTCCAGTGCTTTACGCGCGATCTCAAGGATTGCTTTTCGGTCATTGTCGGTCAATTCTGCATCAGCTTTGAGATGTTCGCGCACCTCTGCAGGAATATCAACTACTGCTCTGCGTAGGGATGCTTCAGCCTCTTCCATCCGGTCAAGTGGCACGCTGTCGAAAAGTTTAGCATTTAAAGCAAGCAGAAGAACAATTTGATCGAGTACGGGCAAAGGAGAGGATTCCGGCTGCTTGAGAAGGGCACGGATACGCCTGCCATGCTCTATTATCCTGCGTGTGTTTTCATCCAGCCTGGCACCAAACCGGGTAAAAGCTTCGAGTTCTTCAAACTGCGAGTAGGCTAGCTTCAGATATCCAGCTACTTCGCGGTAGGCTGCAAGCTGTGCTTTACCACCTACGCGAGAAACAGATTTGCCAACATCAACTGCAGGCAGTACTCCCAGCTCAAACAATGAAGGTGAGAGATAAATCTGCCCGTCAGTAATTGAAATCAAATTGGTTGGAATATAAGCTGAAATATTCTGTGCTTCGGTTTCAATAATGGGGAGAGCAGTAAGTGAGCCACCGCCGAGCTTTTCGAGCAGGTGGGTAGCTCGCTCCAATAACCGTGAGTGGATATAAAAAATATCGCCAGGATACGCTTCACGTCCAGGAGGGCGGCGAAGCAAGAGGGAAAGTTCGCGATAAGCACGCACATGATTGGTCAGGTCGTCATAAACAATCAGCACATCCCGACCAGCTTCCATAAAATATTCTGCAATGCTAGTAGCAGAATAAGGAGCAATATAGGTTAGTCCTGGGGGATCGCTGCCCTCAGTCACCACAACGACAGTATAATCCATTGCCCCTTTTTCGCGCAAGATTGCTACTGCCCTGGCAACTGCTGACGCACGCTGACCAATTGCACAATAAACACACAGAACATTATAATCGCGCTGATTGAGGATTGTATCAATTGCAATTGAAGTTTTTCCAGTCTGACGGTCTCCTAAAATTAACTCTCTCTGGCCGCGTCCTATTGGAATCAACGCATCAATAACTTTGATACCTGTCTGAAGAGGCACGCTGACAGGAGAACGGTTCACAATTGCTGGACTGGGGCGTTCAATAGGCAAGCGCTTACTGGATATTACAGGTCCTTTGCCGTCCAATGGCCGACCCAGAGGATCGATTACTCGCCCCAACAAACCCTCACCTACAGCTACGTCCATAACCCTGCCAGTACGTTCAACCTGATCCCCTGCATTCAGATGATAGTGTTCGCCGAGCAGGACAACACCGATTTCATCTTCGTCCACGTTAAAAGCAATCCCAAACACATCGCCGGGAAACTTTATCAGTTCCTCAAAACCCACACCAGGAAGACCGGAGACATTGGCAATACCTGTAGAGACTGTCTTTATAGTGCCAATCTCCCTTGGAGTAAGCCTTGGAGTGAATGACTCACGTACCTCGCTGATCTCATTGAAAGCCCTATCTAAAATATCTTTCAGGCTTGTAGCTTCCATGTCCATCGACCCTTTATGTGGATTTTGGTTCAGGAGTGACGCTTTGTTCAGTAAAAATTAGGGTTCATTCTCAGACTCCTGCTCGTTCCCGGATTCCTGTTCAGGTTTAGATATTAGATGTGGCTTCATGCCTGGTTACGGCTCAAGATCCGGTTTTTGACCTTGATTCATCCTGTTCAGGCTCTGGTTTGGTCCCGCTTCCGGGCTGTTCTTTCAGAAGCTCGTCAATACTTGTTTCCAGAGATGTGAGATAATCTTTAATACTCCACGCCACTTTTTGTCCGTTTGTTGTTAACTCAATACCACTGACCAGATCCGGAGTAGTTTCGAATTTTGGTTGAATTTCTACACCAAGTGCTTCCTTAATTGTCTTTTTTATCAGGTCGCGCTGTGTTTGTGGAAGATCGAACGCGGTGCGTATATTCACGGAACCTGGTGACGCACTAATAGCTGAGGTCAGTTGCTCCTTCTCTTCATCTTTTAACTCGTGAAGCCTTCGAGCAAACACTTCAACAGCACTTTCTTCGAGGCTTGCTCCAGCCAGATCTCTCAGAACCTTTCTAGCTATGGCAAAAACTTCCTTTTGAGTCCGGAAGCTTATTTCCCGATTTAAGTTCTCTCTGTCAATCCTTAATGCTTCCAGCTGTTTTGCCTTCAAATCCAAAGCTTCTCTCCGTGCTTCCTCTAGAAGCCGCTGGCGTTCTGCTCTTGCTTCATCCTGTGCCCTTTTGAGGAGTTCGGCGCGCTCTTGGTCAAATTCCTCGTTCTTACGCTTGAACTCTTCTTTCTCTCTTTGTGCTTCTGCCTCTTTTGCATCGGCACTCGCAAGTTCATCTGCCACCTTTTTCTCACGCGCATCAATAGCGTTGAGAATGGGTTTATAAAGAAAGCGCTTCAGCAACCACACAAGTATTAGGAAGTTGAGTACCTGTGCAATAACCGTGAACCAATCGATCAGCATAAGCTATTTTCCTCAGCAACTCAGGTAATTGCTCTATTCCAGAATGGGTTGGCAAAGATCAGAATAATCGAGATAACGAAACAATAGATAGAAAGGGACTCGATCATAGCAAGGCCAACGAACAGGGTCCGGGTAATGGTTGCCGAAGCGTCAGGTTGCTGTGCCAGTGAGCTCAGAGCTGTAGCAACAGCTCGCCCTTCACCGATTGCAGGTCCTAGAACCCCAATACCTATAGTGATGCCAGAGGTGACAATTGACGCTACTGCGATTATAGTTGTATAATTATCTAAAGCCATAATATCCCCCTTCTGTTCTTAGATTTTTCATTTCATTCTTATTCCCCAGTTTCACGCCTGGATTTGCTGGTTCGGGTGGCAGCAGCAATATAAACTGTAGCCAGGATACTGAAAATGTAGGCCTGCACCATTCCAATGAGCAGACCTAGAGCAATCATGAGCTCCGGGAAGATGAACGGCGCAATGGTCAGCAAAATGGCAACGATCATCGTGCCACTCATAATATTACCAAACAGACGAATTGCCAGAGATATGGTGCGGGATACCTCGCTGATTATATTAAACGGCAGCATAATAATCGTGGGTTCTGTATACGACCTCAGGTAGTTGCCAGCTCCCTGCTCTTCAATCCCGAAGAGCGGCACAGCTACAAACACGCATAATGCAAGCGCAGCAGTGGTTGAAAGAGAGCCGGTAGGTGGTTCATAGCCTGGAATAATAATACAGAGGTTAGCTACGGCAATGAACAGAAAGAGTGTACCCAGAAAGTCCAGATACTTTCGCGGCTTATCCAGGCCGACGTCTTCAATCTGCTTCAAAATACCCGTGACAATAATTTCCAGAACATTCTGCCAGCGAGAACGTTTCAGACCTGTGGAAAGTTTGTCTGTAACGATTTTTGAGCCGACTGCCATTAAAAGCATCAGTCCCCAGGTGTACACAATGGTAGCGTTGAGCTTGATAAATCCGTACTGCCAGAAAATCAGCTCATCAGGGCTAATTCGCATGACTGGCCTCCTTTATTAACTGATTCGGTTCTTCCTCCTGGAGTCTGGTGATTCTGAGCACAACACTGCGCATAGCGAAAAACCCGAATAAGCATATTAACAGCCTCTCCAAGTGACCTCCTGAAGCTAGGTAAAATCCAGCAACAGAAATGCCAGTACGCAGCAGCAGGCTGCCGAGAAACCACAATGCAGGTCGTCTGGATGAAAGCCCCCTCTGAACCGTCCACCAGAGACCTCCGAAGAAAAAAGCTCCTAGCAAAAAACCAGCTGCCAGCGCCGAGACGAGATTTAAAGCATCATTCATTGTTATCCTCCTCGTTCTGTTGCATTTCCCTATGCTCCCTGCTTACCCAGTACCATGCATTCAGGCAGCCGATGAATAAGCCAATAATCAGCATGGTGAGCGTCCAGGAATAGCTTGCTGGATAATGTTCATCCAGCCAGAGCCCAAGTGCAGCACCAAGCAGGGTTGGAACTGCCACTGACCAGCCTATAAGCCCCATCATACCTAAACCAAGCCAGATAGTCCGGTTCACCTGGCTCTGTGCTCTGAGCTTGCGTTCAGCCTTTGCCCCAACCTGGCGGACCAGACGGGGTTCGTCTTTTGAAGGTTTTTCTGCCATTCTGTCAACCACTTCGAAACTCTGCTAAGCGACGTATAAGCCCGATTTCCAGCTTTGTCATCACTGAACGGACTTTTTGCTCGGTCTCATCTACAGCCAAAAACTCATTCTCTACGGTTTCTTTCAACTGGCTCAGATCTGTTCCGGCAACGGCATTGCGCACAGAAACCAGCACATTTGGACCGGTTTTTACCAGTACTCCCTCATCGACTGCAACATAAATCTCGCCTTCAGCCTCGGTTTCGTAGGTAAGGATTCCGGGCTCCAGAGCTGCAACACAATCAAGTCGATGTGGCAGAAGTCCAAGTGAACCCGCACGAGTTTCGGCAACTATGCGTAATACGCCTTTCTTATCTGCGAAGACCTTGAAAGGCAGGAGAATTTTAAGATCCATGAGTGCTGAGTTCATGATCTTTCCCTGCTTGATTTTTTGGCTACTGCTTCGTCAATTGTTCCAATCATGTAAAGATCGCTTTCAGCATATTCTTTGAATTCATCGCGCAAAATACGCTCACAGCCCTCGAGCGCATCGGAAAGGGCGACAAATTTGCCTTTATAGCCTGTGAATTGTTCTGTAGTGAAAAACGGCTGTGTAAGGAAACGTTCCAGTCGGCGGGCACGGGCTACCACGTTGCGGTCTTCCTGCGACAGCTGCTCCAAGCCAAGCATAGATATAATGTCCTTGAGTTCGGCGTATTGTGCAAGTGTCTGCCGGATTTCCTGAGCCAGACGATAATGCCTTTCGCCTATAACGCCAGGTGTAGATATTTTGGAATTTGACTGCAAAGGATCAATAGCTGGATAGAGTCCTTCGCTTGCTCTTTTGCGCGAAAGAACAAGCGAAGCAGAAAGATGCGAGAATGTATGCACAGCCGCAGGGTCCGTAAAGTCATCAGCCGGCACATACACGGCTTGAATTGACATAATGGCTCCAGCGTCTGTATTGGAAATGCGTTCTTCAAGTTCTGACAGCTCAGTGCCCAGTGTCGGCTGGTAACCAAGGCGTGAAGGCATCTGTCCCATCAAGCCGGATACCTCAGAACCAGCCTGGATAAACCGGAAAATGTTATCTATTAGCAGCAGCACATCGCGATGCTCATCGTCCCGGAAATATTCTGCCATTGTCAGAGCCGTATGACCTACCCGGAAACGAGCGCCTGGAGGTTCGTTCATCTGTCCGAAAACCATGACCATATTGGGGAGCACCCCTGCAGCTTTCATGTCACGATAAAGCTCTTCCCCTTCGCGGCTGCGTTCGCCTATGCCGCAAAATATGCTTACTCCCTGATGATGCTTGACCATATTGTGAATCATTTCTGTTAGCAGGACAGTTTTGCCAACCCCTGCTCCCCCGAAGAGCCCAGTCTTGCTACCGCGTTCAAGAGGTGCCAGCACATCTATAATCTTGATGCCAGTCTCGAAGACCTCAGAAATTGTAGACCGACGTGAGAGTGGCGGCGGAGCCTGATGTATAGAACGCCATTGAATATCGGATGGCTGCTCCTTGCCGTCTATGGCATTTCCAAATACATCGAACATTCGTGAGAGGATTCCCTTACCAACAGGCGCCTTCAAAGGTCCACCTGTATCTATCACTTTCATGCCTCGAGCAAGACCTTCGGTAGGAGTCAGAGCGATTCCGCGGAGACGGTGAGCATCAAGCTGGGTCAAAACCTCAATAGCAATCTGGTTTTCTTTTCCTGTACGCAGCAACGTGTATACAGGCGGCAAATGCTTCTCGAAAAATACGTCTACAATGCTGCCGCGGACCGAAATAACCGTGCCAAGGTTCAGGGTACTATTTTTACTCTCCATATTGACCTTTAACAGCTTCTTCTTAGCTGCATCGTACCGTTTTTATTACTGAGTATTTTTTTTCTGGGACGACTGGTAAGAATCAAGGGTGATAATGAAAGTTCAAACCAACCTACTATGAGCTCTCAGTGACAAAAGATGTCAAAAAAACATAGAAATGAATCAATTTTCAGGTAATGTCTTTCTCGCCAAGTTGTTATATTGATTTATAAGCCCCTGTTCTGCCAGCAAATTCTTTCCTGTTTATCCCCCTTTCCCATGAAGAAGTATATTAATAATAATATATTAAATTGACTTGCTATATTTTTAGATCCTGTGGGATATCTGCATAAGAGTGCCAATTATCTGTTTTCAGCTCTGAAAGAAATAATCCAGAAAAGGATAAGCTTCCTTTACAACGTCAGGAAGGATGGAAAAAATAAGTTAGCGGGCCCGCCGCGATTCGAACACGAGTCAATGGGTATCTTCGTAAGAATCTTACTTCGAAGCCCATTAGGATATCCTGGCTACCCCACGAGCCCGCAGTGTAGCACTATTGATAGAAGCTATCCATATTAAACTTTTCTCTCAAAATTAAGACATCAGGAATATTGAGGCAAAAAGAAATCTGACCGAAGAAGATTGGGGTAAAAAAGAGCAGAAAGAGGCCAAAAGGGTAAAATGAAAGAGATAAAAGGATGATGAAGAAATCTCAGAACTGGTAAAGACAGAATTCAGGATCATTAAGTTAAAAAAGCGCTAACTGGGAAAAGACCAGCCTGAAATCTTGATATAAAGTGCCCAACTGGATATGGATAATCTATGAGTGAATAAAAATATATAGAAAGTGTGACAGAATAAGAATGCGCAATAATAAAAAGAGTGGAACAAGTAATATTCATAAAAATTTGAAATGACGAAAACCTGATAGGCAAAAGTTCTACGGCACGGTAAGACAGTTGGATTAAGATTGGGCAACAAGGTTTGAAGGCTTTGTCTATATAATGCGGAGTTGAATGGAACAAGTCTCTTTATAAACAATTCTAAATTCAGAGTTTGCAGGAGATCGCTCTATCATGCAGGCTAATGATTCTATAATTTCAGAGTACGGGAAGACTATAAAGATAGAATACAGAAAGTAAGAGGGTCTATAAAAATGGACAGGCTTTCAACAGGTATAGAGGAGCTTGACAGGAAGCTAAGTGGGGGTTACCCTGTAAACAAAGTAACCCTTATAACAGGCATAGCAGGGAGTGGGAAAACAATCTTCGGAATTCATTTTATTTATAAAAACTGTCTTGAAGGCAGAAAATGCATGATAATTGCTACTGAAGAGACCCCTGAGGATATCCTCTACCAGGCAAGCCTTTTAGGGCGCGATCTTACCCCGTACTATGAAAGCGGACAGCTTATTATAGAAAATATCTTCGAGAACCGTTCCGAAATTATAGGACAGACCAGGTATGGGTTCAAGCCTGAAAGTCTGGATATTGAAATTCCCAATCTTGTAGAATTAATACGTGAAGGAACGGAATGCCTTGTAATAGACAATATAGGTACCTTTGTTCTTAGGGTGTCCATAAAAAGGCTCAGAGACCAGTTTGATGCGCTGAATTACCTGGTAAGGAAAAAAGGCTGTACTGCGCTTTTAATCATGGATGAGTCCGCACACAACATAACCCACCAGCTTGCTGAATATTCGGTTTACGGGTCTATTCGCCTGCTGGTAAGGGAAAATTCTTACCTTGGAAAAATGGAGCGCTACCTGAGTATACCCAAGATGCGCAGCACTCCTGTTTCTCCTGAGATGTCTATTTTTGAAATCACATCTGAAGGGATAAAGATTCGCGAGTCCGGGGGAGGAAACCTTGTGGAATAAAAAAAGCAGACCGAAAATTCTTATTGTAGATGACATGCTTGAAAACGTAGAGCTTATTGAAGCTTATCTTTCAGTAGAACCATATGATGTCATTACTGCCAGCAGCGGGAAAGAAGCTATTCAGAAATTAGAGGAAGAAAAACCTGATATGATTCTCCTGGATGTCATGATGCCTGAGATCAGCGGTTATGATGTGTGTAAAATCGTCAAAAGCGATCCTAAAAATCAATTTATCCCGGTTTTGATGCTTACTGCGCTTTCCCAGATTGAAGATAGGATCAAAGGAATTGAAGCTGGAGCTGATGATTTTCTTACAAAACCCATAAACAGGCTTGAGCTCAAAACCAGAGTAAAATCTCTACTCAGGGTAAAATACCTCCATGATAGGCTGGTGGCTGACCGCGACAGCCTTGAGATAAAAAACCGGGTACAGGGTATCCTGACCGCAGTCATTCCTACTCTGCTCCAGTTTGTTTCAAATGAGGAAAAGAAGATAATAATTAACCAGATGACAGGCATGGTCGAGAATACCCTGCTTGAGATGTACCATCTTGAAAGCAGGAAGATGGATTTCGCTTATGCAGGCGAGGTTTGCGCCGAGATTATGAACCAGCTGGGTGGAGACTTCTGTTCTGAAATGGGTGAAAAAGATAGCTCGTGCATAGTAAAGGGAACAAAATGCCCCTGGAAGGGGGAAGAAGCCCGAAGAAACCCTATTCTATGCACTTTGACCAGGAAAATATTCTCAATCATAACTTTGAAAGTAGACCCAGATTTCAGTGTTGAAGCACTTAAGACTATAGGAAACAGGAATGATTGCTGTGAATTCCTTATAAGAGGAAGGCAAAGCTCTGTTTTTAGTTAAGCCTGTAAAAGTTCATCTTATGCCTGTGATTATTTGTACTCCTTCAGAGGTAATATCAAATAAGGAATATTTGACAGGCACGGCTTTATCCCTCATCTTTTCAATGTAGAGATATTTTTTTGTTTTTCCAGATTTAAAATTCTCCTGTAAAGTTAACCGAATCAGCCCAAAGACCATATAGCCGGTAAGCCTGTGGGTGAGATTGTAAGAGTCCTCATCCATTATAAAAAGGGTCGTGCATCCATTTTTTAGAAGAATAATACTGATTGAACTAAACTCATCGGCAAACTCTCTTATATCGTGATTTATAGCCATTACCCCTATATTGTCAATAACCACGACATCAACTTCCGAGGATATGGAGCTGAGATACTCGATTATATCGGTGTTCACAGCACAGAGCCCTTTCCCGAATTTGGAAGCGCTCTTGATTTTATTCATTTTGTCTTCAAAGATGTTCTTGATTGTAAGCTGCCCATTCTCCAGAAAAGGCTTGAGATCAAGGTTGAGGCTATGGGACTGGTTGAGAATATCTTCCGTAAGTTCCCTTGTAAGGATTAATATGCATTTCTTGCCTTCCTTGCAGTTCCTGTGAAGGAAGTGAATCCCGAGAATAGTCTTCCCCGAGCCCGGAGGACCTGTAATCAGAATGCTTTTTCCTTTAGGATAACCTCCATCTATCAGTATATCCAGCTCCTCTATTCCTGTAGATAAACTTTCCATATAACCACACCTCAATAGCAGATAATTTTCATAGTTATTATAACATCTCTTAAGTGATATAATCTTTGCCAAAAAATTAATTAAGTTCTAAAATAGAATTATAATCAATGACTAAAACTTCTTAACCAATCTCAAGTGAAAAGTTAAACACGGAGAGCACAGAAAACACGGAACAAAAGAAGTAAGGGGTACAATTAATCTGTGCTTTCCGTATCTTTCTAAAAGATTTAAAAAATGAAAAGGAAAATTAAGAATAATCGGCTTGAATAAAGTACAGATAAAGTAGTAAACCCGAAGATTTATGTTTTTTAAAGGTAAGGGATCTGTCTGAAATTTTGAGGTCAATCAGATCCATTGCCCGACGAAAGGTCCCAATATCATAAAGATAAATGAGAACAGGATCAACATCGAAAAGCTTGCTGTGATCGAATTTGAGACCTTTTCTGAGACCGAATCGCTCCTTGTAAGCCGATATACAAAAGAATAAATATAATCTTTAAACACATGACCTCCGTCCAGAGGCACGGCAGGCAAGCAGTTGAACAGCCCGACATAAAAGTTCAGCCAGCCAATCCAGAGCAGGGTATTTGCGATCCAGAAAATCCCTATTCCCAGAGGCTCTGCCCAGCCCACAGGCTGATAAAACTGTATTATTGTACCTGAGAAGCCACGGAATCCCTCACCTGCAAATCCATAAATAGGAAGTCCAAAGAGAATAAGCCAGCCTGCAGGCACGGTTAGCAGGGATGGAATTTGCTTAAGGGCATCAAGATATACTTTTGCCTGCGGCATCCATACAGAAATCCCCAGCATAGGGAATGCAACAACTCCGTTATTTCCGTAGACAATTCCAAGGAAACCGCGATCATCCTCAGAACTGGAAGACAGCTTCACATCGAAAACTACAGTGCCATTTTCTGTAAGGTTGCCTGTATAATTCTCATGGGGAAGTAACTCTACTTCTACGGTCTGGTTTGCCCGTGTGGTCTCCATAAAGTTTATGAAAGCTGCAACGTTTTGCATTTTCGTATCGTTGATCCTGATCATTGTCATTCCGGTTTCAATCCCTGCTTCTGCTGCAGGGCTTCCCGGAACTACCCCACCCACGATCACTCCACCAATGTAGTCCGAAGGGACTGGAGCAATCTGTAAATCGTGTGTGGAAACAGTATCATTTTTCTCGGCATAGATGCGGACGGTGTCCCCAGGGCTCGTTGTCTCGAGATAGGTTTGCAGATCTACGGCTGTTGTGATATCTGTATCATTAATTTGTGTTATTATCATACCTTCCTCAAGCCCTGCAAGGTCAGCCGGCGAACTTTCGTTTACGGTTAGAACCATTGCATCGCTTAAGGGAGCAATTGCTCCCAGTACAGGCCCAAAGAAAAGTAATAAAGCTACAAAAGCAACGCTGAAATTTGCCATAACGCCTGCTGCAAGAATCCGGGCTCTCTGAGTCCTTGTGGCGCCTGTTACGGGACCGGAACCTGACTCTTCTTGCTTCAATTCCTTAAGCCCTGATCCCTCACTTTCTTGTCTTGCTTTCTTTCTCTTTTCCCATTCCTCGATTTCTTCGATCGTGGCTGTGAGAGGAGGTTCCTTTTCTGTATTCTTTGGCCCGAAAAGCTGTTCATCATCAGGCTCAGCAAAACCCCCTACAGGAACTAGAGCATACAGGATGCCCATTGATTTGACTCTGATGCCTTCAACCCTGCAGAGGATTGCATGTGAAAATTCGTGCACAACAAGCGTAACTATGAGTGCAATAACACCCCAGGTAAAAGGAATAAACTCGTTTACGCCCGGGATAAGCAGGATATTTCTTGGAGCATTGTATTTTCCTGGTTCTGGTACGTTTCCGTTAAGGAATGAAGTATACAGCGCGAGGTCCGAGAGAGCTATGACCAGGAACATTGCAATCATGCCTGCAAACATCAGCAGTATCCCGAGGTTCGCAAAGCTCCTCCAGTAAAGCTTCGGGCGGGCGAGTACATCCAGAAATTTAAGCCCCCTCGTTGTCCTTATCATGAGGATGGGAAGCGGCCCGAATGTGCTTATGTTATACTTCTCCAGAATCCCCTTTCTATCGAGGACGGAAACGAGGAACCAGTACAATAAAATAATACCCAGTGCAATGCTTGTGCCACTCAAGGAAATTCTCCGAAACTATTAAGCTAACCGATTGTGAATTAAGCATAATCAGTTATGAATTACGCCAGCCTGATTTATAACAGGCTGGCTTAAAGTGAATTTTTAATAAGGCTGTAAATATATAGCTGTTGAGAGCATATATAATAAAATTTAATACCGTTGATATATAACTCTGCGTATGGCATTCTACGCCAATTTGTTCATTATGTTGAGAGCTTTAGTACTCAATATGGTATAAAAATGTTATAGTATGCTTTACTATTTATTTTAAATCAATATAATACTGCCACCTTTTTTCAAGAAGACTCATATCCAGAAAAAGGTACATAGTTATATACATCATAATTATATAAAAATATATATGGAATTATGTGGCGACCTATGGAAGATATAATATCTAGATCATGTTAAAGCATGTTAAATTCATAGATACGGCATATCCTGGGAAAATTAATTTCCGTGGAGATGCGATAGATACTAGTCACATAGGAGTAATGTCCCTTGCATCAATTGTGATAATATCAGGTTTCTGTGAGGTGTCTGCTCATGCTTGGAATTGTATATATTACTGCCGGGAATATGGAGAATGCGTCGAAGATTGCAAGAGAGCTTGTCTCAAGGAGGCTTGCAGCCTGCGTAAATATGTTTCCAGTATCTTCGGTTTACCGATGGAAGGAAAAGCTTGAAGAAGACAATGAGATTGCCATGTTCGTAAAAACCGATTCTTCACGTTTTGAAGAGATCACAAAGCTTGTAAGGTCGTTACACACATATGAGCTGCCTGCAATTGAATTCTGGGGAATTGAAGGAGAAAAGGAGTATCTTGATTGGGTCCGTGTTAATAGCTCAGGCGAAGAAACCTGAAAAACAGGCAGGACTAAACATCGAAAATCTAAGGTCGGAAAAGCTGAGCCAGAAAAAATTCAGATCAATAGTCCCAATATTCCTACTTTAAGTTAATTTTAAATTAACTTAAAACTAGCTTAAAATCAATTTAAAATTAACTTAAAATAACTTAGAATTAACTTAGATTTAACTTAAAATTAACTTAAAATTAACTTAAAATTTTTTTCAAATCGTTTATTTACAGGATTAGCTTTATATTCTAGTTCTATCGTTACCTTATTGGATTCCTGAAAAAGCGAAGTAATCTAAGCGGTTGATGGTAGTAAACAAGATATAATCAGGAAATCCATGTAAATATAAACCAAAAATAACTCAGCACCAAGCGGGAGTAACCAAGCGGTCAACGGTGAACGACTCAAGATCGTTTCGCGCAGGCGTTCAGGGGTTCGAATCCCTTCTCCCGCACTAAAATATTAAATTTTTATAAACATAATTTCTATTTTGCAATTTGTTATTCATCGAGCCTGTTTAATAAATATCTCCAGTCCGTCTGAGTTAATGCTAAAGCACTCGGTTCTTCTCTTATGAAATATAAAAATAAAGAGTTAATTGTATTTTCATTAACAATTCTCAAAATTTTAATTTGTTCTTTAAGAATAATCCTATTTTTCATAACCACATAATAATTTTTTCACATCACATAATAATTTTTGTAGTAATGCGTTACTAGAATTAGCTGAAAGTTATAATTGATATAGTTGAGTGAACAAATCGTACTAAATTTTGATAGAATATTTTAATTAATTGGGGGAATAGAATGAATCGCAGAGTCTTTCTTATTATCGGCATACTGGCTATATTGATTGTGGGCGCCGGCATATATGCATATAATACGTCTACACAACCGGAGACAACACGATTAATCGTTTCTACCACGACCAGTTTAGAGGACACCGGGCTTTTAGAAGAGATAGAAACGGCATTTGAAGATAAATATCCCGGAGTAGATGTGTCTGTTATATCTGGGGGTACAGGTATAGCCTTAAAGTATGGTGAAAGAGGAGATGCTGACGTTCTTCTTACTCATGATAAAAATCGAGAAGAGGAATTTATTGAAAGTGGATTCGGCACAAATCGTACAGAAATAGCATATAATTATTTCTGGATTGTGGGACCTGAAAATGACCCGGCTGGAATAAGAGGTCTTAACGCTACAGAAGCCTTTAGCAAAATAATGGAAGAAGGTCAAAACAATCCTGATGAGGTTAAATTTGCATCGCGTGGGGACGATTCGGGCACACATGCAAGGGAGAAACAAATCTGGGAAAGAACTGGAGTAAGCTATGAGGAAGTTAGTGGCTCGGGTGCATGGTACATTGAAAGTGGTAGAGGTATGGGGGAAACTCTTTTGCTTGCCAGTGAGCAGAATGCTTATACTTTAACTGATTCTGGAACATTTCTTGCATATACAAACGAGGGAAGAATCCGGATTGTACCATTAGTGACGACAGGAGATGAACTGCTTAATGTTTATGCAGCAATGCCTGTAAATCCAGAAAGACATCCGAATGTTAATTATGAAGGAGCTCAAAACTTTGTGAACTTCCTTGTTTCTCCGGATGGACAGGAAATAATCCAGAATTTTGGTAGAGAAGAATATGGGCAGCCTCTTTTCATTCCAATATCTCAGGGTTTACCATCATGAAGATGGTTTAAACCATCTTTTTTAGTCAGTGTAACTTAAAAAACTGATACATTCACTCATAAACTATAAAATTGCTAAATTTCAGGGCGTACCAGATTCAGGTGGTTTTTTGAATGAAATTATCAGCGCTATTCTACAGGCAGTAGAATTAATAATAGAGCGCGATCCCGAATTAATAGGAATAACCAGATTAAGCCTTTATGTCTCATTAACTGCAACACTCATAGCTTCCTTAATATCAATTCCTATTGGTGGAATAATTTACTTCTATGAGTTTCGAGGAAAACGAACCTTGATAAATCTTATTCAAACCCTTTACAGCGTTCCCACAGTTTTAGTGGGGCTTTTTCTTTTCCTCCTGATATCTCAACAGGGCCCTTTCGGATTTCTAAATCTTCTTTTTACTCCCACTGGAATGATAATAGGGCAGACGCTGCTCATACTGCCTATTCTTATTGGATTTACTATCACTGCTCTTGTTGGAGTCAGCATCCAGATAAGAGAATTAGCAATCTCTCTGGGAGCCAGTACTTATCAAACAATAATTACCATCATAAAGGAAGCTCGTTATGCTATAATGAGTGCTGTAATACTTGGGTTTGGTAGGGCTATATCAGAAGTAGGAGTTGCCATACTCATAGGGGGTAATATCAGAGGCTTTACAAGGAATTTTACCACTGCCATATCTCTTGAGACATCCAGAGGTAATCTGGTGCTTTCAATTGCTTTGGGATTCATACTTCTCTCCCTGGCTCTACTAATCAATTTAGTATTGAATTATCTGCAGGGTAAAGATTAATTCAATAGGTCAGGTGTAAGGATGAACATAGTAGAGTTGGAAGAAGTTTACAAAAACTATGGAGACCTCCAGGTTCTCAAGAATATTAACTTACAATTTAGAAGGGGGACCAGTACTGCGCTTGTTGGTCCAACTGGATCTGGAAAAACTGTGCTTCTTAGATTAATTGATTTACTGGAAAAACCTTCATCTGGGACTATATATTTTGAAGGTACGAATGCTAACGAATCGAATGATATTCGGCTGAATATAAGAAGGCAAATTGGAATGGTTTTTCAAAAGCCGCTTGCTTTTAAAGCCAGCGTTTATGATAATATCGCTTATGGCTTGAAAGTCAGGGGTAAAAAAGAGAATATGGATAAGAAGATCAAAGAAATCCTTGAGTTGATTGGTCTTCCAGGCTATGAGAATAGAAATGCGCTTAAGTTATCAGGTGGTGAGACTCAAAGGCTTGCCCTTGCACGGGCAATGATTACAGATCCCAGGTTACTCTTACTTGATGAACCGACTGCAAATCTTGATCCTATATCTAAAAAGAAAATGGAAAAACTGATCCTGAGAATTAACCGTGAATCTGAAACAACCATTATAATGACTACTCATGACCTCTCACAGGGTCAAAAGCTTGCAGATAGAATGATTATACTCTATAATGGTCAGATCCTGCAGTCTGGAACACCTGATAGAATATTTAGAAAACCCAAAAACAGATTTGTGGCTGACTTTATTGGTATTGAAAATCTAATGAGCGGTCAAATTGAGGATAGTTCAGATGGTCTCGTAAAAATCAAAACAGATTTCATAACAGTATTTGCTTTATCAGGAAAAAAAGGTAAAGTTCATTTTACTATACGACCTGATGAGATAACAGTATCCAGGGAAAAGTTTCAAACAAGCGCCAGAAATACAATTCAAGGTAAAATTTATAAAATAATTGATACAGGATCATTTATAAAATTGCTAGTAGATACTGGAGAGTTAATCACTGTGTTTATAACGCGCGAATCTCTCAATGAGCTTAGTCTTTCTGTAGGAACCAATATCTGGTTGTATTTTAAGGCATCTGCTGTCCATGTATTTTAATTCAAGATATAAAATAAATCAAAAAGAAATTAATTAGATAACACTGTGAGCTGCTGGAAAAGTATAAAAGGAAGCTGAAATGCTAGATCCACTGTATAATAAAAAATCTTATGTATTATAAGTTCAACCATAACTTTATGAGTAAGTTAGCCGAAGCAATTACTTATATTGTAATTCTGGTTTTTGCGTTCTGGTTCGTTAAAACATCTGTCTCTTTAATTCCTGAAATGCTAAAGTTTCCATAAACCAGAGTGTAGATTCAGAACTTTTAGTATTCGAGTATGCCGTTTTTCAGGAATATTGTTTTTCAAGAATATTTTTTTCAGAATATTGTACTTCTTTAATCTGTTTTCATGCTTCGCAGGCATTTTCTCTGAATTTTATCCTGAATTCGGTCCCTGCTCCTTTTATAAGCTCAATGCTGCCTTCGATCTGTTCCACGAGGAGATTTACAAGTTGAAGCCCGAGAGAAGTAGTATGCCTGAAATCGATTTCATCCGGAAGCCCTATTCCATTATCCGAGACAACCAGTAAATATTCAGGGGGTTCACGCCTGTCAGTGCCTCTATCTTCATCCTCTATTTTGCCGCTGCCTATTCTGTGCAATTTTATCTGGATTTCTCCCTTTCCGTTGGGAAAAGCATGTTTTAGTGAGTTGGATACAAGTTCGTTAATTATAATCCCGAGAGGAATTCCGGTATCCATTCCGAGAAACACACTTTCGAGGTCAAGTTCTAAGTGAATATCCTGATCGCCAACAACATATGAACTGAAGAGCTCATTTGCAAGTTTCTGGAGGTATGGTTTAAAATCAAAGGTCTCAAAGTTTCCGGTTTCTCCTGTTTTATAGAGCTCTTCATGAATTTGAGACATCGATATAACCCGGTTCTGGCTGTCATGGAAGGACTCCCTTACCTCCCTGTCGCTGAAATGTTCAGCCTGAAGGCTTAATAAGGATGAGATCACCTGCAGGTTGTTTTTGATTCTATGGTGAATTTCTTTTTTCCGGATTTCTTCAGTCTTCAGAAGAGCTTGCTCGGCTTTTTTAAGTTCAGTAATATCAAGCATCACACCAACGATTCCGATTATTTCCCCAGATACACTGCTGTAAGTAGCCTTGTGGGCAAGAAAAATTCTTTCCTTTCCATTTATGGCGCATATTATTTTCACTTCATGAGGTATGCTTTTGCCTTCCTCAAGAAGAATCCTGTCATAATAGGTAGAGACTTCGAAGGTTTTATCCGAAAACTGCTTCCTGAACTCAAACCCACTTTCCGCAGTAAAATTTCTTAATTTTATATTTTTTAAATTCTTCCAATACTTTTTATAAAATCTCTTCCCATTTTACCTTGATGACTCTCTCCCCTAGCTCTGAATCCACAACTCATCTTGGTCATTATGGCCTTATTGCTGGCGTATTTGACGAACTTGGCATTTCAGATTTGATTGACACTCTTCTCCCCAAGAAAAGTGGCCATAACATCCCTCATTCTACTGTTCTTAAGGCAATGTGTATCAATGGTTTAGGGTTTACTGAACGTCGTCTTTACCTGTTTCCTGCTTTTTTTGAAAACTTACCCACTGAAAGGTTACTGGGAGAAGGTGTTCTCCCAGAACACCTTAATGATGATGTTTTTGGCAGAACTCTGGACAAAATCCAGGAATGCGGAGCAACCGAACTCTTCAACCACATTATTTTGCAAGCTATGAAACACGTTCCTATTAACCCCCGTTTTTGCCATACAGATACTACAAATTTCAGTGTTCATGGTGACTATGAATACGATAATGATGGCAAAACTATCAACATTACTTATGGTCATCCTAAAGACAAAAGAGTCGACTTACTTCGTTTTACCATTTCCATGGTTACTGACCAGAAAGGAATTCCTCTTTTTGTAAGAGCATTAGACGGCAACAGTTCAGATAAGAAAGTTCTCATCAAAACCATAAAAGAATTAACACAGAACCTGAATCTCGATGAAAGAGTCTACCATGTTGCAGACAGCGCATTTTATACTGAAGATAATGTAAAAGAGATAGGAACTAACGCTTTTTTTATATCGAGAGTTCCGGCAACCATCAATGAAGCAAAGGAACTCTTGATGGCAGACTTAATTCTGGAAACATGCTCTGATGAACGTTATTCTTGTTATGCTGCAAAATCCTGCTATGGTGGAATAGAACAGTTATGGGGTGTATTCTGCTCAGAGGAAATGAAAAAGAAGGAAGAGAAGACATTTGATGAAAAGATTCTTAAGGAGCTTGAAGCAGCAGAAAAATCCCTTAAAAAGCTTTCTAATCGTGAATTTGCCTGTGAAGCTGACGCAAGAATGGCTGCTGAACAATGGTTGAAAGAGAATGAATCATATGAGTTCACGAAACTTGAAATAACAACTAAGGTTCGCAGACTTGAAAACAAGAAAGGAAGACCAAGGAAAAATGAAGAGGTACAGACTTTCTACCTGATAGAAGCGGAGATAAAACATGATCAGGAGAAAGTAAAAGAAAGAAGAGCAAAGTTGGGAAGGTTCATTCTTGCAACCAATGATCTGGAGTTGACTCCAGATCAACTCCTGGAATACTATAAGGAACAGGGAACGGTTGAAAGGGGATTCAGGTTCCTGAAAGATAAGAGTTTCAGAGTGTCTGAGGTATACCTGAAAAAAGAATCCAGAATAGAAGCACTTGCAATGGTAATGGTTCTATGCTTATTGTTGTATTCAATAGCTGAGTGGAAACTGAGAACAAGATTGGAAGAAACAAAAGAGGCTATTAGAAACCAGGTTAAGAAGGAAACACAGACTCCAACAATGAAATGGATATTCTTCCTGTTTAGAAGAATAACAGAGTTAGAGATCGAAATTGAGGGAAAGAGGATAAAGAAAGTATTAAATCTGGATGAGGAAACCATTAAAGTACTGAGATTGATGGGAGAAAAATACGAAAAATATTATATGTGAAAAAATAGTGCGGAAAGTGGGCTCAAACATTGAATGCCCTATTACCTTTTCTTTTGGAAGACCAAGCATTTCTTGGGCAAATCTTTCGTTGCATCCCTGGTAGATTCCCTCCAGATTCCTGTAAAAGACTGGCGAGGGGATGGCATCAAGGAAAGTTTCCAAAAAATACACATTATTCTGAAGGGCTTTCTCAACCTGCTTGCGTCCTGCGATTTCCTCGGTAAGCCTCTCGTTTATTCTTATAAGTTCTGAGGTTCTCTGTTTAACCAGTTCTTCAAGCTGTTCCTTGTACTGGCGGAGTTCTTCTTCAGCATGCCTGCGTTCGATTACTTCAGAAATTAGAACAGCGACCGAGTTGAGGAAAAACGTATCATCCGCAGTAAATCTTTTTGGTCTCTTTGAGTGGACACTCAATACTCCAAAAGGCTTCTCTATCTTTCCTATAGTGACACTTATCCCGCTGGCTATATCATGCTCTTTCAGAAAAGGTGAAGCGCTAAAACGTTTTTCCTTTTTAAAATCTCTTACAATTACCGCAACTTTTGAGTATATAGTGTACCCTGCCTGGTATTCTTTACTCCCGCTGACGATAACCTTTCCTACAAATTCTGGCTCCCAACCTTCACTTGCTCTGAGCAGAAAATTTCCATCAGGACAAAGTTCCATAATTTTACTGTATTCGACACCAAGAGTCCTTGCAACCAGTTTTACACTTTCATCCATAAAAGCCTGCAGGCTTTCGCGCCTGAGAGCCATCCTTCCTATTTTATGGAGTGCATCGCTCTGCCGCTCTTTGATCCGAAGTTTTTCTTTCAGTTTTTTTTGGCTGGTTATATCAAATCCGTAAGCGTTAACCTGATCTTCCCCTTCAAGTGGGTGAAATGAGACAAGGTAAACCTTTTTTCTAAATTTCATTTCTATTGTCTCAGGATTTACTCGGAAAATTACTCTCTTTACGGTATTTCCAATAGATGAGGGGACTTTCTCTCCTATTTTTATGCCCCATTCGTGAAGGAAGAGCTCTGCTGCCCGATTCGAATAGATAACCTTTCCATCCTTTCCTATCCTCAGCATGGGATAAGGACACTGAGAAACAAACTTTTCCACTTCCATTCCTCATGTTTTTCTCTTCAAACTGCTCCCTTTAAAAACCTGCATATTCCGCAGATGTGGATTTAAAATTAGAGCTGCCGAGTTTTAAAACTCTGAGTTCAGAGCCAGATATAATCTTGCCACCAATGGAGCAAATTAAATCTGTGACTTTTTTCTTTGTCCCCTTTTTTTACTCTAAAGACGTGTCTCTCGTTTATACTAGTTTTTTATAATATATTATCTTGATTTTTTACTTTATATTGTTTTATTTTTCATTTTTATTCGCTCTGTAGAAATCCTTAATTTAATCCATAATAATTCTACTACTTTTTCGTTTATATTATAAACTATTAGTTTAACTTTTACCCCTTTTACTTGATTTTTAACCTTTCTTGCTTTTAATGTTTCTCCAAATTTCCTTTTTACTACATATATTATTGTCTTTACTATATTCCTTCTATTGTATGTGATTATGTCAAACCCTACGTGTTACTGCTTTCTATATTTTCCGTTTATTCTCATTCTTTTTCTTTCTCTTAAAGGTACTATTGAATCTGCTTTTATCTCATTTCTTATTAGAGTATGAATTTCTTCGGAATCATATCCATTATCCATCACATAACATTGAGACTTTCTTGACCTATTTGATTTCTTTATCAAAGTACTTACATGCTTAATCCCATGATATGTTTTTTGGCTAATTTTCCATCCTATTATTACCTTTTTTATTGTGTCTACTGATATTGAAGCTTTCAGGAAGCTCCGGCGGAGCTTCCCTGTTCTTTTAGAATAAAGCCGAAATTTCAACCTTGATTTCCGATCTGATTTACTCTCTATACAAGGAAGCTATGGTCTAAAGATTTAAAGAGAAAAACGAAGAGGCAGGGGTTTACTTCATCTCCGTCCTAAAGGACGGGGTATTCGTGACCCTCTACGCTCACGTTGTAAAATAATCATTGAAATAATAATATTAGTAATAAAAAGTTTAGAAAATTATCTTAAGTAGAAATTTTAAAACCAGTAAAAGAAGTAAAAGTAGAACTGTTAGTATAATAACATAACAAAAAATGCAGGTTTATCTTGACTGAAATTGAAGGTTTTGCAAAGTTATAAAAACATTAATATAGTCATGTGTTTTTACATTCACATTATGAATATACATAGAAACCTCATATCCTTAGCAGAGAAAACAATTGCTAATTTTTCGGTTCCAAAAAGCATAAAAAAAAACTTTACTGAGATTAATAATGATAAAGCTCTGGAACTTAAAGAATGTTTAAGGTATAACCTCTACCGAGATGTGGAAACCAGTTTTCTCGAATCGGAAGAAGGAAAGAGGGACATGGAGAACCAGCTCATTAAGAGGCTTGATTATGATCGACACTCAGTAATTCCCTGGCTTGATAGTGCAAAACCCATAAAAAACGCTCGAATTCTCGAAATAGGATGTGGTACGGGTTCTTCTACCGTAGCGTTAGCTGAGCAAGGTGCAAATGTTGTGGGAGTCGATGTAGACGCCGATTCTTTGGCCGTTGCGAAAAAACGCTGTGAACTACATGGTGTAAACGCACAGTTTATTGAGTGCAATGCAACCGAAATTGCAAGCAAACTCTCTGGTAGCGATTTTGATTTTATAATATTTTTCGCCAGCTTGGAACATATGACCATACAGGAAAGGCTGATCTCCATAAAAAAACATGGGAAATGTTAAAGCCGGGAAATATCTGGGCAGTCATAGATACGCCAAATAGGTTATGGTATTATGACTCTCACACATCGCTTCTGCCGTTTTATTATTGGCTGCCAGACGACATAGCATACGATTATGCCTCCTTTAGCAAGAGATATGAGTTCAATGAGCTTCCAGATAGTGTTCCAAAAGATTTGGTCAAATTATCCCGATGGGGGAGAGGAGTCAGTTACCACGAGCTCGAGCTTACTATGGGGCCAATCGAAAGCTTGGACATTATAAGTAATCTCAGCGATTTTGGGATTTATGGTAAATGCCAATATATTTATGAGTTGTTAGCCTCGAAAGGATTGAATCGCAAGTATGAAAAAATATTGAAAAAAATAATGCCAAATATAAACCCAGCTTTTACTAAACCATACCTTAATCTTATGATTCGTAAGAATTAATAATGTATTAAACTGTATTTGCTCTAGTACTTTTTATAATCCACTTGTTTATACCAATTACTTTAAACTACAAGCTAAAAAAGTTCCTTTATCATGATCGGTATTCAAGAGAGGAATACGGATGCGCCACAAAGAGTCCAGGAAGGGCTAAAATAAGAGTTACAAGCACCAGCAATACTTAATTTCAATTATTGATCCTAGTAAACCGAAGACTTAATTCCAAAATCTAATGATAAAAGTAAGTGTAATGCCACTTACGAAAATTATAACTATAGAATAATATTGTAATTCTATAATTAAATAAATAATACGGCAAAAATATGTAGCTATAAAATTTACTCTTACTAACTTTTTCTGAGCCTTCAATAGCTTACCAAATTTTCTGTAAAATATGATTGACTCTATATTCCAAAGAATCACTGGAAGGAATAAGGACAACAAATGCTATGGAGAGAACTAACAAGGAGATAAAAAGAAGAAGAAGCAAAGTAGTGAATGGGAGTATTCTCTAATCAAGAGTTAGTATCGAGACTTGTGGTCCAATACTGTAATATTAGTGAAGAGAGGATTACAAGATATAAGTGTATAATAGAATAAATCAAAAAAGAGTAAAAGGATAGAGCGAATTTTACAGTAAATTAGGCACACTATCAATAAAATTATAAATTACATAAGTTCATCATCCAAAGGTAAAAATTTTACTTATTTTTTTTCAATTCATTGTAAACTTGAATATATTGAGCAGAAACTGAATCCCATGTAAAAAATTTTGCAAATTTCTTTTGCATTGATACAATGTGATCCACTTCTTCGGCAGAATAGTGACTCCGAATAATATTCGCAATTTCGTCAACAGTGGGTTCAAAAGATTTCAGCTCAAAATTCATATTATTTACAAAGTCATTTATCCCTGCCTTATTAGAATAGAATACAATACCGTTTAGTGTAGCAAAAGCCTCTAAAATAGCAAGGGAAAAAGGTTCGTATCTAGAAGGATATATTGCCAGATCAACACTTGATAGATACATCTTCAGTTCATCGTTTGTAATTTTACCTAAAAACTTTACGTTATCACTAATTCCTTCTTCTGCAGCAATAGACTTCAAATAATCTAATTGATCACCAATGCCTGAAATATATAAAATCACATCTGATCTCTTGCTCTTTGCAAGACCTTTAATAAGAAGATCAACCCCTTTTTCATAAGAAAGTCTGCCATGATAGAAAATTGAAGGACAACCTTCCAAGTGAATTTTTGATTTGCTTTCAGAAAACCAGAAATCATTTATCGCGTTTGGTATAACATAAACATTTGATACATTATATTTCCTCTCAACAAGAGATTTCATATTGTATGAGTTTACAATTACTTTTTCTGCATTTTTCAGGAATCGGGAAACAAAAAGATAGCTTGGAATATATTTAAGGAAGTTGACCCAGCTTTTATTTTTAAGCTGATTCATGGTTTCAATTCGAATATCACCATGATAATTTAAAATAATAGGTATTCTTTTTAATACAGCTATTAGATGCAATAAAAATCGTTTTGTTGGAGCAAAAAAAGGACTTGTAGTCATATGAACCCCAACAAATTCGTTAGAACCAAAAAATAAATCTTTTAAGCTGTATGAATCCATAGGATACAGATCACTGCAAGGATAAGGACTGATACATAAATTTAAATCTTTTTTAATTTTAATGGCTAAGTACAACTCACGTGCTAAATTTGCAGGTGCATTGTCTTCTTTGGGATAAAAATATATTAAATTCATACCTTCACTTCTTTTATTATACATTCGTAGTCAAATAATTTATTTTAAATATAGTATGAATAAATAAGGCAGCATTTTTTCAGTGAATACTTGGTGATTTCTTGATCAATTTATCCGGTCATCAATTTCTTTAAATTAGCTAGATATAGCTGTATAAGTATGAAAATTAAAACTTTTGTTAATAGAATTTAACTGGAAGCATCAATCCTATCGATTGGCTAATATAAATATAATTTTTTAATTTTCATAATGGAATACATATTTTTCAGAGTTTCATAAACTATTTTAGAAACAAGGCTAAATTTTATCATATTTGAAATATTTTCCTTTACTTAATAAGAAATATACTCCTATAACCAGTGCAATAGAAGTTGATATTGTGGCTCCGATTAATCCTAGATAAGGTATAAAAAACATAGCCAAAATTACATTGATAATAGCTATAAGTATTGAAGTTTTATTAACTAATTTAACACCATCCAATCCTTCTGAAGAGAAAGTCCAGTTATAAGTTCCATAGTAAACAATTAAAATACTGAGAATTGCAAATGAAAACAATAATGGGATTTTTATTGTATATTTACTACCATAAATATTTAAAATAATAAATTCGACAATAATTATAAAAATAGTTCCGAATATAATTAAATAAGGTGCAATTCTATTGATTCTTTTTAGAATAACAGTCTTATCTTTACATTTTGATGCAACCGGGAAGAATACTCCATTGAAAATATTAAAAATTAACGACGCAATATTTACTGAGGCGAAACTGTAAGCATTATAGAGCCCTAAATTTTCAGTACTCATATACATGTTTATTAGTATTTGATTTATATTAGGGTATAATACGAAAGTCATGCTTCCTATTATTGAGTATATTGCAAAATTTGTCAACGTATGCGCCCATTTTCTATCAAACTCATATGTAAGGTATTTACGAATATAAATTAGTATTAAACAAGATGTTATTAGATATGAAAAAAGCATTGAAAATATAGCTAATTTATATGAAAGGGGCTTTATATAAGCAATGCTTAAAAAAGTAAATAATAATATAGTGCTATATATTGGAGTAATCATTGCAAATGCTTTCATTTTATGTAATCCATTAACTGTGGCTGTTAGGAGCATATAAACTGCATATAATACAGAAAAAAGAATACATAAATCAAATATTTCATTAGATACAGAGAAGTATTCTAATATTTTTTGTGGAATAAATAAATATATAATTACTGATATTGTTGTAAAAATAAGCACTAAAATATAGGTCGTTGAGATTACATTTTTCTGTCTGTCATATTTTTCTTCTTCAGCATTATATTTTACCATTGCATTATGATACCCCATAAGCATAGGAACATACAAAAACATTGAAATTGATTGGACTAGACTGAATTTTCCGTACTCTAGAGGTCCAAGTAGCCTGCCGACGAGCACATTGAAAGTAAATAAAAAGGCAGTTCCAATGAATGTTCCAAATCCCACATATGATAAATTTTTGAAGAAATGAGTAACTCCTTCACTCATTTTTTCATGGAATACTTTACCATAAATAAAACTCACAACGAGCCAGAAATAATTAAAAACAGATAAGCCCACTTAAAGCACCTTTTACCTTACTTATTTAACCCTATCTTTTTCCTTTCAACGTAACTGCTTTATGCATATTATAGCTGTATTCTTCTATCGCATTCCAAACATCAGGAAAATCTTATCCTTTATGCATAAATCTATCTGAGATTAATATTGAAAACATAACAAAACTCAGATAGATTCTAAATTTCAAATAAATCTCAATTTGGGACAATCAATTGATTTCCGAATTAGCCAAATAATCTCAAGAGTTTATCATTATGGAAATAAATGATTTTGAGATGAGCTCCATATTTCTAATTATTTTCAGGCTGCTTTTCTGTCGATTGTAATTAAAATTCTATTTTTATCCACTTTATTAAGAATCTCACAAACGACATAATTTTCAGCTTTATCATTACTCAAATGATAATAAATTGAAATATAATACTTTTTGGAATAATTCTTAGGTAAACTTTCAAAAGTTATTTAAATAACTTATTAAAACTTTACAACTCATCCAAAACTTGATGTCATCTCATTACTAACATCATGACTGACTTCAGTTTGGTAATTCATAGAATACCACCCGTTAACATACACAGTAGATCTCCTCACGTTATCCTCCTCTTCATCTCTACCTTCCATCATTTGATAGAAATATGCTGCTTTAGTGTATGATGAAACTGCATTTAGATTATCATCAGGTGCATGATCCCTGAAAAAATTAGATCCGACTTCCTGAGACGTAGGATAATTGATATAGGAATCTCTGCCGTACGAATAAAATGGATATGTTGCAAAGGCGATCAATAGAAAAACAATAAAGAAACCTTTAATAGTTCTACGTAAAGGCTTGGATGGAATATTTAAAGAGTTGAATGATGAAGCTATAAATATTGAAACAAACAGTAGTGAATAATTTAATGTTCGACTAATAATATTCTGAGTATCTGATCCCCCTAAAATCAAATTACCTAAAGTAATGGTTGAGAAAATCACACCTAGTAGCAGCATAAAATATTTCATAATAAGTTTGGGCTCTTTTAACATATTTATATTGTTAGTAGTGAAGGCATAAAAACCTATAAAGTAAAGATCGCATACGATTATAACTGCCAAAACCAGTGCATACAGCTCATATTTAAACATAGTAAGATTTTGTATCCATACATAATCCGCTGCTAGATTTCCAGTACCAACTGTATACGTGGAGGCATGACTCCAATTTCTGCTTTCCAAAGACAGCATACGATGAAGAGTTTCAATTATTCCGGCACCCATAACGCAGGATGGTGAGAATATCCATGTGATCCAAGAGAGAAATACGAAACAAATTTTTTTCCAAGTTATATCCAGTATGTTTAACTTGGTTATACGAATATAAGAATAAAAAAACGCAAGAATCACTAGCAATACAATCGGATGTATTGCATGGGTTGATACAAGTACAATCGCAACTATGTAAAATAGAATTTTTGTGTTCCATTTATCTGAGACACATGAGAATAAGCAAATTAATGTTAATATTATAGCTAAAGAATTGGGAGTAAGTGATATTTCGATAATTTGTGTTGGAATTGCAACCACAGTTGAAATAAAGGCAACTCTTGAATCAAAAAGATGTTCTGTTAATAAATACCAGAAGACAAACATGGATATTAAAACTAAAGGTGTGAAAATAAACCGAGAAAACGCAAATAAATCTATACCTGCCAGTAAATGAACTATATGAAACAACATGTAAGAGCCAGGGAAACTTTCAGGATAGGACAAATCAATCGAGTCAGATAATACTTCTGGGAGCAAAACAGACGCGTGTACTACGTTAATAGTGTCTGGGAAACGATATAAAGTAGACAAAAAATATGGCGTTGCATCTATGACTAATACTAAATAAGCGATAAAAATAAGATGGAATATTTTTCCCTTTAGATCGTACTTCACTATTATAAGGAAAAGTAATACGTACATTATAATTATAATATGTATCCAGGGCCAAACGCCGTTAACAAGCCAGATAGGGTCTGAATGCCTGATCTCTTGTATGTAGTCCCAGTTAATGTGCATAAAAAATATCCATAGGACAGATAGAAAAGTGGAAAAAGCAAGAATAGTCGAGCGCAATAAATTCTTGTTCAAAATGCCCACCGCAACATATTAAATTTTTTCAAAACTAAAGTGTTTATCTATAATTTAAATAAAATTATGTGTGAGATGCTTGAATTGAAAAAATATTAGCATTAGGCTGTTAAATTTTCTAGAGCATAGTTTTAACTAATGGAGTTATTATATTTAATTTTATACATTTGGTACGTAAATTATAAGTTAATCAGTTTTCTCTTTGCCAAAATAATTATGCGAACTTTCATTAAAATGTAAAATAACTCTTGAAAATGAGTTAATCAATTGAATTAATTCCCCGCTGGCAAAGCCTCCAAATACAACCATACAAAAAGTAAGGAGTGCAACAATATTTGCAATGTTAGTACAGACGCTTCTTAGACGAATAATATTTTTCAATCTTTCAGGGAAAGAAAATTTTATCAGATAACTTAAAAAATTTGTCTCCGTCGACTGTAATTGATTATCTACTAATTTTTTCTGACTACCTATATTTGATATCGCACGACCGTATCCAAAACATCGCTTCACTAAAAACGAAAAAGATTTACGGAATTCAAATATTTTGTGGTAGACAACCGCGTCTGGAGTATATATTATCTTTGAATTATTTAACGTATTCAAAATTCTAATACCAAATTCAGTCTCTTCCCCAGTTCTCATGTTGTTATTTATCAGACCGTATTTATCATCAAAAAGACCAACTTTACTAAATACCATACTTCTAAACGACATATTAGAGCCGAAATTACTCCTCACACAATGGATCGTGTCTTTTTGACTTTTATACGAACAACCCATTGTCCAGTAAAACTCCTCTGGAATCCATTTAGCTTCACCCGATATCCATAATGGTTTCATAGGGCCTCCCACGCTAACAACCTCTGGATCTTTATAAAAAACTGCTAAATTAGAAATCCAGTCTTTATCTGCGATAGCATCATCATCAATAAATGCGATAATACTCCCAGAGGAGAGTTCAACTCCTTTATTTCGAGCATTCGATAAACCAGGCAAATTTGAAAAACCTATTATCAAATTATCTAATGATCTCAGATACTCGGATTCATTAAAGGCTTTAAATAAATCTAGATTTCTATCGACCACTAGAACAATCTCAATATTTTTATAAGATTGCTTGACTAACGACTCTATCGTCTCGATAGTGTCCCAATATCTCTCATGAGAATATGAGCAAACAACAACAGACACTTTGGGAATATTATCCATCTTATTAACTCCTCTGAAACCATTAGCCTCTTCTGCTCGAAAAATAAAACATTATGCTGCAGCCAATTATTAAGCTTTAAACTCCTTTGATATCTCTAATGATTGTGGACATTGAATGCAATAGTATACCAATCAGCGCCAAAAAGCTCCCTACAACAGTAAGGAGAACCATAAGTATTGTAGGTCCGAAATAGAGGTTTCCTCCTGAGATAAAGACATGCAGAAAGTAAGCTCCTGTAGAGAGACCGGCTATTACAAGTAGCGTACCAGGCACTGTGAAGCAGAAAAGGGGCTTCTCAAGCTCTATATCCCTTAAAATCTTTGAAAAAACCTCAAATCCGTGTTTAATCGGGCTTAAAGTCGAGCACTCCACATCATAACGGGCACCAATTTCTACTTCTCTAGTTCTAAAACCTGCCTTTCCTGCATCTGCGAGCATTTCACTTTCTATTGCCATACCCTTGTCAGTGAAGCGAAAGGCATCTCTTGTAGAAGCTGCAAATGCATAGAAGCCGCTCTGAGAATCAGTAATTTTGAGACCTGAGTTCAGATTGGTAAATCTGTCCAGAATTTTTTGTCCAAAACGGCGGTAGACAGGAGTATTTCTACCCAGACCATTTAAATAACGGCTACCGCTGACAATATCAGCCTCACCTCGGATAATAGGATCAACTAACTTCGGAATATCAGCAGGGTTATGCTGACCATCGGAGTCCATTGTCACAATTATATCAGCACCTAGATTAGCTGCTGCTGTAAAGCCGGTTTTTAAGGCTTCGCCTTTTCCGCGGTTAACTTCATGGACTATCACTTCAGCTCCGGCTTTTCTAGCTATTTCAGCTGTGCGGTCAGAACTGCCATCATCAACAACGATGACATTATCTGCATACAATCTGGAAAGAAGGACTATGCTTCCAATGGATACTTCTTCATTGTAAGCAGGAAGAATCACAGTTAGATTTTGAGGAGCCTTAATAGCAGTGAATATTTGTTCTTTGTTTTTAATCATGCTTTGATTGCTATTATCCATACAAAGCTCACTGCTCATTTTCAAGACCTCTTTTCTGAGACTTATTGTTGAGACGTTATTGTCAAGGTGTTTGGAAATTTTTATACAGAGATTGTCTTGGATATTACAATTTAATAACAAAGTGAACAAGTGTAATAATCACCACAAACGCTACACTTGAATTTCATAAGCACTCCACTAAATTAGGGATCTTTCACACAAGCTATTGTTAAAAGTTCAAGCGTGTTTTTCTGTTGGAAATCTTAGATTTATCATATAATGTTAATCGATTCAAATAACATTATATTACAGAAGTTACATTAGAAGATTATATAAAGTTAATGGATATACTTTTCAACAAAATAATTTATGAAAGATGATTGTGCTGATGATATCGATTTATAACTTCACACCTAACTCCACAATTAAACTGTTTTTTGGGAAAAAGTAGGCCGGAAAAGAAAATAGAATAATAAATGTCAAAAAGTCAGAGACAAATCCAAAAAAAACAGCATCATCGAAGCTAAAGTATTTGCACCCAGTATTACAGCATCATTATTTGTTCTGCTCGTTTTTTCCCTTCAAGCATGAATCTTTTGCATTACATTTGTTTCTGTCTGTCACTTGCCGCACTTCCTTATAGAAAAAAATGGTTGGAAAACGGAAGGTAAAAGACAGCAGCAAATAGATAAAAAGAAAGGTTTTTCCATTAAAATAAACTCGAAAAAATTATGGATAACCCGGAAGAATGAAATAAATAAGAGTATTTTAGACTCTGTACATATCCTCAATTTAATGTAGATTACTTCTGTCTTTACCTGCTAATATAGCAGATAGGCGGCGCGGCTCGTACATACTCCGTACTATCTCTAATCCTGTTGATATGTATCAGGACTTTTTCTATAGTTTCACTTGATAGTCCGGTATTTTTCTCAATCACCTCGGTCGGCAACTGGTGCTCCTGAGCGTACAGAAGCTGATCCAGAATCTCAAGAGGCATACGCCAGTAAAATTCTTCATCACTAGTAAAATGGCTCCAGGTATCAGCACTTGGAGGACGTTTCATAATAGCTTCGTTGACATTAAGCAGTCTACCCAGGGCATAAACCTGGACCTTATAACAGTCAGCTAGAGGTTCAAAATCTGAGCCTCCATCCCCGTATTTCACAAACTGACCAAGAAACAGTTCTGTCTTATTCGTTGTCCCGCAAACCGCATAGTTCAACTTCTCAGCATACATATACTGAACAAGCATTCGAGATCTCTGTTTGACATTCTGAAGTCCTATTAATTCAAGATAATCATTCGCTTTCAGTCTGTACTTCCCAGCAGGTACCCCATCTTTAACAAGCTGGATATAAGGAACATTTAAAAGTCCCTGGTTAAGAAAATCAGGAAGAACAAGCGACGTCTTATGGAGATCAGGGTCGTAATCAGGGCAGGTTCGCTTTATAATCTGTTCCTTTTTATCATAGATATTAAGCGACCTGAGGATAGGGGAGATGGACACTTCCTCGTATGGAACTCCAAGGCTCTCACAGATTTCAGCTCCAAGGGCTGCGCTGGAAGGAGAGGATTCGTCTTCAGGAAGGAGAAGACAGTACACGTTTTCCTTCCCAAGTGCATGGACACAGAGGGTTAATGCTACTGCAGAGTCTATTCCTCCAGATACTCCTATGACCACCCCTCTTTTCTTAAAAACACTTACTTGCTCTTTAATAAATTTCTTGAGATTTAAAGATAAATTTTCAATATCTCGATTAAGTTCTTCCAGAATATGGACATTTTTACCTTCTGCTGCTTCCATAGCTTAACCCTCGGAATGAATACCATTTATGTTGAATCTTAGTTATGTACCACTTATGTTGAATCTTAGTTAAAAGTCTCAAAATCGATTTAAATCGAAATTAAGCTTCTTTGCAGCCTCCATTATCAGGGGTTGAGAGAGTTCCTGAGTAATTTTCTCAAACCCTTCTTCCCTCGACATATCCCCGCTTCGAACAAGCCCTGCAATATCAAAGGTGTATGGGTGGAATCCATATTTCTTCAGGTGGTTGTAACAGGCAAAGGAATTCAAGATACAGTTAGTTGAGTTGCTGTCGTTGATTCCTGGGGATTCCCAGCCGATTTCAAGCAGGGTCTCAAGTATTACATCTTCATTATAATCCCATAGGCAGAGAGGATGAAGGATACTCGGAACATTCTCACCCAGATTTGCAAGAACCGATTTTTTCAGGAGGAAAACTTCATCCTTATCATCAACCCCTATTTTTTGGAGCTGGGTTTCAAACAGGTTTCTTGACCACTTGAGAAAATTTGCCGAGAGAGGGATTATAGGATTAGGAGACTGACCAGCTGTAAAAGCAAATACAATAAAAGGAGCCTTCTCAGTGATGGCTTTTTCGATCAGTTTTTGCTTAATGATACTGATGCAAACATTACAGATATCACTGGCTCGATATTTGGCAAATCTAGGAAAGGCGTCATAAGATTCAGCAGCTTTTCGGAATGTATCAAGCAGAATTTCCTCTTTCATTGTCAACTGGAAATAATCACAGCCTGTAATCTCACAAATCTTTTTTGCGTTTTTAATTGCACCCTCGGAAGTAAAACCATTATTGAACTGAACAGCCAGAACTTTCAAAAAGGGGTAATCTTTTTTAAGTTTATAAAGGGTGTATGAGGAGTCTTTGCCCCCTGAAAGTGCATAAATTACATCGTAGTTTCCCGTCCCTGCGTATTGTTCAAAAAGTTTTTCTATTCTTGTCAGATAATCAGTCTTTTCCTGAAGAGTAAGAGGAGTATATGTCTCACAGAAATGGCAGAGACCACTTTCCTCGTTAATCTGGATACCGGGAATATCGGAATCAAGAACACACTTTTTGCATATTAGCTTTGACATGTTTGTACTCCTCTATTATGGATCGATTGGATATTTTCCCGTTTTCGCTCAAGGGTAGATGATCAATGAACAGGATTTCTCTTGGGCACAGGTAGCCTGGAAGGTTTTTACGGCAGAACGAAAACAGATTTTCGATTTCTGTTCCTTCTGAAGGTATGACAAGGAGACTGATTGCAGTTCCCATAAGCTCATGAGGCACAGGTACGACAAAAACCTTGGAGACCTCGGTATTCTCTTCTATATTTCTTTCAATCTCTCGCGGATTAACACGATGGTCACCTATTTTTATAAGGTCATCTTTGCGCCCGAGAAGTCGGATATATCCATTGGGAAGTTTCTGTGCAAGATCGCCGGTATGAAGCCAACCATTGATAATTTTCTTTTCAGTTGCAATCTCGTCGTCCAGATAACCCAGCATAATATTATCTCCAGCAGCAACCAGTTCGCCTGTTGTGTTAATCTCTGCGGGATTGCAATCGGAGTCAAAAACATCAAGTGTAACACCAGGAATTGCTTTTCCTATAGTGTCAACAAACTCATCCACATCTTCTGCGGGCAGGTAGGCAAGTCTAGCAGTCGCTTCAGTCTGGCCGTACATAGGAAGGATTTCAAGACCAGGAACTAACTCCTTCATTTCTTTCACAATAGCTTTATCCATTCCTCCACCTGCCGATGCAGCAGTTCTGACCTTTGCAAAGGATCGTT
>Ga0209608_1000320_pt1 | contig 49973 bp, 34 predicted proteins | sample AD_UKC130_MetaG_FD_184428 | JGI IMG/M metagenome (GOLD analysis project Ga0209608, IMG submission 184428) | Active sludge microbial communities of municipal wastewater-treating anaerobic digesters from Canada - AD_UKC130_MetaG (SPAdes) (version 2) | ecosystem: Engineered > Bioreactor > Anaerobic...
CGTCGCGGGCTGCTTGCGCCAGCCAATTGACAATGGTCTGGCTGGTCGGCCCGAACTCCCGAGACAACTCTTGCGGGCTTCGGCCGGCCTCGGCCAGTTCGACGATCTGTTGGCGAAATTCCGCCGGCTACGGTGGTCTGCTTTTCGGCATCTTGGACTCCTTGTTGCGTAAGCATCAGGTGTCCACCGAAAAGGGTCAACTCCAATCCCAATGCGGTGGCGGTTGTGGACGAGCGCACACCCGGCGAGATCATTAAAAGCATCGAAGCTCAGGGAGATATCGTTGCAAATGCACTGACGCGTTTGAAGGGATTGATCTCTTTTTCCGGGAGCCAGACTGATTGAAACATTTTTCGTCTAGCAATCCATCCTCTGCTACGCAACCGAATTCTTGACCAACCATCATCAACCGGCACGCAAACCTTGATCCGTGGAGTCATGGCGTTCTTGTGTCCGGCTCCCTGAAATCGGGAAGAAAAGTGAAAAATGGTGTCGGTTCGACCGGCGGCAACCCCCAGCGCGGCGGATAGCGAACCTCGACGAGGTACAAACCGGCGGCCGGAAACGTCGGCGCCGCCAGACGGCGGTCGCCGGCCAACAGCAATTCGGCGATCCACTCCGGCGAACGCTTGCCCTGGCCGACATGAATCAGGCTACCGACCAGGTTGCGGACCATATGGTGCAAAAACGCCGAGGCTTCGAAGTCGAAAACGACCATGTCGCCGAAACGCCGGACGACGGCCCGACGCAAGATCTTGACCGGCGATTGGGCTTGGCATTCGGCCGCCCGGAACGCTGAAAAATCATGCTCACCGAGCAACAGATCCGCTGCGGCCTGCATCGTCGCGGTATCGAGCGGGTGGTGGTACCATCCCGCCCGCCCATGCCAAACCCCGGTACGATGCGCCCGGTTGATCAATACATAGCGATAGTGTCTGGCACACGCCGACGAACGGGCATGAAAATCGTCGCCCACCTTGTGCGCCCAGCGAACAGCCACCGCCGGCGGCAAGAACGTGTTGGCGCCACGCACCCAAGCGAACATCGATCGATCAATCGCGGTATCGAAATGCACCACTTGCCCAGTGGCATGCACGCCGGCGTCGGTGCGCCCCGCGCAGACGACACGAATCGGCACGGCCGCGAACTGCCGCAAAGCCTCCTCCAAGGCGTCCTGGACCGTCCGCCCACCCGGCTGCGTCTGCCAACCCCGGAAAGCACTGCCGTCGTATTCAACCAACAAAGCGATTCGCATGTTTCAATACAACCGGAAACAGAAGACCACGGCCACTCCCAGCATCGCCAGCGCACCCACCATGGTCAGGTAGTCCGCCAAACCTAACGGTCGATCGGCCATTTCAAAAACCTCGACGGTGACAACAGCCGGTTGATCGAGCACCCCCCGCCAGTCGGTCCGTTTCGGCATCGTTTCAAGGTGACGCAACACCAGCAGAAGCCGCACCAATCCTCGATCCGGATCGAATCCTACCCGTCGTAGCGGTTCAAACAGTCGATGCGCACCGGTCATCAGGTCGTTTAACGGTAACAACTCGCGCAACACGGTCACTCCCATCAACACCAGCAGCAAATGCCCGATCTGCGTCAATGCGGCAGCGACTCCCTCGCGACTCGGCGCCAGTACACCGTTCCAGAGCGGCTCGCCCGCCCCTCCCCAGCCAAGAATGCACAACAGCGCGATCAGCAACCAGCGCATTCGCCAGACAAGGCACGCGCAGCGCCGCAATGCCAGCGTGCCAAACACCGGCAGCGCCAGAAGAGCCAGTAGCAAGGGAACGCCTGTCAGGCACTGACTACCGAGTAACACGAAAAACCAGACGACGAGGCGGGTAGTTGGATGCACGGCGACAGCTTGTCCTGTTGTCGGAAACCATATAACAAAGGGCCGTAGCCCTGGAAGCGCTACGGCCCGCTATTGGCTTGTATCGCGGCAGTCTACTCGCGAAGTTTGCCGATCATTGCGTTTGCTTTTTCGCGTTGCGCAGGATCGCCATCCTTCAAGACTTCCTGCAGTAGTTCGCGAGCCCCCTCGAAATCGCCCATTTCGTGATAAGCGGCAGCCAGATCGAGTTTCGTGGCCACTTCCTCGTTAGAACTGATTTCCGGTTCCATCGACAATGCAGCCTCGCCTAGCTGTGGATTTACCACCGTCTCCGCCTCGTCGTCCGCGAAACCCGGGTTGACCAGGGTATCCTCATGCTCGGATTCCAGCGCATAGTCCTCCAGCGGCGAACCGGGGGTGTCGATATCGTCCAGATCGAGACTGATCGACGACATATCGAAGGTCGACTGCTGCAAGTGCTGACCGAGAACAGTGGATTCGGTCAGCTTGACGTCGAATTCCAGTCCCTGGGCATCCGAACTACCGATATCGAGCACATCGTCCAGACCCATCGGCGCCATGACCTGCGTCGGAGCGGATGCCATGACCTGGGTTGGCGCGGATGCCATGACCTGCGTCGGAGAGGACGCCTTGCTCGGCAGATCCGTCGTTAAATCGAAGTCAAAACCAAGACCCGAATCATCGGCCTTGGCCGCTGCCGCGCTTTCGGCGACTGTTCCCGGCGCGATCAGCATGGTCACTTCCGGAATGTCGAAGTCGTGAACGAATTCCGTGACATCGTCATCGATTTCCGCTGCTTGCGAATCCAAGGTGTCTACGCCAGACCCCGTGGAGAAGGACGATGCGAGATCGAAATCGATTGGCCCACTGTTCGGCGGCGGCGTGGCTGTGGTCACCGTCGCGTCAGGACGCGGCATGTCGCCAAAACCGCGTTCCTCCGGTAAAGGCTCACCCAGATCGAACGGCAAATCCGCCGGATCGTCCTTTGTCAACGACTGCCGCGCCATTGACGCTGCGTTGCCTTCGGACACGAACCGGGAAATCGCCACCGCCGCGGAGGCTTCTTGCGCTATCTGGGACAATTCGCCCGGCCGCGTGACCGTATCCACCAATTTTTCGGGACGAACCAACATCGTCGTCGCGGCGTCGGCAGGCTCGGAATCGACAGTCGCCGCGCCTCCGAACATTGGATTCTTGGGATCCAGTTGACGGCCCATTGCCGCCGCCTTCTCCCAATCGGGCCCCACGCCACCGGTGGCATCAAACAATTCCGTAGCCGTTATATCAAACGGTTTTACATCCCCACGTGCCAGGTAAATTTCAAGCAGCTTGGTATGAATCGCATGCCGGGCAGGATCTTTCTGTTTGGCTTCGAGCAGAATCTCCTCGGCCTGCGCATCGCGGCCGTACGCCATGTAAACATCGGCTTCGGCGACAGGGTCCACCTCATCGGTGTCGATGCTACCGGGACCTGCCTGACTGAAATCGGTTTGCGACATCATCGAATGCGAGGTATCGACACTCTGCCCGCCGGCACTGCGAAACACGGAATTCGAGGCCAAGCCGTCGGATGGTGGTCCCAGAGTACTGGTCGCATCGAGCGAGCGTTCCGCCTCGCCCTGCCGCCGGCGTCTTGCAAGCCAGTAGGCGATTCCCAAGGCAGCAAGCACGCCACCACCAGCGAGAAACGGCGTGCTGGTCAACATTTCTTCGATAAAACCGGGCTCTTCCGGCGGCGCCACCACCACCTTTGGCTTCGGTTTTTCTACCGGTTTCGGTGGTTCAACCGGCTTGGGCGGCTCCACCGGCGGCGGCTCGGCTGGTTTTGCGTCTTCCTGCTTCGTCCCCTCCACTGGTTTGGCAACCTCCACCGGCAGATCGGCCGGTTTTGGCGCGACCGCCGGCGCGGCGACAGGCGGCGTCGAAGCCAGTGGCGCCACATTGGTCGCAGGAGCTGTCGCAGGCGGTGGCGACGGCGGCGTCACACCTGCGGGCGCGGCCACTGGCGCCGGAGCGGCAGCGGGCATTGGTGGTGGCGCGACGGGACTCGGCGGACGGTTGTCGTCTCCCGTTTTTTTGGTTTCGATACTGGCGGCCGGCTTGCCGGTCGACTGTTTTTCCAGCTCGGCCAACGTCCTGCTCTTCAACTCGACGAGCTTTTGCAACTCGGCGACGTTTTTCTCCAGACTCGCCAAACGCTCGTTGGCATCACGAAGCGCTTTTTCCTTGGCGATCAAGTCTTCGTCAGAACGCTTCGCGGTAGTGGACCTGCTACCCGGCCCCTCCGTTTTCGAAACTTTCAACTGATCCTTGGGTTCGACTGCCGGCGCCGCCTTGTCTTCGACCTTGGCAGTGATTTTGCCAGCCGCTTGCTGCCGCGTTGGCGCCGCTTCCGCAACGGGCGCATCCACGGCACCGGCGGCTAGTTTTCGACGATAGCCACTCCAGTCCGACGACTGGGCAAGTACGGAGCGTCTCGCCTCATCGCGCGGGATCGCTTCAAGCGCCTGTTTCTCCGGAATGGTGAGAATTCTTCCGGCCTGCAGGCGATTCATGTTGCCACGATCGAAAGCCTCCTGATTGGCCCGGAAAATTCCAACCAGCATCTGATCGAGCGACACACCCTCGGGGCGCGTTTCATTGGCAATCTTGCCGAGAGTCTCACCCCGCTTGACTTCGTAGGCTGTCCCGCCCTCCGCCGCCGGTTTTGCCGCTTGACGAACGGGTCGCGCACGCACGTGATCGGTTTTGTCGGCCCTGTCGGTTTTGGCAGGTTTTTCCTCCGGCGGCAACCGGCTGGCGACCACAGGCTTGGCGATCGTTGGCGCAATAGCGTTTTTCGCGGCAAATTCAGGGGGGTCGAGCAGGAAGGTATATTCCCTTACCAAACGGCCCGCCGACCAATTCAGTTCAAGCAACAAATCCACAAAAGGATCGTTGATCGCTCTGTCGGAGCTGAGCCGGATGACCGGCTGCCCATTCGCACGCTTGCCGATGCTGAAACCGATGCCAGCCAGCGAGGGAGAGTAGTCCACGCCAGCCTGTTTATAAGCGTCTTGCGCGGCGAGTTGTGCCCTCATTCCCGCGAGTTCTTCGCGGGAGGCGAAAACTTCCACCTCGGCTCGCAAGGGCTGCCCGAGAGCGGAAAAGACGGTGACCTTGCCCAAACCAGCCGCATCCGCAGTGAAAGGGCATGCCGCAATCATCAGAGACGACGCGACCACCCACGCGGACGCCTTGAGCCTGGGGTTCTTTGGTTTTTGATCTGTTTTTTTGGCCACGGCGCAACCCTGAGCGTCGAAATCGGAATTATTAAAATAACATCGCGGTGTTAGCCATGCAAGCTATACCTGTTTCTATTCGGTGATTCACCAACGCCACGAACCGATTTTATGCGCAGCAGGTTTTTTTACTTAAATCATCTCTCGATAAGAATGCGCAACATACGTCGCAACGGCTCCGCGGCACCCCATAACAACTGGTCGCCGACGGTGAAAGCACCCAGGTATTCGGGACCCATCGCCAACTTGTGCAAGCGTCCCACGGGGACCGACAAGGTACCTGTCACCGCTGCGGGAGTCAGATCGCGCTCACTGATTTCGCGCTCGTTCGGAACAACCTTAACCCACTGATTGCCTTGCGCAATAATACCCGTCAACTCATCGAGGGGAAGATCGCGGTTCAGCTTGATGGTCAACCCTTGCGAATGGCAGCGCATGGCGCCAATGCGTACACACAGCCCGTCCACCGGAATGCTGCCTGGTGTACGGAATGGCGGGCGCCCGAGAATTTTGTTGCACTCGGCGCCGCCTTTCCATTCTTCCTTCGATTGACCGCCTTCCACCGGCACGTCGATCCAGGGAATCAAACTGCCTGCAAGCGCCGTGGCGCGAAAATGGCGGGTCGGAAAGTGACTGGAACGCATCGCTTCCGCCACCTTGCGGTCGATATCGAGAATCGCGCTGGCCGGGTCCGCCAGTTCAGCCTTGACTGCCTCGTGCAAGGCTCCCATCTGCGCCAACAATTCGCGCATGTTCTGCGCCCCGGCGCCAGACGCGGCCTGATAAGTCATGGCGCTGATCCACTCGACGAGATTGTGGCGGAACAGTCCTCCCAAACCCATCAGCATCAGGGAAACCGTGCAATTACCGCCAATCCAGTTTCGCCCACCTTTGACGAGCGCGCCCTGGATAACGTCCAGATTGACCGGGTCGAGAACGATCACGGCCTCATCGTTCATGCGCAAGGTCGATGCGGCATCTATCCAGTGACCATTCCAGCCGGCAGCACGAAGTTTTGGAAAGATTTCCTTGGTGTAATCGCCGCCCTGGCAGGTCACGATAGCATCCATCTGTTGCAGTGCCTTGATTGACATGGCGTCCTGCAACGTTCCGGCGTCCTTTCCGGCAAGAACGGGCGCCTTGCCGCCAACGGCGGAAGTCGAAAAATAGAGCGGTTCGATGTGTGCGAAATCGCCTTCATCGACCATTCTTTGCATCAGCACCGAACCGACCATGCCGCGCCAACCCACCAGACCGACCTTCATCATTGCCATGACCTTTACCAAGAAAACAACTTACAAAATCGATTCAAAACCTCACAGCGCCGCCAGAACCGCATCGCCCATGGCCCGGGTGCCCACCTTTTGCATCCCCGGCTCGTAAATGTCGGCCGTGCGGTAACCCTGGGCAAGCACTTTCTTGACGGCGGCTTCAATGCGCACGGCCGCGGCGTCCTGGGCAAAGGTGTAACGCAGCATCATCGCCGCCGACAGGATGGTTGCCAAGGGGTTGGCGGCGCCTTGACCAACAATGTCGGGCGCCGAACCGTGACACGGCTCGTACAAGCCCTTGTTGTTCGCGTCCAGCGAAGCCGAAGGCAGCATGCCGATCGAACCGGTCAGCATCGCGGCTTCGTCGGACAAGATGTCGCCGAAAAGGTTGCCGGTAACGATCACGTCAAACTGCTTTGGATTGCGCACCAGTTGCATCGCGGCGTTATCCACCAGTTGGTGACTGAGCTCGACATCAGGGTAGTCGACAGCGACCTCATTCGCCACATCACGCCACAATTGCGTGGTTTCCAGAACGTTCATCTTGTCTACCGAACACAATTTGCGGCCCCGTTTGCGCGCCGCCTCGAAAGCAACGCGCACGATCCGCCGAATTTCGCTTTCGCTGTAATGCATGGTGTTGAAACCGTAGCGCTCCTGCCGACCGGCGACGTCGCGCATCTCGATACCGCGCGGTTGTCCGAAATAAATATCGCCGGTCAGTTCGCGGACGATCAAAATATCGAGTCCGGCCACCACTTCGGATTTCAGTGTCGAGGCGTTGGCCAATTCGGGATAGAGGATCGCTGGACGCAGATTGGCAAACAGACCGAGTTGCTGGCGGATGCCAAGCAAACCTCGCTCCGGTCGCTGCGGCCGCGGCAAGGTATCCCATCGTGGACCACCGACGGCGCCGAGCAACACCGCATCGGCTTCCCGGGCGATGCGCTGGGTCGCTTCCGGATAGGGATCGCCAGTGGCGTCGACCGCGCAGCCGCCAAGCTGCGCTTCCTCCATCTCGCAACCGAGATCCAGGGCCCGCAACACACGCACGGCCTCAGCGATAATTTCCGGCCCGATGCCGTCGCCCGGAAGTACACAAATCTTCATTCCCTCTTCCCTCAAGCAAACAGCCAAGGCTGTTCGATGCGCCGTTTTTCTTCAAAAGCCTTGATCAGATCGGCATGCCGCAAGGTGAGCCCGATATCGTCCCAGCCGTTCAACAGGCACTCCCGGCGAAACGGGTCTACCGCGAACGATAGTTCCCGGCCGTCCGGGCGGCGCACCAGTTGTCGTTCCAGGTCGATCAGCAATGTGCAAGCCGGTGTCGCCTCGACCAGCGCGAACAAATCGTCGATTTCCGATGCCGACAGTACGACCGGCAAGATGCCGTTCTTGAAGCAGTTGTTGAAAAAGATGTCGGCGAAACTCTCGGCGATCACCGCACGAAAACCAAAGTCGAGCAACGCCCAGGGGGCGTGCTCGCGCGAACTGCCGCAACCGAAATTCTTGCGCGTCAGCAAAATCGTCGCCCCCTGGTAGCGCGGCTGGTTGAGAACGAACGATGGATTGAGCGGGCGCGACGAATTATCCTGCCCCGGCTGACCGACATCGAGGTAGCGCCATTCATCGAACAGATTCGGGCCAAAACCAGCGCGCTTGATCGACTTCAGAAATTGCTTGGGGATGATGGCATCGGTATCGACATTGGCGCGATCCAGTGGCGCCACCACCCCGTCAAGGCAAACGAACTTGTCCATGCGCCTCCCTGGAAAAAACCCTCATCTGGCCACCCTCTCGATCGCTTCGCCGCCTTTTTGAATATCCTTTCCGACGCCTTGTACCGTATTGCAGGCGACAACGGAAAAGGCACTGGCGAAAACCATCAGGATCAACATCGAGTTTTTCATGGTGTTTTCCTCATTTCAGACAAAGAATCCAACATCGCCGGTTCGCAGAAATGCCCGGCAATCGCTGCCGCGGCCGCCATTTCGGGACTCACCAGGTGTGTCCTCCCGCCCGCCCCCTGCCGACCTTCGAAGTTACGGTTCGATGTCGATGCACAACGCTCGCCAGGCTCCAGCCGATCGGCGTTCATTGCCAGGCACATCGAACAACCGGGTTCGCGCCATTCGAAACCCGCCGCGCGAAAAACGCGGTCGAGCCCTTCACTTTCCGCCTGCTGCTTGACCAGGCCGGAACCCGGCACGACCAAGGCCAGTTGAATGCTACTCGCCACTTTTCGACCCCGGACGACATCCGCCGCCGCTCGCAAATCCTCGATCCTCGAGTTGGTGCATGAACCGATGAAAACCTTGTCGAGCCGAATGTCCCGAATCGGCATGTTTGGCTGCAAGCCCATGTAATGCAAGGCACGCCCCATGCCTTCGCGCTTCACGGCGTCTGGCTGATCGGTCGGATCGGGAACGCAGGCGTCGATCGACACGACCATTTCCGGCGACGTTCCCCACGTCACCTGCGGTCGAATGTCTTCGGCGACGAAATCCAGCACGCTATCGAAACGGGCACCCTCGTCGCTGTGCAACTTCCGCCAGACGACCAGCGCGCGATCCCACGCCGCGCCTTGCGGTGCATAGGGGCGACCGCGTAGATAGTCGATCGTCACCTCGTCGACCGCCACCATGCCCATGCGCGCGCCCGCTTCGATGGCCATGTTGCAAAGGGTCATCCGCCCTTCCATCGACAAGCCCCGAATCGCACTGCCGGCGAACTCGATGGCAAACCCGGTACCACCCGCCGTACCAATGCGCCCGATGACCGCCAGGGCCAGATCCTTGGCGGTGACACCCTGGCCAAGCACGCCGCTGACGCGAATCTGCATTGTTTTAGAGCGTTTTTGCAGCAGGCATTGCGTCGCCAGAACGTGTTCGACCTCGGACGTACCGATGCCATGCGCCATGCACGCGAACGCCCCGTGCGTGCTGGTGTGCGAATCGCCACAAACGACCGTCATTCCAGGCAAGGTGGCGCCGCTTTCCGGACCGACCACATGAACGATGCCTTGGCGCGGGTCCTTGAATGGAAAATATGCCAAGGCACCGAATTCGCGAATATTTTCGTCGAGCGTTTCGACCTGGAGCCGTGACACCGGGTCCTCGATGCCCCGATCCCAATGATCGGTCGGCGTATTGTGATCGGCGGTCGCCATGATCGACGACACTCGCCACGGCTTGCGGCCAGCCAGCTTGAGGCCCTCAAAGGCTTGCGGACTGGTCACCTCGTGAATCAAATGCCGGTCGATGTAAATTAATGCGGTGCCATCAGCCTCCTGATGCACCACGTGATCCTGCCAAAGTTTTTCGTAAAGAGTCTGCGGCATGGTGTTAATCCGTCGGGTCCAGGCCCGTCACACGAAATCGAAGGGCCGATTATGTCACAGCGACCTTCCCGCTGTCAGCGACGCGCCAGCCAGTACCCGACCGCACCGACGAGCACGGAACGGTACGCAAATGGCGTGGCATTACAAATTGCCTCCTCGACATGCCTGATGCCTGGTCGCCACAATTTCCTTGAACCCGCGTTAAGCCGAACGTCCGTCGGCGTGGGCCAGATCGGTGATCGTTACCCAACGCGTAACGCAGATCCAGCCAAGCGCGGCGAATCCGGAACTCAAAACGTATGTCGACGCGGCTCCCCATGCCTCCCAGGTCCAACCGCTCAACAATCCGCCGAGCAAACCGCCGGCACCAAACGACAGACTCGAGTACAACGCCTGCCCACGTGCCTGCGCACGCCCCGGAAACCAGCGATTGACCGCTGCGATCGACGCCGCGTGATACGCCCCGAAAGTCAGACCGTGCAACAACTGCGCCAACACCAGTATCGACAACCAGTCCGCTCCCCAGGCAATCATCAGAAAGCGGACAACCGCGGCGGCGAAACTCAGCGACAGAACGGTACGCAGTCCGAAACGCCGTGACAGAGCGGCCATGCACAAAAACACCACAATCTCCGCCAACACGCCGAAAGACCATAAACAGCCAACCAGAAATTTGCTGTAGTGGTGATTGGACAGGTGAATCGAATAAAAAACATAGAGTGCGCCATGCGCCGCAGACATTGCAAAACAGGCGAAAAACAGAGCCTTGACGCGCGACTGACGGAGTATTCGACCGACGGGAAGCTGCTCGCCAGCCGCTTGATGCATTGGCGCTTCAGGAATGGTCAGCGCGAAAATGAAAATCCCGCTCAAGGTAACCGCCAGCACCCACAGCAAACCCGGCAAGGGCACAAGGTCGAGCAACGCGCCGGCGCCCATCACCGCAGCGATGAAACCGATCGATCCCCATAGACGGATACGGCTGTAGCGCGATGATGCGTCACGCAAGTGGCTGAAAGTAATCGTTTCCACCAAAGGTAACGCGGCGCTCCAGAAAAAAGCGAGCAATGTCATGGCCAACATCATCGCCGCGAAGCCGCGCACGAAGAAAAACACACTGAAGCCGAAAAGACTGAGCACCGCGGCGAGGCGCACCACGGCCACTCGTCGCCCCAGGCGATCGGCGAAAGCCCCCCACAAATAGGGCGCAAACAAACGCATCAACTGCATCTGCGACATCAGCAAGCCAATGTCCCAGGCAGAAAACGACAACGACTGGAGATAAAGCCCAAAATAAGGCGAGAAGGCGCCGATAAAGGCGAAGTAGAAGAAGTAGTAGCCCGAAAGGCGCCAATAAGGAAGTACGTGCATCCGGCGATTTTACCGGATGCCTCGGGCAAGGCCGACCGCGATCTCTTAACCGCCGTTCTGGAAAGCGCGGAGCATTTTGTACATCTGGTCTTTCAAGCGCACACGATGTTTCTTCATGTTTTCGATAGTGAAATCGTCAACCGGCAAGTCTTCTTCTTCAAGGCGCTCGACTTCTTTAGTCAGGTCCTCATATTCTTCGTACAAATTGCCAAACAGTTCGTTGGCGGTTTTCAACGCTTGAATCGACTCCAGATACTCGGGAAATTCATGGTGAAGGTCGTGGTGTTCAACTTGCATGATCATCGCCTCTCGCTGATCCCGATCCGCCCCATGCGCGACCGGTGCACGCGATTATAACCACGGCGGAGATCGCCCGTCATCCCGATGCCGGAGTGCCAATTCGCTGCGTTGAACAACGCACATCGGCGCATTGCGCGCGATGGCGAAGTGCCTGGTCGATAAGCACCAAGGCCAACATGGCTTCGACCACCGGCGTCGCGCGAATGCCCACGCAGGGGTCGTGACGACCATGCGTTTCAACCGTCGTCGCCTCACCAGCCAGATTAACCGAACGACGCGGCAAACGAATGCTGGACGTCGGTTTGATCGCCACATTGACAAGAAGGTCCTGACCGGTCGAGATGCCACCAAGCACCCCTCCGGCCTGATTACCGAGAAACCCTTGAGGAGTCATCTCGTCGCCGTGCTCACTACCTTTCTGGGCAACACTGGCAAAACCGGCGCCTATCTCGACGCCCTTGACGGCATTGATTCCCATCATTGCATAGGCAATCTCGGCATCCAGGCGACCATAAACGGGTTCCCCCCAACCTGGCGGCACCCCGGTCGCGCAAACGGAGATGCGCGCACCAATCGAGTCCCCGGATTTACGCAGTTGATCCATGTACTCCTCTAGCCGCGGGACAATCGCCGCATTCGGAGCGAAGAATGGATTGCCGGCAATTTCAGCGGCGGCAACAAAGGGGATTTCAATCGGCCCCAACTGGCTCATCCAGCCAAAGATGTTTACCCCATGGCGCTCGGTCAGCCATTTACGGGCGATGGCGCCTGCCGCGACACGCACGGCCGTCTCGCGCGCCGACGAGCGGCCTCCGCCGCGAAAGTCACGAATACCGTATTTCTGCGTATACACGTAGTCGGCATGCCCCGGCCGAAAAGTCTCGGCGATGTCACCGTAGTCCTTGCTGCGCTGATCTTGGTTACGGATTAACAGGGCAATCGGCGTTCCCGTTGTCTTGCCCTGAAAAACACCCGACAAAATCTCAACCTCATCCGATTCACGCCGCTGTGTCACATGCCGCGAGGTGCCCGGTTTACGGCGATCAAGTTCCACCTGAATATCGGCTGTTTCAAGCGCCAGCCCGGGAGGGCACCCATCGACGACACAGCCGATCGCCGGACCATGCGATTCGCCAAACGATGTCACTGCAAACAGAGTGCCAATAGTGTTGCCGGACATGGCGTCCTTTCGAGCGTTAAGGTTTGTGGAAAGTCTACCACAGCATCGCCCACCCTCCGGCATGCGGTCGCCGACGAGCACCAACCGATAAACTCAAAGCGCGACGCCAAACTTGCTGACAGCCGTTTCCTTCCTTGAAACAAGATCGGTAAAAAACACTTTAAAAAAAAGCGGCCCGAGGAATGAACCCCGGGCCGCGACAGCCGATCCGATCAGCCGTTTGAGTCGGATTTTCTAGTGGCCGGATGCCGCTGCGGCTCCAATACCGGTTTCAGAACGTACTTTCTGCGCCGGATAGAGCGAACGCTCAAGTTGGGCTTGCTTGCTGTTGTCCATCTTGGAGACCAGATAAATCACCAGGAACGCAGCCGACATTGAGAACAGCGCTGGCGACGAGTAGGGGAACAAGGCACTCCCCTTCGGATTATGCAGAACGGCTTCCCACACCGACGCCGAAAGAATGGTCAACCCCACAGAGGCAATCAAACCAACCACGCCACCCGCAACCGCGCCCTTGGTGGTGCAATCCTTCCACAACACCGCCATGAACAGAACGGGGAAGTTGGCTGAACATGCGATGGCGAAAGCCAGCATCACCATGTACGCGACATTCTCTTTCTCGAATGCGATACCGAGAAACACCGCAACGATGCCCAGACAAATTGTGGTGATTTTCGACACACGCAACTCGGCGGCCGAATCGGCATTGCCGTGCTTGAACACTGTGGCGTACAAGTCATGCGACACCGCCGAAGCGCCAGACAGGGTCAGACCGGCCACAACCGCCAGAATCGTCGCAAAAGCCACCGCCGAAATGAACCCGAGGAAGACATTGCCGCCAACCGCGTTCGCCAAATGGATAGCCGCCATGTTGCCGCCACCCTTCAAGCCCTTGGCCAGATCGCCATCGACGTAATACAACTCAGGGGCTTGTGTCAGCATGACCACCGCGCCAAAGCCGATGATAAAGGTCAGAATATAGAAATAACCGATCCAAGTGGTCGCCCAGCCAACGGATTTGCGAGCTTCCTTGGCGCTCGGCACCGTGAAAAAGCGCATCAGGATGTGCGGCAAACCTGCCGTTCCGAACATCAAGGCCATGCCGACTGAAATTGCCGACACCGGATCCTTGATGAGCGCCCCAGGAGCCATGATCGCGTCATGTTTGGTGTGGACTTCAACGGCCTTGGCAAACAAAGCCTCAGGGTTGAAATTGAACTGCCAGAGCACGGCCAGCGCCATGAAAGTCGCACCGGTGAGCAGCAAGCACGCCTTGATGATCTGCACCCAGGTGGTAGCGGTCATGCCGCCGAACAGCACATAACACATCATCAACACGCCGACGATAATAACGGCATAGGTGTATTCGAGACCGAACAACACCTTGATCAACTGGCCGGCACCAACCATCTGGGCAATCATATAGAAGGCGACGACGACCAGTGAACCGGTAGCCGCGAAGCTGCGCATTGGCGTTTGTGCGAAGCGGTAAGCCGCCACATCGGCAAAAGTGAACTTACCCAGATTGCGCAGGCGCTCCGCCATGAGGAAGGTGATTACCGGCCAGCCGACCAACCAGCCGATGGAAAAGATCAGCCCATCGAAGCCATTGGCAAAAACCAAACCGGAAATACCGAGAAAGGAAGCTGCCGACATATAGTCGCCGGCGATGGCCAAACCATTCTGAAAACCAGTGATTCCACCGCCAGCGGTATAAAAATCGGCGGCGGATTTCGTTTTCGAAGCGGCCCACTTGGTAATCCATAGCGTACCAGCGACGAAAATGCCGAACATGGCGATAGCGACCCAGTTGGTCGCCTGTTTGGTGGTGTTGCCCAAATCGGCGCCAGCGGCAATCGCGCCGCCCGCCACCATCAGCCCCAGCGTCAGCGCCAGGGCATTGCGAGTCGATTTACTGATCATTTTTTGTTCGCCTCCTTGAGAAGCGCGGCGCTCATTTCATCGAACTCGGTGTTGGCGCGCCGGACATAGATATTGGTGATAACGATAGTGAACACGATCACACCGACGCCCAGCGGGATACCGACCGATGTCACCATGCCAGGAGCCAGCTTCGTAGACAGCCACTCCTTGTTGAAGGCGATCAACAGAATGTAGCCGTAATAAACAATGATCATCAGAATGGACATGACGATGCTGTAGCTGGAACGTTTGCTGACCAGTTCGTGATATTTTGGATTGGCTTCAATCCGTGCAACGATGTCGTCGTTCACTTTAGTTTTCCTCCTCCGAAAGAGACTGGTATCAAGTCACTTATCATGACCAAGGTCGGATGGTAATAACCTTTACTTACTTACGGCTTACGCCCTTGAAAAACCATAGTGACAACAACAGCTTGCCAAACACTCCCAAAAAAGGCCTCCGACCCGTGGTCACACGAACGAGAACACCACGTCTTCCCGGATACGTCTTTCAAAAAACAACCAATAAATTCGCATCTTAAAACCTATCCCGTGGCATCTTGCAACTGCTTTCCCACTGAAAATGGCAACGAGAACACACCAGTTCTCGTTTATTTCGGGAGTTCTGCGGATCGAAAGCAGTGATCGAAACCACGTAGGCCTATGGCGCATAAACTCCGGCCTTGGCCGAGAAACCGACGTTCGACCACGCGCCAACAATGATGAAGGGGCTTTACAGCCCCTTCTACTTGTTCAGATGTTGATCGACTCGATTCCAAAACACCCCATCCAGTTACTCCACCGTCACCGATTTGGCTAGATTACGCGGCTTGTCGACATCGGTACCGCGCACCAGCGCGACGTGATACGCCAGAAGTTGCAGCGGAACCACATGCAGAAGCGCGGATAACGCGCCGTAGTGCTCTGGCAAATGGAGCACATGAATACCGTCCGATTCCTTCATTTCGCTGTCGGCATCGGCAAAAACATATAGCTCCCCGCCGCGCGCGCGTACCTCCTGGAGATTGGACTTGAGTTTTTCGAGTAGCGCGTCGTTTGGGGCGACGGCGATTACCGGCATATCGCGATCGACGAGCGCCAGCGGACCGTGTTTGAGCTCACCAGCCGGATAAGCTTCGGCGTGAATGTAGGAAATTTCCTTGAGTTTGAGCGCGCCCTCCAGTGCAATCGGATAATGCCGGCCACGCCCCAGAAAAAGCGCATGCTGCCTCATCGAGAAGTTCTCGGCCCATTGACGAATCTCAGGCTCCAGTTCGAGGATTTTGGCGACGGCCAGCGGCAGGTGCCGAACAGCATGCAATTCAACCGCTTCGGCTTCCGCATCGAGACGACCACGCACTTTGGCCAGCACCAGCGTGAGTAAATAAAGCGCGGCCAACTGGGTCGTGAAGGCCTTGGTGGACGCCACACCGATTTCCGGCCCGGCGCGGGTGATAAAACGCAAGGGATTCTCGCGGACCAGCGACGATTCGGGAACGTTGCAAATACAGAGGGTGCGATGCATGCCCAATGACTTGGCATGATGCAGCGCGGCCAGGGTATCGGCTGTTTCACCCGATTGCGAAATCGTCACCACCAGCGTATCGGGATCGGGAACCGACTCGCGATAGCGGTATTCGCTGGCGACTTCCACAGCGCATGGAATCGCGGCGATCGACTCAAGCCAATAGCGTGCGACGAGGCCGGCGTGGTAGCTGGTGCCGCAAGCGATAATCAGGATGTTTTTGACCTCCTTTAGTGTCGCCTCGCTGGTGGCCCCGAACACTCCGGGTTGTATGCTTCGGGCGGCACCAAGCATTTCGAGCGTGTTGCTCAAGGCAACCGGTTGCTCGAAAATTTCTTTCTGCATGTAATGCCGATATTGGCCGAGTTCGACGGCATCGGCGGAAAGTTGCGATTCGCTCTCGGGCCGATCGACCGGTGTACCGTCAACGCGTGCAATACGGTAGCCATCACGCCGCAGTTCCGCGCAATCGCCGTTTTCCAGATAGACCATCCGGCGTGTCACCTGGATCAAGGCAGACGCGTCAGAGGCCGCATAGTACCCATCGTCTCCCAAACCGAGCAGCAGCGGCGCCCCTTCTCGGGCGACGACTAGACTCGTTGGATCGGCCTCGCGGAGGACGGCAATCGCGTAAGCTCCTTGCAATTGCGCAATCGCCTGCCGGACCGCCGTCAGGAAATCGGCAGCAGTTTTCAACTCATAGGCAATCAGATGGGCGATGACCTCGGTGTCGGTATCCGAGACGAATTCGTAACCCACGGCTTTCAGACGCGCTCGCAGCACTTCGTGATTTTCAATGATGCCGTTATGAACGACCGCCAGACCATCGGAAATGTGCGGATGGGCGTTCCGCTCGCAGGGAACGCCGTGTGTGGCCCATCGAGTGTGGGCAATACCGGTGTTACCGACTGCTTGCGACGAGCCGTCGACTTGTGCGGCCAGTTCCGCGACGCGGCCCACGGATCGCAGGCGGTGCAGGCCGAAAGCGTTGATCAACGCCAGACCGGCCGAATCGTAGCCACGGTATTCGAGCTTACAAAGCCCTTCAAGAAGAACTGGGACGATATTGCGGTCGGCGACCGCAGCAACAATGCCACACATAGTCAGGTCACTTTTTCGTTTTTTTCGGCCGTTGCCAGCCAGGGATGGAAAGCTGTTTGGCTCTGGAGATGGTCAACATGTCCGGCGGGGCATCTTTGGTCAACGTGGTTCCCGCACCAAGCGTGGCGCCGCGTCCAACAGTCACGGGCGCGACCAACTGCGTGTCGGAGCCGATGAAGGCATCGTCTTCGATTACGGTGGTGAATTTGTTGGCGCCATCGTAATTACAGGTGATCGTACCGGCACCGATATTGACACGGCTGCCGACAACCGCATCACCAACGTAAGCCAGATGATTCGCCTTGGAGTTGGCGGCGAACTTGCTGTTCTTTAGTTCGACGAAATTTCCAACATGCACACCGGCCGCGAGTTCGGTCCCGGGGCGCAAACGGGCGAAGGGGCCGATGACCGCATCGGGCCCGACCACGGCGTCTTCAATATGGCTGAATGCGGCGATGCGCGTGCCGGGACCAATACGTGAGTTCTTGATGACGCAAGTCGAAGCGATTTCGACCGCCTCGTCGAGCACCACCTGGCCTTCGAAAACGCAGTTGACATCGATGAAAACATCGCGTCCGCAAATTAATTCGCCACGCACGTCCAAGCGTGCCGGATCGGCCAGACGCACACCTTGTTCCATCAAGCGCTCGGCATTGAGGCGTTGCGCAACGCGTTCAAGATCGGCGAGTTGCACTTTGCTATTGACGCCAAGCACCTCCCACTCACCTTGCGGCTGCGTGGTGCGAATCGGCACGCCTGCGGCAACCGCCATCCCGACAATGTCGGTCAAGTAATACTCGCCTTGCGCGTTGTCGTTCGACAACCGGCCCAGCCACTCAGAAAGGCGTTTCGTCGGCACGGCGACAATACCCGTGTTGATTTCGCGAATCGCCAGTTCCTCGGTGCTGGCGTCCTTCTGCTCGACAATCCGCAATACATCGCCGACGGAATTTCGCACAATGCGCCCGTAACCGCTGGCGTCGGCGAGTTCAATGGTGAGAATCGCCAACGCATCCCGGGCGGCATGCACCAGACGCCGCAGGGTGTCGGCCTGAATCAGCGGCACGTCGCCGTAAAGCACCAGGGTGGTCGGTGCGTTGCCGAGATGCGGCAAGGCCTGCATGACGGCATGGCCGGTACCATGCTGCGGATTCTGCAACGCCCACACCAAACCGGGTGCCGAAATTGTTTTTTGCAATATGTCGCCGCCGTGCCCATGAACCAGACACAGCGTTTGCGGGTCGAGGCGACGTGCGGTATCTATCACGTGTGAAACCAACGCCTTGCCAGCAAGCGGATGCAGTACTTTCGGCAGATTCGAATGCATGCGCTTACCCTGCCCGGCGGCAAGAATGACAATATTCATGGAAAACACTCGTTAAAACGGAACGTTGATCTTTTATCGCTCACCTGCGGCATAGCGTCAAACGGCACTGCCGGAGATGTCGCTTCGCGAAGCGTTACGGGCTACATTCACATCGCTTGCACGGCTATTGTCGCAGGTCCAAAGGGACGGACCGACAACATTGTCACGGTTGCTCGCTATTTTCGAAAAACGAAATGGCAATAACAAAAACGGCAAGACCTGAACGTCAGGTCTTGCCGTGGATCGACGACGGACTCGACGGACACCCGTCATCAACGGGGCAGATTGGAACGCCCCATCAAAAAGATATCGACCTCCCGCGCGCATTGCCGACCTTCGCGAATCGCCCAAACGACCAGCGACTGGCCCCGCCGCATGTCGCCTGCGGCAAAGACTTTCGGCACGCTTGTGGCATAACAGCCGTTGCCTTCGGTCGTGGCCTGGACGTTACCGCGAGAATCGAGAGCAACGGCCAGTTGCTCCAACAAACCCGTTTTGACCGGTGCGACAAAGCCCATGGCCAAGAGCACCAAGTCGGCGGCTACCTCGAATTCACTGCCGGCAATCTCGCTCATACGCCCGTCTTTCCAATCGACGCGAACGACTTTCAAGGCGGTGACTTTGCCGTTCTCGCCAAGAAACGCTTTGGTCGAAACGGCGAAGTCACGGGAGCACCCCTCCTCATGCGACGAAGAGGTACGCATTTTCAACGGCCAATAAGGCCAAGTCAGGCTTTTTTCTTCCTGCACGGGCGGTTGCGGCATCACTTCAAACTGCGTGACCGACAACGCACCGTGTCGGTTACTGGTGCCAACGCAATCGGAACCGGTGTCGCCACCGCCGATGACCACCACGTTTTTGCCGGTTGCAACGATTTGCTCAGGCAAACTATCGCCAGCATTGACTTTATTCTGCTGCGGCAGGAATTCCATGGCGAAATGCACGCCGTTCAACTCGCGGCCAGGAACCGGTAGATCGCGAGGCGATTCCGCGCCGCCCGCGAGAATAACGGCGTCGAATTCGGCAAGAAGACGCTCTGCCGGAACAGCATGGGCACCGCTACCGCCAACATGCTGGTTCACGCGAAACTCAACACCCTCCGCCTGCATCTGGTTGATTCGACGGTCGATATGCGTTTTTTCGAACTTGAAATCAGGTATGCCATAGCGCAGCAACCCACCAGGACGGTCACTCTTCTCGAAGACCACCACTTGGTGACCGGCCCGGGCCAACTGTTGCGCGGCCGCTAATCCCGCTGGACCCGAACCGACCACGGCAACCTTCTTGCCGGTCTTGGCCTTTGGCGGTTGCGGAACAATCCAACCTTCATCCCAGCCCTTATCGACGATCGCGTGTTCAATCGATTTGATCCCGACCGGGTCGGCATTGATGTTGAGCGTACAGGCGGCTTCACACGGCGCGGGGCAAATGCGACCGGTAAAATCTGGGAAGTTGTTGGTTGAATGCAACACGGCCAGCGCTTGCTGCCATTTGCCGCGATAAACCAGATCGTTCCAGTCGGGAATGATGTTGTTCACCGGGCAACCGCTATTGCAAAAAGGAATACCGCAGTCCATGCAACGCGCCCCCTGCACGCTCGCCTGTTCGTCGGTCAGCGCTTGTACGAACTCGCGGTAATGCTTTAAACGCGATTCAGTCGGTTCACTGACTTCGACAAGGCGCTGGTACTCAAGAAATCCAGTCGGCTTACCCATGCTTATGCTGCCTCCAGTTGCTTTTGCGCCGCCAGTTCGGAGAGCGCGCGCCGATATTCGTGCGGCATGACCTTGACAAAGCGCGCGCGACAATTCGCCCAGTCGTCGAGAAGGCGACGTGCCTGCTGGCTGCCGGTATAACGGAAGTGCTTCTCGATCAGCCCCTTGAGCAACACTTCGTCGATGACGCCCAAGTGGCGCACATCGACCTGTCCGTGGCTTTCCAGGTCATCTCCGGCTTCGCTGCCCTGGCGAGCGACGAATTCCTCCTCGACCGGCTCGAGCGACACCTGGGCCATATTGCACCGCGCCTCAAAACTATTGTCCTCATCGAGCACATAGGCCACACCACCGGACATACCGGCAGCGAAGTTGCGGCCGGTATGTCCGAGGACGACGACGGTGCCGCCGGTCATGTACTCGCAACCGTGATCGCCAACCCCCTCAACCACCGCCGTCGCGCCGGAATTACGGACCGCAAAACGCTCGCCAGCCACCCCAGCGAAGAACGCCTCACCCTCGGTCGCCCCGTAGAGCACGGTATTGCCGATAATGATGTTGTTCGGTGAGGTACCGCGAAAGCCGGACCCAGGCCGGACAATGATCCGCCCTCCTGACAACCCCTTTCCGACGTAGTCGTTTGCCTCGCCAACTAGATCAAGCGTCACACCGCGTGCCAAAAAGGCGCCAAAGGCCTGTCCAGCCGTACCGTTGAGCCGGATGCCGATGGTGTCATCGGCCAGACCGGCATGACCATAGCGTTCAGCCACACGGCCGGAGAGCATTGCGCCAACCGTGCGATTGATGTTGCGCACCGGCAACTCGATGCTGACTTTTTCAGATCTTTCGAGAGCTGGCGCGGCAAGCGTGATCAACTGGTTATCCAAAGCACCGGCGAGTCCGTGATTTTGCTCCTCGCAGTGAAACACGGCTCTGCCGGCTTTATTTTCCGGACGATAGAAAATCCGACTGTAATCGAGCCCCTTCGCCTTCCAGTGACTAATGCCTTTTTGCATGTCCAGCAGGTCACTCCGGCCGATCAGGTCGTTGAAGTTGCGAATGCCCAGTTCGGCCATCAACTCGCGCAACTCCTCGGCAACGAAGAAGAAATAGTTAACGACATGCTCCGGCTGGCCGGAAAAACGGCGACGCAAAACGGGGTCCTGGGTGGCGACGCCAACCGGACACGTGTTGAGGTGGCACTTACGCATCATGATGCAGCCTTCGACAACAAGTGGCGCGGTGGCAAAACCAAACTCATCCGCCCCAAGCAAAGCACCGATCAACACATCGCGCCCTGTCTTCATCTGTCCGTCGACTTGCACACGAACACGCCCTCGCAGACTGTTGAGCACCAACGTCTGCTGCGTCTCGGCCAAACCAAGTTCCCATGGCGAACCCGCATGTTTGATCGACGACTGCGGACTGGCGCCCGTCCCGCCATCGTGACCGGCAATCACCAAGTGGTCGGCCTTTGCCTTGGTCACACCGGCAGCAACGGTACCGACACCCACTTCGGAAACCAGCTTGACGCTGATCGAGGCCTTTGGATTCGTGCTTTTCAGGTCGTGAATGAGTTGCGCGAGATCCTCGATGGAGTAGATATCGTGATGTGGCGGCGGCGAAATCAGGCCGACGCCAGGCACCGAGTGCCGCAGGAATCCAATGTATTCGGACACTTTGTGACCCGGCAATTGCCCACCTTCGCCCGGCTTGGCGCCTTGCGCCATCTTGATTTGGATCTGGTCGGCATTGACCAGATATTCGGCGGTAACACCAAAACGTCCGGAGGCAACCTGCTTGATCGCCGAACGCAAGCTATCGCCAGGCTGCAACTGGTAATCACGCTCGATGCGCGACTTTCCGACGACATCGGAGACTTTTTCGTTGCCCTTGAGCACTTGGAAACGCGCCGGATCTTCGCCACCCTCGCCAGTATTCGATTTCCCACCAAGGCGATTCATGGCAATGGCCAGCGTACTGTGCGCTTCGGTGGAAATCGACCCCAGCGACATCGCGCCAGTGGTGAAGCGCTTGACGATCTCCTTCGCGGGCTCGACTTCCGCCAGTGGCACGGCCGGTCCGGCGACCTTGAAATCGAACAAGCCGCGCAAGGTCATATGGCGCCGTGACTGGTCGTTGATGATCCTGGCGTATTCCTTATATGTCTCGTACTTGCCGGCACGCGTTGAATGCTGGAGCTTGGCAATCGCGTCTGGCGTCCACATATGCTCTTCGCCACGGACCCGATAGGCGTATTCACCTCCGGCATCGAGCATGTCCGCCAAAACCGGATCGTCACCAAACGCTTGCTTATGAAGACGGATGGCCTCTTCCATGATTTCGAATACACCGATCCCCTCGACCTGGGTAGACGTGCCGGTAAAGTACTTGTCGACCAGCTTTTTCTGCAAACCGACGGCTTCGAAAATCTGTGCGCCGGTATAAGACATGAAGGTGGATATGCCCATCTTGGACATTACCTTGAGCAACCCCTTGCCGACCCCCTTGATGAAATGCTTGACCGCCTTGTCACCCTTTGCCGCATCGCCACCCGCGATCTGTTGGAGCGTTTCCAGGGCCAGATAGGGGTGAACGGCTTCCGCACCGTAGCCCGCCAATACGGCGACATGGTGCGTCTCGCGGGCGGCGCCTGTCTCGACCACCAGACCGACTCGCGTGCGCAGCCCTTTGGCAACCAGATGTTGATGAACGGCGGAAGTCGCCAACAAGACCGGAATCGCCACGTGTTCGCGGTCGATACAGCGATCGGAAACAATCAAAATGCTCGAACCCTGATGAACATGGTCTTCGGCTTCGGCACATAGCGACGCCAAACGCGCCTCGACACCTTCGCGGCCCCACACCAGTGGATAGCAGATATCGAGTTCGGCGGAGTGAAACTTGTTGCCGGTATAGGTCGCGATGCGCCGAAGCTTCGCCATGTTGTCGAAGTCCAACACCGGCTGCGCGACTTCCAGACGGTACGGCGGGTTGATCTCATTGATCCCCAGAAGATTTGGCTTGGGTCCGATGAAAGACACCAATGACATCACCAGTTGCTCGCGAATCGGATCGATCGGTGGATTCGTCACCTGAGCAAAAAGTTGCCGGAAGTAGTTAAATAGCGGCTTGCTTCTGTCAGAAAGCACCGCCAGCGGCGAGTCGTTCCCCATCGAGCCAGTGGCCTCCTCGCCCGAGGTGGCCATTGGCTCGAGAATGAACTTGATGTCTTCCTGGCTGTAGCCAAAAGCCTGTTGCCGATCAAGCAGAGAAGCGGGAGAAGTCGAAGCCGGCGCGCCAGTAGGCGGAGAAGGCAAGTCATCGAGCTTGATATTGATGCGGCTCAGCCAATCCTGGTAGGGCTTTGTCAGAGACAGGGTTTCTTTAAGTTCGTGATCGTCGATGATGCGCCCTTGATCGAGGTCGATAAGGAACATCTTGCCAGGCTGCAGCCGCCACTTCTTTATGATCCGCTCTTCTGGAATCGGCAAAACACCAGCCTCCGACGCCATGACGACCAAGTCGTCATCGGTCACCAGATAACGCGCCGGGCGCAATCCATTGCGGTCCAGCGTCGCGCCAATCTGGCGCCCATCGGTGAACGCCACCGCGGCCGGACCGTCCCACGGCTCGATCATCGCCGCGTGATATTTGTAGAAAGCGCCGCGTTTTTCATCCATCAAGGTGTGCGACTCCCAGGCTTCCGGAATCAGCATCATCATGGCGTGCGCCAGCGAGTAGCCCCCCATGACCAGCAATTCGAGCGCATTGTCGAACGACGCCGAATCGGATTGGCCTGGGTATATCAGCGGCCAAATTTTTTCAAGATCGGCCCCGAGCAAAGGCGACCACGTCCCTTTTTCACGCGCCCGCATCCAGTTGTAATTGCCACGCAACGTATTTATTTCGCCGTTATGGGCAATCATCCGGAATGGGTGGGCAAGCCGCCACGTCGGAAACGTATTGGTGGAGAACCGCTGGTGAACCAGCGCCATGGCTGAAATACAACGCGGATCTTCCAGGTCGGAATAGTATTTCCCGACCTGATCGGCCAATAACAATCCTTTGTAAACAATGGTTCGCGCCGACAACGAGGGCTGATAAAACTCCTTGCCGTGTTGCAAGCCAAGCGCCTGGATAGCATTGGCGGCGCTCCGGCGAATCACATACAGCTTGCGCTCCAATGCGTCCGTGACCATGATGTCCGGCCCGCGCCCGATAAACACTTGGCGAATCACCGGCTCTCTGGCACGCACCGTTGGCGACATTGGCAAAGCGTGATCAATCGGCACGTCACGCCACCCCAAAACGACCTGCTGCTCCAGACGCACGGCACGCTCAATGGCCTCCTGGCAGGCGAGTCGCGATGCGGACTCCTTGGGCAAGAAAACCATGCCCACACCGTAATCGCCCGGCGGCGGCAGATGAACCCCCTGCTTGGCCATTTCTTCACGAAAGAGCGTATCGGGAATCTGAATCAAAATCCCGGCGCCATCGCCCATCAAAGGATCGGCCCCAACAGCCCCCCGGTGATCCAGGTTTTTGAGAATCAGCAGGCCCTGCTCAATGATCGAGTGACTTTTCTTGCCCCGAATGTGCGCTACAAAACCGACGCCACAGGCATCGTGCTCGTTGGCGGGGTCGTAAAGCCCCTGTCCTTCTGGTATGGCCGAATCCATCACACTCGAATCCTCAAAAAAACTAAAACGGTCCCTGGCGACCCCTCTACCCTAACCCTCGTCTCACCCGGCACGCAGCCGAAATGAGGCCACTTTGGGGACTGCGGACTATACCCTCAATGCGGCGACCATTCAAGATGCTGCGCCGCACCAACAGCGTGCGTCGTTGTACGACTCAGGCACCACGTCGGGGCGTGTCGAGCGAAAACCATCGCGATAATGCGTGCGCTTTGGGTTTTCGAAACCATAAGCAAAAATCATGCCATAACCGAACCCACCAAGAGCAGGGAAAATCGCTCCGCCAATTTTCGGCGACTACCGGCGTTAATCGCATCGAAATACGGCACCATCGACATCCGACAACCTATTTTCTCGCGCTTCCCAAGAGCCTCCGCCGCTGTCAACCACCGTTTTCTTATTGTTTAACATGGTAAAGTTTGCTCCCACCTTGTGGTAAGCTGCTGCGAAAGCAAACGCCAGATCACTGGCGACAACGTCACGGAATTCGGGAGAGACTTTTTCGTAGGGCGTTGTGGGGCAGGACTTTCTTCAAATTTCCAGAACGACAATAGCGATTTTGCGTTTGCAGAGATGCGGCTCCGCGACTTGCGGGCCGGTTTTTTGTATATACCAACACAACAAATAAGCATTGGAGGACTGAATGGCACTAACAATTGGGGTCCCAAGGGAAATTGCCGCCGGCGAAAAGCGGGTGGCAACGGTTCCCGAAGTGGTTGAAAAACTCATCAAACTCGGTTTCTCGGTGCTCGTCGAAACGAGCGCTGGCGACGCCGCCAACATTTCAGACGAGGCTTATCGAACCGCTGGCGCGAGGGTTGTCGACAGCGCCGCCGAACTTTGGTCAGCGTCGGATATCGTTTTCAAAGTACGCGGACCATCGGTTGAGGAAGTGGAACGAATGCGCGAGGGCACGATTCTCGTGAGTTTTGTTTGGCCCGCACAAAATCCTGAGTTACTCCAACAACTCGCCGCCCGCAAGGTCACTGTCCTGGCCATGGACAGCGTTCCACGTATCTCCCGGGCGCAGAAACTTGATGCGCTGAGTTCGATGGCCAATATCGCCGGCTACCGGGCGGTCATCGAAGCCGCGCATCATTTCGGGCGTTTTTTTACCGGCCAGATTACTGCCGCAGGCAAAGTTCCACCAGCAAAAGTATTCATCATTGGCGCTGGTGTCGCCGGTTTGGCCGCTATCGGCGCGGCCTCCGGATTGGGCGCGGTGGTTCGCGCCAACGATACGCGCCCCGAAGTTGGTGACCAGGTGAAATCGATGGGTGGCGAGTTCGTCGGCGTCGACTACGAGGAAGAAGGCTCCGGGGTCGGCGGATACGCAAAAGTAATGAGCGAAGGCTTCCAAAAAGCGCAGCACGATGTCTTTGCCAAACAAGCCAAGGACGTTGACATCATCATCACTACCGCGCTGATCCCCGGCAAGCCGGCGCCAAAGTTGATCACCGCCGAAATGGTGCGCTCCATGAAACCCGGCAGTGTCATTGTCGATATGGCCGCCGAACAAGGTGGTAACTGTGAATTGACCGAGCCTGGAATGGTGACAGTCAAGCATGGCGTCACCATCATCGGCTACACCGACTTGCCAAGCCGCCTCTCCAAGCAGTCGAGCACTTTATATGCCACCAACCTGCTGCGTCTAACCGAGGAGCTTTGTAAAGCCAAGGATGGCACGGTCGACGTCAACATGGACGACGAGGTGATTCGCGGAACCACGGTCGTCAAGGAAGGCGCCATCACCTGGCCCCCACCGGCGCCAAAACTCTCGGCCGCGCCCGCGGCGGCGAAAGCAGCGGACAAGCCGGTGGTCGCAGCGAGTGGCAAGTCACACGGACACGGCAAGGGCGGCGCACCGACCTCTAGCGGCCGAATGGCAGCGATTTTTGCCGCGGCGGCGGTGTGTTTGTGGTTTATCGGCGCGAGTGCGCCAACCGCTTTTCTTGGCCACTTCACGGTATTCGTGCTGGCCTGCTTCGTCGGCTACATGGTCGTCTGGAACGTCACCCCCGCCTTGCACACGCCACTGATGAGCGTCACCAATGCCATCAGCAGCATCATTGCCATCGGTGCGTTGGTACAGATCGCCCCCCCCATGGCAAGCGGACTTGACCGCCCGGACGACTGGATTCGTTGGTTGGCGATTGGCGCCATCGTGCTGGCAACGATCAATATGTTCGGCGGCTTCGCCGTCACCCAGCGCATGCTGGCCATGTTTCGTAAATAGGAGTAGATAAAGATGTCTGAAAGCTTGGCAACTGTCTCCTATTTAGGAGCAACGATTCTTTTCATCCTCTGCCTGGGTGGCCTGAGCAACCCGGAAACCTCCCGTCGCGGCAATCTATACGGCATCGTTGGCATGACCATCGCGGTTCTTGCGACCGTCCTGGGACCGCGTGTCGGTAATGCCGGCTACGCCTGGATCATCGGGGCAATGGTCATCGGCGGCAGTATCGGAGTTTACGCCGCCCGCACCGTGCAAATGACGCAAATGCCCGAACTGGTCGCGTTGATGCATAGCATGGTCGGTCTGGCTGCGATGCTGGTTGGCTTCGCCAATTATGTCGATCCGAGCGCGTCGGCGAACATGAGCGGTGCGGAGAAGGCCATCCACGAGGTCGAAATCTATATCGGCATTTTCATTGGCGCGGTAACTTTCTCGGGATCGGTGATTGCCTTTGGCAAACTGTCGGGCAAGATTTCCGGCAACCCCTTGCTGTTGCCGGCGCGTCACTGGATCAACCTGGCGGGACTCCTGGTGGTCATTTACTTCGGCCGAGAATTCCTGCATGCGCACACGATCAACGACGGCATGACCGCGCTGGTAGTAATGACCGTCATCGCCCTGCTATTCGGTATTCACATGGTCATGGCCATTGGCGGTGCCGACATGCCGGTGGTCGTGTCGATGCTGAACAGCTATTCCGGTTGGGCGGCGGCGGCAACCGGGTTCATGCTGTCGAATGATCTTCTGATCGTCACGGGCGCCCTAGTCGGCTCAAGTGGCGCAATTCTCTCTTATATCATGTGCGCAGCGATGAACCGCCATTTCATCAGCGTGATCGCCGGCGGTTTCGGCACCACGGGCGGCGCACCGGCAGCAGCGGGAAGTGGCACCGAACCTGCGGGTGAAGTGGTTGCGATCAGTGCCGCGGAGACTGCCGAATTACTGCGGGAAGCCAAGAATGTGATCATCGTTCCCGGCTATGGCATGGCGGTGGCGCAAGCGCAGCACACGGTTTATGAAATTACCCGTTTGTTGCGCGAGAAAGGCGTCAATGTGCGTTTCGGCATCCACCCGGTCGCGGGCCGCATGCCAGGCCACATGAACGTGCTGCTGGCTGAAGCCAAGGTGCCATACGATATCGTTCTGGAAATGGACGAGCTTAACGATGATTTTCCACAAACCGATGTGGCGATGATCATCGGAGCCAACGACATCGTCAATCCAGGCGCTCAGGACGACCCCAACAGCCCAATCGCCGGAATGCCGGTGCTGGAGGTGTGGAAAGCGAAGACCTCGATCGTGATGAAACGCAGCATGGCATCCGGCTATGCTGGCGTCGACAATCCACTGTTTTACAAGGATAACAACCGCATGCTTTTTGGCGATGCAAAGAAAATGCTGGACGAAACACTGGTCGCGCTGAAATCCTGAAAACTTGCTTTTAAAGTCGTTCGCATCGTCCAAAAAAAACGGACGATGCGAATTTGGCATACCACTATGGCTTTATAGCGCAGGACCGGTTTCGCTACAGACCACACAACAAGTCCGTCGGATTTTTCGGATGTCGTTCGACATCTGCTAGAATCGCAATCGTCTTAAAGAGAGCGCAAATCCGCGAGCTATCCTATTTCCGGGGGGTAACATGGAGGTAAAAGAGGTTCTGCAAGTAAAAGATTCGAGGTTGTTCGCCGTACATCCCGACTCTCCTCTCTCCGAGGCGGTGATCATGATGACCGAGCATGACATCGGGTCGGTTATCGTCATGGACCAAGGAAAACTGGTAGGCATGTTGACGTTCCGTGAAGTATTCGTCCTACTGGCGAAACGCCAAACCGAACGCCGCGTCGGCCCCACCCCGCCCATAGCGGAAATTCAGGTCAAAGAAGCCATGGATGCTAATCCACCGACCAGCGACCCGGATATGGATGTTGACGAGTTGCGCCGGATGATGGTCGATACACACACGCGCTACATTCCCGTTATGGAGGGAGAGGCGGTTGTCGGCATCGTATCTTTCCATGATGTCGCCAAGGCTGTTCTCGAGGAGCGCAACATGGAGAACAAACTGCTCAAGGCCTATATCAAAGACTGGCCATCGCCCTGACGCTTGGCACGCGGTGCTTTTCCAAATCAAGCCATTTGGACACACTTTGACACGGCAAGATATTGATCAAATCAGCTTTCTCCAATCTCAAACAGGCGCTGATGCTCCCGAATGGCGTAACGGTCGGTCATGCCAGCGATGTAATCAGCGATCCTCCGCGTCTGTTCTTCGTCTTCGAAAGCGAGATATTGCGGCGGCAGCAGTCGTGGGTTACTGACAAAAGCAGAAAATAAATCATTAACCACACGTTGCGCTTTGCTGGTCATCCGCAAAACTTGATAATGTTGATAAAGCTGTTTGCGCAAGAATGTCTTCATTTGCTGCTGAGCACCATGCATGGAAGCGGAAAAGGCGACTAGTCGTTCGCCTAGCCTCACCTCCCGCAAATCGATTGGAGACGCTTCCGCGATACGACCTTGCGTGGTTTCTATGAGATCGCAAACCAGGGCGTTGATCATTCGGCGTATGGTTTCGTGGATTAGACGCCTTGATTCTAGCGTTGGGTAGGCGCGACGCACTTCGGCGACATGATGTGCAAAAAGCTCCAATTCCTCCAGTTGCGCAAGTGTGATTAAACCAGCACGCAGACCATCGTCAACATCATGGTTGTTATAGGCAATTTCGTCGGCAAGATTGCAGATCTGTGCTTCCAAAGACGGTTGTGTCCGATTGAGAAATCTCTCTCCTAATTCACCCAATTCACGCGCATTGTCAGGTGAACAATGCTTGACAATCCCTTCCCGTGTCTCGAAGCACAAATTTAGTCCCCTAAACGCCGCATAGCGTTCTTCCAAGAGGTCTACTGTTCTAAGGCTCTGGAGATTGTGCTCAAACCCACCATGATCGCGCATACAGCGATTCAGCGCATCCTGTCCAGCGTGACCAAAAGGTGTGTGGCCAAGATCATGCGCAAGCGAAATTGCCTCCACCAAATCTTCATTCAATTGCAGCGCGCGAGCAATTCCCCTGGCAATTTGAGCCACTTCAAGACTGTGTGTCAGGCGAGTGCGAAATAGATCGCCTTCATGATTAACAAAGACTTGAGTTTTGTATTCGAGACGGCGGAAGGCCGTCGAGTGCACAATACGGTCACGGTCACGCTGAAATGGACTCCGGTGCAACGCTTCGCCATCCGGCCACTGACGTCCACGTGAGTTTGCTTCGCTCACGGCGTACGGAGCCAAAAACTCAGACATGTGGCGAACGAGCAAGAATGGCACTTTGGATGTCATTCAACGACGCGCTATCGCTAACCACCGCATTCCCTAGCGCCCGCAGGAGAACCAGACGGAGCCGGCCATTTTGTACTTTTTTATCGTGCTGCATGAGTTCAAGATAACGTTCCGTGGTCAATCGGGGACCGTAAACGGGCAACCCCGCGCGCTTAAACAAGTTTTCCATGCGTTCGACATCCACGCGAAGGAGCCAACCGTGACACAAGGAAAGTTCGGCAGCCATCATTGTTCCAACGGCCACCGCTTCACCATGCAACCACTCTCCATATCCCACGCCAGTTTCAATGGCGTGGCCAAAAGTATGTCCAAGATTTAGCAACGCACGCTCGCCGTGCTCACGCTCGTCGGCAATAACCACAGCAGCCTTGTTTCGGCACGACCGGAGTATTGCCTCTCGTAGCGCGGTTGGCTCGCGCACCAATAAACGCTCAATATTTGCTTCCAGCCATTCGAAAAAACTCAAGTCTTTGATCAAGCCATACTTGATAACTTCCGCCAACCCTGATCGCAACTCGCGATCAGGCAATGTATTCAGGGTATCGGTATCGGTCAGAACCAAGCTCGGTTGATGAAAAGCACCGATCATGTTTTTCCCAAAGGGATGGTTGATGGCTGTCTTGCCACCCACCGAGGAGTCGACCTGAGCGAGTAGTGTCGTTGGAATTTGCACGAAAGGGATGCCGCGCTGAAAACATGCGGCGGCAAAACCAGCCATATCGCCTACAACACCGCCACCCAAGGCAATCAAAGTTGTTGTCCGCTCGCAATGCGATTGCAAAAGCACATCAAAGATGGTTTGTAATGTTTGCCAATTCTTGAACCGCTCCCCATCCGGTAGGCGCACTTCGGCAACATCGATACCTGCCTGTCGAAGAGGTTCGGCTAGCTGTTTAAGATACAAGGGCGCCACCGTGACGTTACTGACAATGACGGTCTTTGGATAGCGCAGGAGCGGCAGCAGAAACTCAGATCGTCCAAGCAAACCGGACCCGACGTGGATCGGATACGCTTTTTCTCCAAGCGCAACGGTCAAAGTATCCATGGTTCGCCAATTTCCTTTTTCAATAACGGCAGGACAGTCTGTACGGTAATTCGACTACCACTGACGACAAGATCCGCGATACTGCGATAAAGCGGATCACGTTGCGCGTGCAACTCCTGCATTTTTCTTAAAGGGTCGCTAACCTGTAACAATGGCCGGTTCTTGTCATGCCGCGTACGCTCAAAGAGTGTAAACAGAGGAACATCGAGATAAACGACGATTCCACTGCCACGCAGATTCTCGCGGTTTTCTGACTTCAACACGGCACCGCCACCAGTCGCCACCACATGATGCGCAAGCGTTGTCATGTCGGCAATGACTTGCGCTTCACGCCTGCGAAAACCGTCCTCGCCCTCGATTTCGAAAATTGTCGGCAGCTTTACACCGGTACGCGCCTCGATTTCATGATCCGAATCGACGAAGACATAGCCTAACCGTTTCGCCAGCGCCTTACCGATAGTCGTTTTTCCCGCGCCCATCAGGCCGACGAGATAGATATTCTGTTTATTTCTTTCGCTGCTCACGACCGTATTTTATCGATTCTATCGTTGGCCAAGACGTTGATTGGCGCAAAAAAGCCGGCTCAACACCGGCTTCGCTCAGTGTGGCTCGGGTTTTTTTACCGAAGGGTAAGCGTCTCGCTGACGATTCGCGGTGTGACGAAAATCAGGAGTTCAGTCTTATCGTCAATAATCTCCCGGTTTTTGAACAAGAAGCCGATATAAGGAAGATCGCCGAAAAACGGAATCCTTTGCGTCGTATTTCGTACGGTCTGGGTATAGATGCCGCCGATTACCACCGTCCCCCCGTTCTCCACCAGCACCTCGGTCTTGACATGTTTGGTGTCGATAGCCACGCCAGCTCCTGTCGACAACAAGGTGTTCGGAGTATCCTTGTTGACATCCAGGGTCATTGTAATCTTACCATCCGGTGTGATCTGCGGTTTTACCTTCAGAGACAAGTTCGCTTTGCGGAATGAAATACTGGTCGCGCCTGAACTCGTCGCCTGCTGATAAGGAATTTCAACGCCTTGCTCTATGAGCGCCTCCACTTGATTCGCAGTCATCACGCGGGGACTAGAAATCACTTTGCCACGACCGTCGGCCTCTAGCGCTGAAATTTCCGCGTTGATAAAACGCGTGTAACTGTTGTTGTACAGGCTCAGATTGAACGTGCCAGGGCTTCCGGCGCGTGGTGCGGCAGGCAGATTCAAGGCTCCAAACGCTGCGGAAGTCGTATCAGGAATATAAGTCTTTGTATTTGGCGAATCAGTTATTGTTCTCGTAATCAATCCTGTTATTGAGTCCTTGGTGTACGTCGACGTGGTACCGCCAAACGAAAAACGTACCCCCAAGTTCTTCGCAAACGAATCGCCAGCCTCAACGATACGAGCTTCGATCATGACCTGTCGAGCAGGTACGTCAACTTTGGCGATCATCGCCCGCACGTCGTCCAAACGGGTTGGGGTGTCCTTGACGAACATCATATTCGAACGGTCGTCAAGCAAAGCGCTACCTCTTTTCGAAAGCAGTGTCTGCTTCGGGTCGACCAAAAGTTTTTGCACTGCTTCAGCCTTGATGTAGTTCATCTGGAAACTCTCGGTCTGTAAAGGCTCGAGATCGCCGATTTGCTGTTTGGACTCGAAGTCGAGTTTCTCTTTGGTAGCGATTTCTTCACGCGGCGCAATCAGGATCACATTCCCGTTTTTTCGCATGTCCAGACCCTTCTGCTGCATGATGATGTCAAGCGCCTGGTCCCAAGGAACATCTTTTAGAATCAGCGTAATTGAACCACCAACCGAGTCGCTGACAACCATATTCATCCCGGTGAATTCACCGATCACTTGCAGCAGACGGCGGACGTCCACATTCTGGAAATTCAACGATAATTTTTCGCCTTGGTAACCGCCTCTGGAACCCTGTACCAATTTATTCGGATTTTCAATGATCGGCTTGACTTCAATGACAAATTGATTGTCGCTTTGATAGGCATTGTGCTCCCACAAACCTCGCGGAGTGATCGTCATCCTGGCACTCGCGCCCTTTTGCACCGTATTCACATGAAGTACAGGGGTCGCGAAATCCGTTACGTCCAGTTTTTTCCGCAGGGCTTCCGGCACGGTGATCTTGAGAAAATCGACCACCAGATTCGGCCCTTGTTGACGAATATCTATACCGGCGTTGGGGTCACTCAAATCGACCGTGATCCGGCCCTCGCCATCCTTGCCTCGCCGGAAAGCGATGTCCCGAATCGTGTTGACTGCATTTGTTGGACGTTCCTTCGCGAAATGCTCGACCGCCGGCGTGTTGCCAATGCTGGTGGCACTCGGCAACAGCGTCAGCAACAAGCTGCTGCCTTCAATTACAGCTTCATGAGTCATCGCTTTGTGCAGGTTAAGGACAAGGCGCGTCCGATCCTCCGCCTGAACAATGTTGGCGCTTTTCAAATCGCCTTCATCATACGTCTGACTGGACTTACCCAGGCCATTGACGGTGTTGGCGAAATCGAAGGCGATACGCGCCGGTTTGGCGACGCTAAAAGCCGGCGGCAAAGCCCGCAAAGGATGTTTGAAGGAAAGGCGGATGTTGATCGCCGCTCCCTGCTGGGCAACGTAAATCGATTCAATCGCGTTCGGCTGCGCGATGTCCTGCGCATTCGCGGCACCCATTGCAACCAGAAAAGTGAAAGCGCCAATAAAGCCGAGCAGTAAAAATTTGATCCGCTTCATTTATTTCGCCCCCTTCTCCTGCAACAACAAGGCGCTGGTTTTTTCCACCCAATCACCCGTGGAATCCTGAACAAGCTCTCGTAAAGTCACTTCCGCCTCTGAAACGCCAACCACAACACCGAAATTTTGCCCCATGTAATTCCCGATCTTGACTTGATACAACGAACCGTCGACCTGAATGATCGCGTATGAAATTTTTTTCCGGGTCATCACTCCGACATATTTGAGCGACTCAAGCGGGTAGGCTTCGAGCGGCTCTTTCGGTCGATCGAGATCGGGCCGGAAACCGCCACCGCCTTTACTTTCTTCTGGCGCAATCTTCGCTGGCTTAAATGGATCGATAAGGCCACCCACATCATAAGAAACCGGTTGGTACGGCTCGACCACCGGCAGAGGAGGAATTCTTCCCCTAGCGTCTTGTGCGACGGAGGCCATCCACGCTCGCAACTCGTCATTATCGTCAGAGGAACACGCAACAAGTACAAGGATAGTCAACAGGATGGGAAGCTTCCTCATTTCTTCCCTTCCTTCGCCGCCTTGGCGGCTTTTTTCTTCGCCGCCAGCTCTTCCTCGTCAAGGTAACGGAATGTTTTGGTAACAGCGTCCATCGTCAATGATCCGTCCTTGGACTGGGAATTCTGAGTAATCGAGATATTGTTCAGGGTGACGATTCTCGACAATTTACCGATATCCCCCGCGAAAGCGCCGAAATCATGATAAGTCCCTGTAATTCGGACGTCTATGGGAAGCTCGGCGTAAAAATCCTTGATTTGTTCAGCACCAGGCTTAAACAATTCGAACTGCAGGCCCCTTCCCAAGCCAGCTTGATTTATTTCAACCAATAGCGCTTCGACTTCGGACTTGTTTGGTAATTGTTTCAATAACGCACCGAATGAACGATCAATTTCATTAAGTTGCTGAACATAGAGATCGAGATTGACTGCCTGGCTTTTCTTGAACGTGTACTCATCGCGCAACTTCACCTCTCCCTGCCGTTTGCTTTCCAGCATATCCAACTGCTCCGACCACCAGAACCACCAGCCGGCGATTAGAATAACGACAAAACCGCCAAGCAAAACAGCAATCCTGGGCGCCAGCGGCCAAGCCCCAACATCTTTTGGATTGAGATTCTGAAAATCTCTTAGTGTCGCTTGGAAGTCTACCGCCGGAAATTTCGGGGTTTTCATTTCCCCCCTCCTTTCGTAGCGGGGTTCGCGCTTTTCGGAATAGCCGCCGACTCAATGACGGCCCGCTTCAAAGAGAGATTCAGACTGAATTCGTTCAAACGGCGCTTATCCACGGCAGCAGCTTTGATCTCAACCAAGACTGGTTTTTCAAGCCAAGGAGAAGCCTCAATATTGCGCATCAGGGTAGATACCCGCGCGCTGGACTGCGCGAATCCGTTGAGGAAAATTTTTTGCCCTTCCTGCTTGAGCGACCGGACATAAACTCCTTCCGGCATTTGCTTGGCCAGCTCGCTCAATAAACGCACCGCCTCAGCGCGGTCTCGCTGCAGGGATTCAATGATCCGCTTCCGCTCCATCAAGGCATCACTTTGTTCTTTCAGCTTCTTGATCTGATCGATTTGTTTATCAAGAACGGCGATTTCTTTTTTCAGGAAGTCGTTCCTGGCCTCCTGCGCGGCGATATATCCACCGATGATCGAATAAATCAGAAAAACAATCAGGCTTGCCAGCACTGTAACCAAACCGAGCAAGGCAAAAAACTGCTGTCGCCTTGCCTTGCGCTTTTCTTCCCGATGAGGGAGAAGGTTGATGCGTATCATGCGTCGAACCTCCGTAGCGCCAAACCACAAGCAGCCATCAAGGACGACGCATCGGCCTGCAAACTCTTATCGCGTACGCGATCGGACAACAACATGCCGACGAACGGATTGGCAACAATCGTATCAATCTGCGTACGCGCGGCGACGATTTCGTCGACCCCCGCCATGACGGCACAACCACCCGCTAAAACGATATGGTCGATCTGATTGAATTGGGTAGACGTAAAGAAAAATTGCAGCGCGCGTGACAACTCCAAGGCCAAGGATTCAAGAAATGGCCGCTGAAGCTCCGATTCATACTTTTCCGGTAGATTGTTGCGACGTTTCTCCGCCTCGGCTTCCTCGAAACTCATCCCGAAAGCACGCGAGATATCCTGCGTCAGTTGATTGCCGCCAAATGCCTGCTCACGAACATAAAGCTGTTGACCATCGCGAAAAACGTTCAGATTCATTACGTTGGCGCCGATATCGACCAAGGCGATGATTTGACCCCGACCACCATTAGGGAGCTGCTTTTCGATCAACTCGAAGGCCGCCAAGACCGCATAGGACTCCACATCCAGCACCACCGGTTTAAGGCCGGCCGATTCCGCGACAGCAACGCGATCCTCCACTTTTTCCTTGCGAGAGGCGGCGATCAGAACCTCAATCTCGTCCGGGGAAGACGGCGCCGGCCCCAAGACTTGAAAATCAAGGTTGACTTCTTCTAGTGGAAAGGGAATGTACTGGTTCGCCTCGGACTCGACCAACACTTCCAGGTCTTCTTCTCGCTGTCCGGCGGCGACGATGATTTTTTTGGTAATCACATGCGACGCCGGCAAGGCAATGGCCACATGCCGCGTCGATGTCGCGAGCTTCTTCCACGCCCGCCTGACGGACTCCGCCGCAGCCTCGAGATTGACGATATTGCCGTCCGACACGACATCCCTGGCCAACACCTCAATCGCGTAACGTTCGACGCGGTAAGCCCCCTTACCATCGCCTGCCAACTCGACCATCTTCACCGACGACGAACTGATGTCGAGACCAATCAGTGAACGGGCTTTGGGATTAAAGATCGAAAAATCAAGCCGCAAATCGCCACCCCTCGCGAAAAAAGCTTTGTTTAATTTGTAGTTATCTGAATTATAGACATTTTGCCTTAGATGCTAACAACAAGCACCAGGTGTGTAAAGCTATATTTCCAATACCACGCCTCCACGGATCACGAGGCGACAAACGTCGCACGTTCGAAATCCGGACCGTCCGCCAACAGACGCACCAATCTGACACACCAACTTTTGTCAGTGTAGACCTCCACCAGGGAATTAGGGTGAAACCACCCTGGCGGCAGAATGATCGTTTGCTCGGCATTGATCGCGGGTACGGCGGGCAAGAGAAAACCTCTTTCGAACGGCACGGCGCTCTCGGACTGTTGCCATACCCGTCGAACGGCAACGGCTTGCGGCTTACCCGGGAGTGCGGCAAGGCCAGCCAGCAGAGCGCCAGTTTGCTCCTGCATCAACCATGCCACCGTGACCAATAAATATGCCTCACTGTCGCCGGCACGAATGGCTAGCAATTGCCCCGGCTCGATTCGCCTGCCGAAGGATGCGCGCATCAATCGAAAACCGGTCGCGCTCTGATCAAGCATTTCCCAGGTTTCGCAAGCCAATCCCATAGACCCCTGAAGATATACCATGGGTTGCGTGGTCTGGATCGTGCGACGAAAAGCAAATAACGCCTCGAAATCCTGCCGCGAGTAGAGATTCGCCTCCACCGGCTGAGCGAATTCCTTACCAGAGACAAAATAGTGTATGGCCTCGATTCCCGCACAGATTTTCGACGGCCCACTCGCCTTGTGACGGCGATAAGCACGAGCGGGACGAAAAAGCGACCACGGTCTGGCAAGATTCTTGAGCAATCGGCCGTAGTGCTCGGCGGAATAATCGTTATCGGCCACAAACTCCGTAGGAATGATGTTTTCCTTCAACAGGCTTCGCACATGACCGATCCGCTGCCTTAGGAGGGAGACATCGAGTCGCCGCAGATTTTCCCGCCGCGTGCGATCCGGCATCACGGACAGCCCGGAGTCTTGACCCAGATCGATGACCAATAATGGCAATGCCTCCTCCGGTCCGAACGGGTGGATGGCTACCAAATGAGCCCATTGGATCGACCAGCGCCGAACCAGCATCAGATCGCGGACCGGCAAACTGTAGGAGCCCGCGAGTTCGACGAGAATCAATCCTGCGACCAGCGCCGCGCAATGCGATCCGCGCGCAATGTGATCAAGCGCATCCGGAACAAAAATAGTCGCGAGTCCCCATTTTTCGGCATTTGCGTAATAGCGGTGAAGTTCGAGCCATAGACCGGCGGGCAACGTCCGGCGCGCACGATGGTGCTCAAAAACAGCCATACCGTTGTAATAAATACAGCGATGGAAAATCAGTGCCGCCCGTTCGGCATTCCCATTGCCCGACGACCAGTGATGCTTTCGCGCGCAATCGGCGTAAAGAAAAGAAATCTTGCGCCACATCGCTACCACACGCTGAAAAACCTCTTCCTCATTTTCATCCAGCGGTAGCGATTTGTTGGCGTAGGATTGCGCAAGATGATCTTGAATGAATCCGAGCGGCAAACGCGCCTGCTCGAGCAGTTGCAGGTAGACGTCGGCAGCCGGAGGCGCCGCCAATACACTATCGAGCAGATAATCGAGATCTACGCGGGCCCGCGCTAGATTCGCCAACGAAAGTCGGGAAAGAATCTGAAATCCGGGATGCGGGTCAGCGGTATCCATCGCCAAGGGTGTCGTTGAAGATTGTGGTCATATCGCCCCTGGCAACGCTCAAGGAGAGTGATCAAACAGTCGTACGCATCGCGGCGATGATTTGATCGCCCAATTGCCGTCCGTTTATCCGCTGCCTCTGCGGTGTGTGCGCCCGTTGCGGTGTCGCCCACACAGGATACGGGAAATGCCGGTCGTCGCGCCAGCGGGGAATCAAATGCCAATGCACGTGCGGGGTCATATTCCCCAAACTCGCGAGGTTGATCTTGTCGGGTTGATACAAATAGCGGACAGCGTGCTCAACCGCGAAAAGAACATTCATTAGCTGAGCGCGCTCTTTTTGCGTCAAATCGGTCATTTCGCGCAAATGGCGATGCAGAATCACTCTACAAAAACCGGGATACTCTTGGTCATCAACCATCACCACGCGACACAAGCCGTTTTCCCAGACAACCTCCCCACCTGGAGAACCACAAAGCTCGCAATAATCAAGACCAGCATTTTCGCCCACGTCCACCCCCTATTGACATCCCGACGCAAATGTGCCGTCGTGACCTATACGATAAGCGGCAGAGCCAGCGACCACCAGGAAATAGGTCACGGACAAGGTGACAAAGGGCTAAAGCGCCACGAGACGGGGAATGACAATAGTATCAATTCACTTTCAAAAGACAGAATCAAATAGAAAAAACACCGATCTGACAAATAGTTACGCGCCTCGTTCCCATTGAAAAAATTACAACAACACGCGCTCGATGCCGCCTTTGTTGACCTTCTCGACATAACTTATCAGCCAATCGTCGCCCAGCAGACGTTTGACCATCTCGACGACGATGTAGTCGGCTGTGGTGCCGGCGTCGTCGTTGTAGCGCGATAGACCTTGCAGGCACGACGGGCAGGAGGTCAGGATCTTGAGGTCACCGGCAAAACCGTCGGTGCGCAGCTTGCCGGCGCCACTCTCGATTTCCTGTTGTTTGCGGAAGCGCACCTGCGTGGCGATATCCGGACGGTTCACCGCCAGGGTTCCCGATTCGCCGCAGCAGCGATCGGAAAGTTCCACGGTTTGTCCCATCAGGTTGTTGACTACCTTGATTCCCTGGATCGTGCGCATCGGCGCGTGGCAGGGATCGTGGTAGAGATAGCGCGAACCGGCAATCCCGTCGAGCTTGACGCCTTTTTCGAGGAGGTATTCGTGAATGTCGAGTAGGCGACAACCGGGGAAAATTTTCTCGAAATGGTATTTCTCGAGCTGATCCAGGCAGGTGCCGCAGGAGACGATCACCGTTTTGATGTCGAGATAGTTGAGGGTATTGGCCACCCGATGAAAGAGGACACGGTTGTCGGTGGTAATCGTCAGTCCCTGGTCGGCGTCGCCGGCGGCGGTCTGCGGATACCCGCAACACAGATAGCCGGGCGGCAACACGGTCTGGGTACCGAGTTCATACAAAATCGCCTGCGTGGCCAAGGCGACCTGCGAAAACAGGCGTTCCGAGCCACAACCCGGGAAATAGAACACCGCGTCGCCGTCGTAATCGGCCGCGCCGACTTTCGCCGGATCGCGAATCACCGGCACGATCTTGTGATCTTCGATGTCGAGCAAGGCACGTGCGGTACGTTTTGGCAACCCGGCCGGCATCGGCTTGTTGACGAAGTGGATGATCTGGGCACGAAGGGGTGGCGCGCCCAAGGTCGTCGGCGGCATCCGGGTCTGCCCCTGCGACAGATGCAACGATTTGACAACGCGGTGCCCCAGGCGCTGCGCGCGATAACCCCAGCCGATCATCAGCCGGCGAACGAGCTTGATCGTCGCCGGGTCTTTCATGGTCAGAAAGGCCATCGCCGCCGCTTTCGCCGGCACGAACTTCTTTTTGCCCTGTTCGCGCAGCAGATTGCGCATGCGAACCGACACATTGCCGAAATCGATATCCACCGGACACGGCTTGACGCATTTGTGACACACCGTGCAGTGGTCGGCGACATCGCTGAATTCGTCGAAGTGGCGCAGCGAAACACCGCGCCGGGTCTGCTCCTCGTAAAGGAAAGCCTCGATCAGCAACGAGGTGGCGAGAATCTTGTTGCGTGGCGAATACAGCAGATTGGCGCGCGGCACGTGCGTCGAGCAGACCGGCTTGCATTTGCCACAGCGCAGACAATCCTTGACCATCGCCGAAATGGTGCCGATCTCGGATTGCTCCATGATCAACGATTCGGTACCCAAAAGCGAAAATGACGGCGTATACGCGTTCGCCAGATCGGCGCCCGGTAACAGTTTGCCTTTGTTGAAACGTCCATGCGGGTCGACTCGCGCCTTGTAATCGCGGAACGGCCGGATCTCCTCCTCGGTCAAGAACTCCAGCTTGGTGATGCCGATGCCGTGTTCACCGGACACCACGCCGTCAAGCCGTCGCGCCAGCGCCATGATCCGTTCGACCGCGGCATAGGCGGCCTGCAACATGTCGTAATCGTCCGAGTTAACCGGAATGTTGGTGTGCACATTGCCGTCGCCGGCGTGCATGTGCAAGGCGACGAACAAGCGGCCACGCAGGATTTCCCCATGAATGGCGACAATGCGCTCAAGAACCGGCCGGCTGACGACGCCATCGAAAATGTCTTGCAGTTGTGGCTTGAGTTCGTTTTTCCACGACACACGCACCGAGTAGTCCTGCAAGCGGTGGAACAAGGTCGGTTCCGGCGCCCGATTCTTCAGCGGTGTGGCGTCGACGCCGAGAACGGAGAACTGCTCCTCGACGACCGGCAGCGGCTGATCGAGGTGATCGAGCAACCATTGCCAGCGCGTCCGCACCCGAGCAACGGCGTCGAGCGCCAAGGCGCGACGGTCACCGATCAGCAATTCCTTGTCCAGATCGCTGGCCCCGCTGTGCACCGGCAGATCGCCGCGCAAAAAATCGACTAACGCATCGCACAACGCCAGCTTGTTACGTATCGACAGCTCGATATTGATCCGTTCGATGCCATCGCAGTATTCGCCCATCCGCGGCAGCGGAATCACCACGTCTTCGTTGAGTTTGAAGGCGTTGGTGTGCCGCGAGATGGCGGCGGTCCGCGAGCGATCCAGCCAGAATTTCTTGCGTGTTTCCGCATCCACGGCAATGAAGCCCTCGGCGCCGCGCAGGTTGCACAGCCGGACCACTTCCGAAGCGGCGCCCATCACCGCCGTTTCGTCATGGCCAACGATATCGCCGATCAACACCATTTTTGGCCGACCGGCGGTTTCCGCCCGACGCCTGGCTTTGGTGGCGTACCCGACCGCCCGCAAGTAACGTTCGTCGAGGTGTTCCAGACCGGCCAGCGATACGCCCGCCTGTCGACCGCCGCCGCCGGGCGCGAAATAGTCGGTGATCTCGACGATCGCCGGCACCGCTTCCCTAACCTGGCCGAAAAACTCCAGGCAAACGGTGCGGGTATGCGGCGGCATGCGATGCAACACCCAGCGAGCGGCAACGATCAGGCCATCGGTGCCTTCCTTCTGCACGCCCGGCAAACCGGCGAGGAATTTGTCGGTGACATCCTTGCCAAGACCGGCCTTGCGGAAGCGCGAACCGGGAATCTCCAGAACCTCCGGCGCACCGTAAGGCGTCTTGCCATCGCCGCGAAAACGCTTGATCTCGAAACGGGCCACCGCCTGCTCGTGAATCTTGCCGAAATTATGGTTGATGCGTGTCACTTCCATCAGGTGACCGCTCGGATCGACCATTTTCCACCAGGCCAGATTATCGAGAGCCGTTCCCCACAGCACCGCCTTCTTGCCGCCCGCGTTCATGGCGACGTTGCCACCGATGCAGGATGCCTCGGCCGAAGTCGGATCGACGGCGAAAACCCGGCCGGCCGCCGCGGCCGCTTCCGAAACGCGCGCCGTGACCACGCCGGCACCGGTGCGAACGGTGGCGTACGGATGATCGCAGCCCGGCAAAAGCAATTCTTCGATCGGACCGGTGTCGATCAACTTTTCGGTATTGATTACCGCCGACAACGGTGTCAGCGGAATCGCGCCGCCGGTATAACCGGTACCGCCACCGCGCGGGATGATCGTCAAACCGAGTTCGATGCAGCCGCGCACCAGTGGCGCGACCTCGTCCTCGCTATCCGGATAGAGGACCACGAACGGGTATTCGATCCGCCAGTCGGTGGCATCGGTGACATGCGACACCCGTGCCAGACCGTCGAAAGCAATGTTGTCCCGGCGCGTGTGGCGTGCCAGCCGCCGCGTGACCTTGGCGCGCAGAACCGCAGTCTCGTCGAAGTGGCGCTCGAAACGATTCACCGCCGCATTGGCCGCGGCGATCAATTGCCAAACTTTTTCGTTTCCTTGACGCCGCTTGTCAACTTCCCGCAAGCGATGACGCAGCGCCTCCACCAGCGCGGCGCGACGCCGCGCGTTGGCCAGCAGATCGTCCTCCAGATAGGGGTTGCGCTGCGCCACCCAGATGTCGCCAAGGACTTCGTAGAGCATCCGCGCCGAGCGGCCGGTGATGCGTTCGCCACGCAACTGGTCCAGAATGGCCCACTCGCCGGGACCAAGCAGGCGAATGACGATTTCGCGGTCGGAAAACGAGGTGTAGTTATAGGGAATTTCGCGTAAACGAACGTCCATCGGCATTCCCCGCCACGGCAAAAGGCGCATTCTAGCTTATTGCGCCGCAGCATCGCAGCACGGCCGACAGTCACCGGCAAAGGGCTTAAACATTGCGTGGCGCCGGCCGTTAGCTATAAATGTAAGTTACAGTTATAAGAAAACAAATCCATCAGGAGAAAAGTGTCTTGAGACCCGCTTGCCGTCACCCGTCGCCAGCCGGCGTTCGGGGTGCTCCGTTGATCCCGATCATATGACCATGACCGCCGCCGACCCGCTTCCGGCCTCGCCAGCCCCCAATCAGGACACCCTCGCCGCCGGCTTGCGTGAAGATCTGTTGCATCACGACCCGCTACTCGACTGTCTGGTCGAATTGACGCGGTTGCACGGTCGTCCCAGTACCCGCGCCGCGCTGGCGGCCGGTCTGCCGCTGGGTTCCGGCGTGCTTTCGCCGTCGTTGTTCGCCCGCGCGGCCGCTCGCGCCGGCCTTGCCAGCCGGATTGTCCGCCGCGCCCTCGCCGACATCGACAGCGCCCTGTTGCCGGTGGTATTGCTGCTGAAGGGCGACGAGGCCTGCGTGTTGCTGAACTGGGAGGACGATGGACAGACCGCGCGGTTGCTGTTTCCGGAAACCGGCCAAGGCGAAATCCTGCTCGGACGCGCGGCCCTGGAAGAGCGCTATCTGGGCATCGCCCTGTTTGCCAGACCGCGCTTCAGTTTCGACGCGCGCACGCCGGAGGTTAGCGACGTCGCCGAACGCCACTGGTTCTGGGGGGCGCTTCTGGAACAGTTTTCCTTGTATCGCGATGTGCTCGGCGCGGCGCTATTGGTCAACGTTTTCGCGCTGGTGATGCCTCTGTTCACCATGAACGTTTATGACCGGGTCGTTCCCAACAACGCCACCGACACGTTGTGGATGTTGGCGCTGGGCGTGTTGCTGGTGATCGGCATGGATTTCATGCTCCGCCTGTTGCGCGGCCGTTTCATCGACTTGGCCAGCGCGCGCATCGACGTCAAGTTGTCGGCGCTGATCATGGAACGTGTCCTGGGGATGCGCCTTGAGGCACGGCCGGCATCGGTGGGTTCGTTCGCCTCCAGCCTGCGTTCCTTCGAATCGGTCCGCGATTTCATCGCCTCGGCAACGGTCTCGGCGCTGATCGATTTTCCGTTCGCACTGATTTTCCTGATCGTGATCGTCTGGATTTCGTGGCCGCTGGTGCTGATTCCGTTGATCGGCCTGCTCATCGGAGTGACGTACGCCAACCTCGTGCAACATCGCATGCATGAACTGGCCGAAACGACCTATCGCGCGGCGGCCTTGCGCAACGCCGCGCTGATCGAAAGCCTGACCGCGCTGGACACCATCAAGACCCAGAACGCCGAAGGCGTGGTTCAAAAGAAGTGGGAACACACCACGACTTTCCTGGCCCGCGCCGGCGTGCAATTGCGCTTGCTGTCGTCGTCGGCCAGCAATGGCGCGGCGGCAATCACACAGGTGGTCAACGTGCTGCTGGTCATCGCCGGCGTTTACCTGATTCAGGAGCGCCTGCTGACCATGGGCGGGCTGATCGCCGTCACCATGCTCGGCGGACGAGCCATTTCGCCGCTCGGACAAGTCGTGGCGCTGTTGATGCAATACCAGAACGCGAAAATGGCCTTGACCTCCCTCGACCGGATCATGGCCCAGCCCATCGAGCGTCCCGACGCCACCGCCTTCATTCACCGGCCAGAACTGCGTGGCGAGATCGAATTCCGGCAAGTCTCGTTTCATTACCCCGAGCAGGGCGAGGCCGCCTTGCGGGACGTGTCATTGCGCATCTCGCCGGGTGAGCGGGTCGTCATCCTGGGACGCACCGGCTCCGGCAAGAGCACGCTGCAAAAACTGATGCTCGGGCTTTTCCAACCCAGCGATGGCGTGGTGCGCATCGACGGTATCGATTTGCGACAACTCGACCCGGCCGATCTGCGCCGCAACGTCGGTTGCGTCGGACAGGACCCGACGCTTTTCTACGGCACCTTGCGCGAAAACATCGCCATCGGCGCACCCTATGCCGACGACACGGCGGTCGTCGCCGCCGCCGAGATGGCCGGCCTGGCCGAGTTCGTCAATCGTCACCCGAAAGGATTCGACATGTCGATCGGCGAACGCGGCGAATCGCTCTCCGGCGGTCAGCGGCAACAAGTGGCCATTGCCCGCGCCGTGCTGCTGGAACCACCGATCTTGCTTTTCGACGAGCCGACCAGCGCGATGGATTTTTCCACCGAGCACGCGTTCAAGGAACGCCTGAAACGTTTCGCCGGCAACAAGACGTTGATCGTCGTCACCCACCGGACCAGCCTGATCGATCTCGCGACGCGAATCATCGTGGTCGACGAAGGCAGAATCGTCGCCGACGGACCGCGCGAGCAAGTCGTCGACGCCTTGCAGTCTGGACGTATCGGGCGGGCCAACGCATGAGCAACCGTCTCCTGAACCTTGCCCGGCGGACGGTCGGCGCTTTCGACACGCTTCGCGCCGGCCTGCAGCCGCGCTTCGACCGCTGGGCCGACCGCGCCGCCGCCATCGAGAAAGAACAAGAAGAGCGCGGCTTCGCCGCCGACAGCGATTACGCCATCCTGCATCAGGAACCGTTGCGCGCCCGCGTGTTGCTGAAATCGATCGGGATTGCCTGTGCCCTGTTCGTGATGTGGGCGGCGGTCAGCCGGGTCGACGAAGTCACTCGCGGTGAAGGCAAGGTCATTCCGTCCCGGCAGCTACAGGTTCTGCAAAGCCTCGATGGCGGTGTCGTCGCCGAAATCCTGGTCCGCGAAGGCGATGTCGTCGAACCGGATCAAATCCTGTTGCGGATCGACCAAACGCGTTTCGTTTCCTCGGTGCGCGAGAGTCGCGTGCAATACACCGCGCTGCTGGCCAAGGCCGCCCGCCTGCGCGCCTTGACCGAAGGCACGCCGTTCAAGCTCCCGGACGAGGTGCTCAAGGAAGACCCGCGAACGGCCGAGGAAGAACGCCGCCTCTACGAATCGCGCCGCTCGGAACTGGAAACCACCACCTCGATCGCCCGGCAGCAACTGGCGCAGCGGCAACAGGAACTGGCCGAAATGCGCGCCAAGCACGAGCAGGCGACCAAGGCGTACGAGTTGGCTGCCCGCGAGTTGTCGGTCACCAAACCGCTGATCAGCTCCGGCGCCGTCTCGGAAGTGGAACTGCTGCGCCTCGAACGCGATGTCTCGCGTTTCCGCGGCGAACGCGAAATGGCGGCGGCGCAAATCTCGCGCCTGCAATCGGCGATCAATGAAGCCAACCGCAAAATAGAGGAAGTCGGCCTCGCCTTCCGCAACGAATCCGGCAAGGATCTCGCCGACACCATGGCCAAACTGAACAGTCTGGCCGAATCCGGCGTCGGCCTCTCCGACAAGGTGAGCCGCTCGGTCCTGCGCTCGCCGGTCAAGGGAACGGTGAAGCGCCTGTTGATCAATACCGTCGGTGGCGTGGTGCAACCCGGCAAGGACGTGGTGGAGGTGGTTCCCCTCGAAGACAACCTGCTGCTGGAAGCACGCGTCCAACCGCGCGATATTGCCTTCCTGCATCCGGGGCAAAAAGCCATGGTGAAGTTCACCGCCTACGATTTTTCAATCTACGGTGGCCTCGAGGGCAAGCTCGAACATATCGGCGCCGACACCGTCATCGATGAAAAAGGTAACGCCTTTTACGTGGTGCGCGTGCGCACCAATCAGTCGACCCTGGGCAACAACCTCCCCGTCATTCCCGGCATGGTTGCCGAGGTCGACATCGTCACCGGCGAAAAGAGCGTTTTGTCCTATCTGCTTAAGCCCGTCCTGCGCGCCAAGGCACGCGCGTTTTCAGAACGTTGAACGATGCAACAGCTATTTCTTTCCGTTGACGCGCAGCGGCGCGACTCCTGGCGGGAAGCCTTTCCAGACCTGAATGTCGGATTCCTGGAAAGCCACCTCCCCCCAACGGCCTTGATCTGGGCGCTTCCTCCCGCCGGCACGTCGCCCGAAACGGTTGTGTCGCCGTTGCGCGCCCGTGCGCCGGAATCCCTTTTGATCCTCCTGTCCGACGAGCCGGACGAAGACGAGGCTCTCGCCGCCCTGGCGGCGGGAGCCGCCGGCTACTGCAACGGGCACGCCGCGCCGACAGTTCTTCAGCAAGCCGCCACGGTCGTCGAAAATGGCGGCATGTGGATTGGTCAGGCGCTGATGAAACGTCTGCTAAGCACCACGACCAGTCTGTTGAAGCAGCGCCCGGCGACCAACGAAGTCTGGCGTGACACCCTCACCGCGCGCGAGCAAGACGTGGCCCTTGCCGTGGCACGGGGAGCCAGCAACAAGGAAATCGCCCGCCAATTCAACATCACCGAACGCACGGTCAAGTTCCACGTCAGCGCTCTCCTGGAGAAGCTCGGCGCCCGCGACCGTCTGCAACTGTCGTTGATCATCAACGGCGTTCCCCGCCTCACCTGATTTCCCGCACGTAAAAAATTTTCGCCTACCGTACTTCGGTACAGTAGGAAAGCGCTTTTCCGTCGCCTATGTTGAAGACGTCCACAATTACGTTTAGAGGCGACACCATGGCTGACAAGACTCCCGTAGCGCGCGTTTCGGCAATCCAAGGCAAGGCTTTTGTCAAAGCGGCCGACGGCACGATGCACCCCTTGCGCGTCGGCGACGTGATCTACGAAGGCGATGTGGTGGTCACCAACGGCGCAAGCCGTGTCGATCTTGCCACCCCCGACGGCCTGTCGCACGTGATGCGTGGCAACGAGACGCTCACCGTCGATGCCGAAGCGGTCGCCGCCATCAAGCCGGACGCCACCGACGCCGCGCTGGTATCGGGCGCCAAGGACGTCAACCGCGTCATTCAAGCCATCAATCAGGGCGGAGACCTCGACGCGCTGCTCGAAGAACCGGCGGCTGGCGAAAGTGGCGGCAGCGCCAATGGCGGACCATCGTTCGTCCGCCTGCTACGGATCGCCGAAAGCGTCGACCCCCTGGCGTTCAATTTCGGAACCCCATCAGCCGAACCGGTCGATACGGGAACCATCGGCGCGGCCGCGGCCGACACGGCAACGCCTTCCACAACGCCGACGACACCCGCGACACCGGCAACGGTTCCCGGCGCGCCGACGGTCAGCATTCCGGATGGCGGCGACGGCGTCCTGAACGCCGCCGAAGTCGCGGCGGGTGTCAAAGCCAATATCGGTCTCCCGAGCAATGCCACCGCCGGCGATAGTCTGAAAGTCGACACCAACGGCGATGGCATCCCCGATATGACCCACACCTTGACCGCCGACGATATCGCTGCCGGCAAGGTCACCGTCACGATCCCGCCAGGCGACATCCCGGCGAACGGAACGTTGACCGTCAGCGCAACCATCACCAACACAAGCGGTAGCAGCAGCCCGACAAACTCCGGCAACAGCACCACCGACACCATCGCCCCGGTGCCCGACGTGGTCGCCAACACCGACGGCTCGGTGACCATCAACCCGCCGACCAGCAACGTCAGCACCGAAGCCGTCACTTACACCCCGACCGGCAGCGGCACGCCCGTCACCGCCATCCTGACCAAGGACCCGACCACCGGTCTGTGGAGTTCCAACGACCCGCGGGTCACCGTCAACCCGACCACTGGCGTGGCCACCATCGCCGCCGCCGCCGTCGCCGACGGCAGCACCGTCACCGCTCTGGCCACCGACCCGGCCGGCAACACCGGCAACGATGCCGACACCGTCGCCAAACCGCCGGCGCAAGACCCACCGACGGTCACCATTACCCTGGACACCAACAACGACGGCTACATCAGCAGCGGTGAAAAAGGCACGGCCACCACCACGAATGTGACGGTCAAGATTCCGACCGATGCCAAGCCCGGCGATGTGATCACCGTCAAGGACGGCGCCGGCAACATCCTGGCCACTTACACGGTCGATGGCACCACCCACGCGGCGGGCAGCACGCAGACCATCGGCGGCGTCGCCCTGCCGGCCGAGGGCGCGACGCTCACCGTCACCGCCACCCTCACCCCATCCAACGGCAATCCGCCGGTAACGGGCACGGACAGCGCCACCACCGACAGCACGGCGCCGGGCGCGCCGACCGTCACCATCCTCGACGGCAACGACGGGAAGCTCAGCGCCGCCGAGATCGCCGCCGGCGTCAAGGCCGACATCGCGCTGCCGAGCGGCGCGGTCGCCGGTGACACACTGAAGGTCGACACCAACGGCGACGGCACGATCGACGTCACGCATGTCCTGACCGCGGCCGACATCGCGGCCGGCAAGGTCACGGTCGGCATCCCGGCGGCGCAGGTCCCGGCCAACGGCACCCTGACCGTGACGGCAACGGTGACCGACGCCGCCGGCAACGCCGGCCCGCAAGGCAGCGACGCCAGCACCACCGACACCACCGCCGCGGCGACGATCACGGTCGACAAGATCACCGCCGACAATGTGCTCAACGCCGCCGAGAGCGGCCAGACCATCGCCGTCACCGGCACGGTCGGCGGCGATGCCAAGGTCGGCGATACC
>Ga0209608_1000321_pt1 | contig 49961 bp, 46 predicted proteins | sample AD_UKC130_MetaG_FD_184428 | JGI IMG/M metagenome (GOLD analysis project Ga0209608, IMG submission 184428) | Active sludge microbial communities of municipal wastewater-treating anaerobic digesters from Canada - AD_UKC130_MetaG (SPAdes) (version 2) | ecosystem: Engineered > Bioreactor > Anaerobic...
GCAGCTCCTTTGCGATGTTGATAGCCTGCTCCGAATCTCCCGTCACTACAGCTTCCCTCAACTGTATAATTTTGTTCATTACGACTACCTCCTTGTTATGAATCTGGATATATGCATTTGGGTTTTGGTATTTAGGCAGCCCTTGAGGGGTGGATGCCCCCTCAAGGGCTCAGCGTTACTCCCTTCTTCAACTGCGGTACGTGATATCCTGAATTTTGTATATTGATTTATTTTTTCATTTGTTTCCTGTTCATCCAATGCAGTGGTTCTTGCCCAGCAAGTACCCTGACGATTTCTTGTGCCGCTTTCTGCCTGAGCTCAACGATGGACTCTTCTGAGTAAAAAGCAATATGGGGAGTAATGGTGACATTGGGAAGATTTGCTAAATCAGGAACACCTTTCGGCGGTTCGCATTCGAGAACGTCCATGGCTGCCCCAGCGATGATACCTTCTTTCAAGGCTTGATAAAGGTGATTTTCGTTGATCAACGCTCCCCTGGACGTATTGATTAAGTAAGCTGTAGGTTTCATCTTCTTAAGGGTTTCACAGTTGATGACGTGATACGTTTCGTCGGTCAAAGGAGCATGGAGGGAAAAGGCATCCACGAGCGGGAAAAAATCATCAAGGTTTTCGATCCTTCGGATATTGGCTTGGGCAAGCACATCATTCGGCACGTAGGGATCATACCCCACTACTTCCATGCCGAAGGCTGCGACACGTTTGGCAACTTCGCGGCCGATTGAGCCACATCCTAACAAACCATAGACTTTGCCCCGAAGTCTTGGAATCGGCTTTGCATCGTTAATTTGCCAAAAACCAGTTTTTACCCTATCTGCAAGGTATACCACTTTCCGGATGCTTGCAAGAAAAAGGGATACTGTATGGTCGGCGACCTCTTGAATGCAGTAGTCAGGAACATTGGCAACCATAATACCACGGCGTGTTGCCGCCTCGACATCAATATTATCGACACCAATTGCAGCGCTGACGATAATCTTGCACCTCGAAAGAGCATTGATGACATCTGCGCCTACAGTGGCAAAATTTACAAGCAAGGCGTCGCAATCAGCAACTTCCGCAAGAAGTGTTGCCGGATCATCAGAGCTAGAAAGTCTGAGTTCGGCGTCTATCGCTAACAGTTCCGCCTCCTCAATAGAAGTGTCTAAATATGCTGTGTCAGTCATAAAAACGGTATATTTTGCCAAGACTCATTCACCTCTTTACGAAATTTTCTATTCCTCATCGGTTTACATCGCAAGCTACCGTTTTCAGTTAATTGTCACCTAATATCAACGGTCCCTCTGGACTGTGAAATATTCGGCACGCGCTTCCCTTTCTTCAGGCGATTTCTCGTTGCATTAAGTTTATCCAATGAATTTAAAAATACCCATCGTTAAAATGGGGAAGTAGGTAAAAAGCATTAGACATACAATCATAACGGCGATAAAAGGCAGTAGGGCCACTGAAATTTTTTCAACACTTTCTTTTGAAATAGAACATGCCACGAAAAGGTTAATTCCGTACGGCGGCGTCACGAATCCTATCGCGAGGGCAAACGTTATGATCATGCCAAATTGAATCGGATCAATACCCACTTGAGTAACGATGGGAAGTAAAATGGGCGTGAGGATGATAACGGCGGGGATATTGTCAATAAAGCAGCCAATGACCAGCAGGAAGATGTTGACGATCAACAAGAGGACGAAGGGGCTATCAGACAAATTGATCAGCAACGACGCGAGTGTCTTGGGAATTTGCGCCAAGGAGAGATAGTTTGCGAATGCGATGGAAAGACCGATCATAAACATCAAGGAACCGTTAATCAGGGTCGTCTCTTTCATACTCTTGTAGATTTTTTCAAAATCAAGCTCCTTGTAAACGAACTTTCCTATAATGAAGGCATATACCACTGATACAACCGCTGCCTCGGTAGGGGTAAAGATGCCTCCATAAATGCCACCCAAGATAATTACTGGCATCATCAAAGCTTCCCACGATCTTTTTAGACTTGTAAGTACATTCTTCTTTTCACGTCTCTCGTTGCTGCCGTAATTCCCTTTTTTTGCTATGAAGTAGCTCACACACATGAGGCTAAAACCTATTAAGCATCCAGGGATGATGCCCGCAATAAACATGTCGCCAATGGATACTTGCGCAGCAATAGCGTAGATGACGAAGGGGATCGACGGAGGAATAATCACGCCAATAGTTCCTGCACTAGCAGTTAAGGCGGTGGCAAAATCCCCTCTGTAATTCCGTTCTTTCATTGCAGGTATCATAAACGACCCGATTGCCGAAACAGTAGCAGGACCTGACCCAGAGATAGCAGCAAAGAACATGCACGCTAATACTGTCACCATTGCCAATCCGCCCGTTGCAAACCCCACTATAGCATCGGCCAGATCGATAAGCCGCTTAGATATTCCTCCGTTATTCATTAGTGATCCTGCAAGAATAAAAAATGGTACTGCAAGAAGGGGAAAGGAATCCAACCCCGTATAGGCCTTTTGAGCTATAAACATGAGCGGCATTGAACTGGTAAAAAACATAGAAATAGCCGTTGATACACCGATCGTTATACCAATTGGAACACCCATTAAGATAAGAATCAACATTAGCCCAAAAAGAATAACGATATTCATCATAGCGCCTCCCCCCTTCCTGATAAGGCATTCGATAGAAAATTTTTCAGCTCCAGCAGAAGGCGTGCAGTCATCAGCATCGAACCAACCGGAACAGATGCGTAAACCAGATACATAGGGATATAAAGAGCAGGAGAGGTCTGCTGCATAGAAGCTACGAACATAGTCATTTTCCAGCCCTGAAATGCAAGAAAAATAGAAAAGGCAATCCAAATGACAAGCGAGCTAAGTTCTAAGATACTCTTTGCCTTACCTTCGAGACGGTCCAACAACACCGTTACTTTCACGTGTGCGCCTTCTCTCACTGCAAAGCTCGTCCCTATCCAAGAAAACCAGAGAAACAGAAAGCGAGCCACTTCTTCGCTCCAGAATAGCGAATGATGGAAGACATAGCGCATTATAACTTGCACAAAAACAAGAACAACGTTAAATGCGAGAGTCCCCAATAAAAAATATTCTTCTATAAGGTTCAGTTTCTTGAGCATAAGTTTGCCTCCTTGCCTTGCCAAATCTCCAAATGAGACTTGTGCTTCCAAAGCTCCTGAACTATTCCACAACCCTAATTATCTGCGGTCCACTGAATTACGTTATCGACGAGTTCGTCATCCCCCACAATCTTTCGAATATCGTCATAAAGTTTAGCGCCAATCTTCACAAAGGCATCGATTTGCTCTGGCGTAAGCTCATTACATTTCATCCCTTTTTCTTCGAGGTTTGCTCTTGCCACTTTTTCTTCTTCGCTGATCAGCCTTCTCTCAGCCTCACAGAAGCGTCGTGATGCTTCTTTAACAACTTCCTGGAGATCTTCAGGAAGTTTATCGAACCAGGCCTTGCTGGTGACGAGCATAGTCGGCTCATAGACATGTCCCGTGAGCGAAACATATTTCTGCACCTCGTAAAACCTCGCCTCTTCAATTAAGACTAGGGGGTTCTCCTGGGCATCAACAGTACCCTGCTGGAGAGCCGTATAAAGCTCACCCCAGTTCATGGGAGTCGGATTCGCGCCAACGGCCCTGAAGAATGCTATATGAATTGGATTTTCCTGAGTACGGATCTTAAGTCCCTTCATATCCTCCGGTGTGTAAATGGGCTTACGATTGTTGGTCACATGGCGGAAGCCATTTTCAAAATACCCAAGGTTGTATAAGTTAATTTTGGGTAAAAACGAATTGAACGTGGACCCGAGTTCGCCATCAAGAAGTCGATAGGCTGTCTCCTTATCTTTGAAAAGGTAGGGTAATCCCATAACCTGGAACCGCTTATCGAATCCAGTGATGGTACTTGGCGTGGCACAATCCATGCCAAGGGCACCATACTGACACATTTCGACCATTTCCCTATCTCCGCCAAGCTCGCTGTTGAAGTAAAATTCAATCTTAATACGCCCACCTGCATGTTCTTCGATATATGGCACGAAAACATCCTTAAAAGTTAGATAGTATGGGTGGGTTTCAGGGGTGATGCTTCCAATCTTGAGGACATATTGTTCCTCCACAGCAATACCCACATTGGCCACCAAGCATAACAATATTGCAGCTACGGAAAAAATTGCCACTCTTTTAACCATTTTCTTTTACCTCCTTCTACTATTATTTACTATAAATTATGTATACACCAGACAAAGCAGGATATACAAGAAAGCTTTTTTGTTTCTACCTACTGATAATTTTCAATCAAGCTATGTCAATTTTTACTTTTACTAACTTATTTCCTAGCCATGAGTTCTATCGCTGCTTCTCTGATACGTTTCATCCCTTCTTCAATTTCATCGTATGAACGGCAATAGGCGATCCTGACGAATCCGGGAGTTCCAAAGGCATCCCCAGGAACCACTGAAACACCCTTTTCCTTCAACAAATACATGCAGAAATCGAGGGCTGAGATACCTAGTTTTTCGATGCTAGGAAACACATAGAACGCCCCTTGAGGGACAACGAAATCTATCCCGGGGATATCCTTGAGGTAATTGATCACCATATTCCTGCGACGACGGTACTCAGCTACCATATCCGCAACGTAGTCATCGGCATGTCTTAGCGCAAAAGCAACCCCTGTTTGAGCAAAAGAGGTGGCACAGGACGTGATGTTTTGGTGACATTTCACTGCATAGGGTGTCATTTCTTGAGGCATTACAAGCCAGCCTACCCTCCATCCTGTCATGGACCATGTCTTGGAAGCGCTTGATGCAATGATGGAACGTTCGCTCATGCCTGGAAGGGAAAAGATGCTCAAATGTTCCCCCTCATATAGAAATTTTTCGTAACACTCGTCTGAAAGTACCCACAGATCCTTTTCCCTAGCGAGTTTCGCTATTGCAGAAAGGTCTTCCCTGGAGAGAACAGCCCCCGTAGGGTTGTTGGGAGAATTGAGAACAATGAGCTTAGTTTTATCCGTCACTGCTTTTTCAAGATCCTTGACTTGAAGACGGAATCCATTTTCCATGCGGCAGGGCACAGTAACCAGTTTTGCACCAACAATGGATAGCTGATCCGAGTACGCTGCAAAATAGGGTGCAGGGACGATAACTTGGTCTTCCGGCTCAAGGAGGGTCAAAAAGGCAACAAGCATTGCTTCCATAGCTCCAACTGTAACTAGTACATTTTTATCAGGATCGACGGAAAGACCATTTTCCTTTGAGTATTTTTCCGCTATGGCCAGTCGGAGATCTGGATCCCCTGCCATATCAGTGTAGTGGACATTACCAGCATCGAGAGATTCCTTGACGCATTCCTTTGCAGCAGGCGGCGAGTCGAAATCAGGCCGCCCAATCTCCATATGCACAATATCCCGTCCTTGTCTTTCCAGGTCCTCAGCATATGCCAGGATTTCCCGAATTCCTCCCTTAAGTGGAATATTAACCATACGACTATTGGGAAATTTGCATTTTGTTGCCATCACAACATCATTCCTCCTTACTAAATATACGATTTTATATCTTGAGCTTGCCAAAAAGCCGTATTCACAAGTTTATATCTTCATAATGCCCAAGAAATATCGATATCAAAGGGGAGGTTATCTTAAATGTTAGGACGTATATCATTGTGAAAGATGCTTTTTAGTGTAGACACAAAATTATATCTTCCAACCGGACTTTTAACGATTAGCAAACTCACAAATTGGGCCTCAACAAAAAAGCCAAAACATCTATGCAACATGAACTAATGGACACATAATCACATTACATTTATGGATAAAATAGATAATTTTTATTGCGACTATGACTAAAACTGTAGCTTTCTTCTCTATTGGGATATGTAAAAACAATTTAAAAGACCAAATTAAATCGCTGGATAGAACAAAACTTATTTGCATAATTTTGGTTTTATAATCTTACCAGAAACGATAATTAGTAGATAATCAAAAAATATGATTTATTTTCATCATTATTCAGCAGTATGTTGTTTCAAAATTAATTTATTCTAAATGACAAATAAAGAGAGGAATGTGGCTTATTTACGCAAATATGAAGCAAAAACACGTACTCCATCTTAATATATTATTATCAAGGTACGAAAAATATTGCAATAACATATCATCCCTCTCTTTTTATATCATGCTAAAGCCGACTGTCCCTTATTCCGCATATATATGTGCATGTTTGTCTTTATATATTTGAGACAGTATCATGTGCATGTTCGTTTGTCAAACACCTATATGCTGACCACGTAAAACGTTTATATGACAAATTTATTGAGGAAAAACAGAAAAGGACCACTCGTTTCAGTAGATTACTTGTGTTCACCCAAAAATTTTAAAGAAGGGCCTTGGATTGAACAAGGATATTTCACCATAAACTTTCCGCACTATTTGAAATAGAGCTCCTTTCCTATTGACAAGAGGACAAAGCCGTGATAGATTTTACTCAATCTACGGAGGGAGACAATGATAATCATGGCTCTAATAGTAAGCATAATAAAAGCGAACAATAATTGGTGGTGGCAGGCTCGCTGAGTCTGCCATCCGTGGCCTAAATGAATTTTCAAGAGGGCCATGGAGGCAGATCCTTAAGGATCGGTCTTCGTGGCCCTCTGTTTATGAGTAAGTTATAAGTAAGTTTTTAAAAAATGGAGGGCCCTATATAGGGACCCTCCATTTTTTAATTAATTTTAAGGCTAGCTAAGGGGAGACGTAAAAAAATGGATGACAGAGACGATAAAAAGAAAGAAGCAATTTTACACGGTTCGGAGGCACGAGAAAAAGAGTGCATAAAAACTAAAGACGCAGCAAATTACGCTTTAGGGCTTTACGAAAGCTTTAGGGGTAAAAATCCAACTTTTTTGATGGAGAATAAAAATTTCATCATCATTGGATCGATTCCGAAAACATTATTCCAAGTAAAAGACGAAATAACCATTGCGCAATACCGTGAAGGCGATATAAATACTTATGCCAAGGAAGACTTCTTTAGGGTCGTCGATGAATATGTGAAGGAAAATTCGCTTAAATCCGATCCTGAATTACCATTCGATGGATGCGGCCTTCTGGGCTATATCGGCTACGATATGGTATCAAAAAAAGGTTCCCCTCTTTCCCGATTTCCGGGAGCCTTTCTCTTCGAACCCTCGGTTTATTTTGTCATGAATAAGGCCGCAGGCCAAATTATTCACTCTAGCTCTACTGAAATCACTCAAGAGATTCCTTCAAAACTTTTCCATGGACATACTTTTCAAGAAGAAAGAACGTTTGATGAAGAACATGGTACTCGCGATAAATTTTTATTCGAACTCGAATCCATTCCATCCGAAAAAGACTTCATACAAATGGTACATCAAGTTTTAGAACGAATTAAACGAGGTGAAGCAAACCAGGTAGTGCTATCACGACAATTAAAGTCAAGGGGGCATATCTCTCCGATTTCACTATATAAAATCTTACGAGAGATTAATCCTTCGCCCTTTATGTTTATCATGGAGTTCGACGGCAATAGCTTAGTTGGAGCGTCTCCCGAGCTACTTTTGAGGGTAAAAGACGGGATTGCTCTTGCTCGCCCTATTGCCGGAACGAGACGTCGCGGCAAAGACCTTCATGAAGACGATTTCTTTGAGATGGAGATGCTGTTTGACGACAAGGAACGCCAAGAACATCTATCACTTTTAGATCTCTCCTTAGAGGAGTTTAATGACATGTGCCTCAAAGAAAGCGTCAAGGTATCAAAGTACTTCGAAGTGGAAAGGTACAACAAGGTAATGCATTTGGTCTCACAGGTAGAAGGCAGATTGTGCGCCTGCGTCACACCTGTACAAGCCTTAAAAACCTCCTTTCCTGCCGGCACGGTAACGGGCACTCCAAAGAACGTGGCCATCAAGATTATTGACGAAGTCGAGCCAATCTCGAGGGGTCCTTACGGTGGAGCTATAGGCTACATCGGATTCAACGGGAACTTGGAAATGAGCATTGCCATAAGGACCTTCATGCAGGCTCATGGGGAGTTAGCAATTCAAGTTGGAGCAGGGATAGTTGCAGGCTCTATCCCCGAAAGGGAATTCCTAGAGACGCAGAACAAGGCTGCGGCCCTAGTTGAGACACTAAAAATAGCAATCATGGGGAGGGATAAAGATGCTTAAAAATTATATTGAAAAACTTACGGCAAAGGAGAATTTGTCTTATGAGGAAACATATGAGGCCATGATGGAAATATTGAATGGCTCTGCCTCCGAGATAGAGACGGCAGGCTTTTTAGTGGCGCTTCGAAGCAAGGGGGAAACCGTGGAGGAAATCACTGCCGCTGCAAAGGTCATGCGAGAAAAAGCAACTAAAGTAAAAGCTCCTTCGACAGCCATAGACACCTGCGGTACTGGAGGAGATGGCGTTGGAACGTTTAACATTTCCACAATTGCATCCCTAGTCGTAGCCGCTGCAGGAATACCGGTTGCCAAGCACGGAAATCGCTCCATTTCGAGCAAAAGCGGCAGCGCCGACCTGATGGAAGCACTGGGCGCTAAGATTTTGTCCTCTCCCGAAGATGTAAAAGCATCCATCGCTCAAGTAAACTTTGGATTTCTCTTCGCACCGCACTTTCATAGGGCTATGAAAAACGTCGCTAGGACGAGAAAAGAATTGGGGATAAGGACACTATTTAACCTTTTAGGCCCTTTGAGCAACCCTGCCTTTGTAAATTACCAAATAATGGGCGTATATGACGACTCTCTAACAAGGCCTCTTGCGGAAGTCTTAATGAATCTGGGACTAAAGGGCGCAATGGTACTACACGGCCACGGTGGATTGGACGAACTTTCCCTTAGCGGACCTAACCACATTGCATTCTTAAAAAACGGAGAAATACGAGAATTTTACCTTTCGCCTGAGGATGTAGGGCTAAGGCGAGCTCCTCTATCGAGTTTGCTAGCCCATTCGCCTCAGGAAAACGCAAAAATCGCGCTGGAAATCGTAAATGGCAAGGAACGAGGACCTAAAAGAGATGTAGTGGCCTTAAACGCAGGGGCAGCTTTTTTAGTAACCGGTACAGCAAAGAATTTTTCCGAAGGGGTACAACTTGCGTTTCAAGTCATAGACAAGGGGCTTGCCGCCGACGTGCTTTATCGGATAGTCAAATTTACAAACAGCATAGGTGAAGCAGCATGATCTTAGATGAAATCGTGAACAAAAAAATCAAAGACCTAAAAACTTTAAAGGCTCCCAAAAAATCGCTTTATAACGTTTTAGGAACTGAGGGAATTTCCATCATTGCCGAGATAAAAAAGGCTTCGCCAAGCGCTGGGATTATCTCAGACGAATTAGATCTAGTCTCCAGAATTAAGCAATACGAAGCAGGCGGTGCCAAAGCGATCTCTGTGGTCACGGAAAAACATTTCTTTCAAGGGAGCCTAGCCATGCTAAAAGAGGCAAAAGAAGTTACCTCATTGCCGCTTTTACGCAAGGATTTCATTTTTGAACCATTGCAAATATACGAAAGCCTTTTTGCGGGAGCTGACGCAATACTTATAATAGCTGCTCTGTTCCACGACGGGCACACGATATGCGACTTTGTATCCTTAGCGCACCACCTTGGGATGGAGGCCTTAGTCGAGGTTCATGAAAACGAAGAATTAGTAAAAGCACTCAAAAGCGATGCAAGGATCATTGGGTTTAACAACAGGGATTTGACAAATATGACAGTTGACATAAAAAGATGCTTCCATCTTATGGGTCTCTTTCGGAAGCTTGAACCTGACAGCCGAAGAAAAATAATAGCCGAAAGTGGAGTAAAAACCAGTGACGACGTGAACCTACTAGAAGAAATGGGCTTCGATGGCGTGCTAATAGGTGAAACTTTGATGCGTTCGTCAAATCCTAAAGAAACATTGAAATACTTCTTGGGTGACGAAATATGTCTTTAAAGGCAAAGATCTGCGGCCTCACAAGAAAACAAGACGTAGATGTCGTTATAAAAGCAGGAGCTGATGCAATAGGTTTTATCTTGGCACCGAGCCCGAGGAGAGTGGATATCGATACTGCAAAGGAATTGGCACGCGATATTCCGCCTTTTGTCTCGGTGGTAGCCGTTGTGAGCGATCCTTCTTCCGAACTGATGAGCCAAATCATCAAAAGCAAGGTTTTTGATGCAGTCCAGTTTCATGGCAACGAAAGCGTGGACTTTATATCCAAGTGTCCACTTAAAACGATAAAGGCCATAGCGATAGCGGATGAAAAAGACATCTCGCTCGTTCGCATTTACGAAAAGGGAGCAAACTTCATGCTCTTTGACACAAAGCTTGGAAAGCTTTTTGGCGGCACAGGCAAAACCTTTAACTGGCAGCTTATAAAAAATCTTAGGCCCCGAAAACCGTTTATCCTGGCCGGTGGCATTGGGCCGAACAATTTAGAGGACGCCATTAAATACGTGGATCCTGACGCCGTAGATGCAAACAGCGCCTTGGAAATAGCTCCCGGCATCAAGGATGAAAAGAAAATTTATGAATTCATGAAAAAAATTAAAAGCATTAATAATGTGTAGGAGGGAAAATAATGGAACTTAAAGGATATTTTGGACGATTTGGCGGTAGATTTGTCCCGGAGACGTTAATTCCGGCATTGGAGGAGTTGGAAAGAGTTTATCTTGAGGCTAAAGATGACCCATCATTCATGTCGCAATATCATTATTTACTCCGGGAATACTCCGGCAGGCCCACGCCCCTTTATTTCGCGGACCGCTTGTCAGAATACCTGGGAGACATAAAGCTCTACCTCAAGCGCGAGGACTTAAACCATACCGGAGCGCATAAAATCAATAACGTCATTGGACAGATACTCTTGGCACACCGAATGGGGAAAAAGCGGATCATTGCTGAAACAGGTGCAGGCCAACATGGACTGGCAACGGCGACAGCTGCTGCAAAATTCGGACTTGAATGTCATATATACATGGGCGTTGAGGACATTCATCGTCAGGCACTGAACGTCTATAAAATGAGGACCTTGGGAGCTCAGGTGATTCCCGTAAATTCCGGCAGCAAAACCCTTAAAGACGCCACCAACGAAGCAATCAGGGATTGGGTAACAAACGTAACGACCACCCATTATGTTATCGGGTCAGTGGTGGGACCTCACCCCTACCCCATGATGGTGCGGGATTTTCAACGCATCATTGGCGATGAAGCGAAAGAACAAATACTGGAAAAGGAAGGTCGCCTACCCGACCTTTTGGTAGCTTGCGTAGGAGGCGGCAGCAACTCGATTGGATTATTTTATCCATTTGTAAATGACAGGGAAGTGAAGATGGTTGGGGTAGAAGCCGCAGGATACGGGATAGAAACGGGCCAACACGCAGCAGCCTTAACCGGCGGCACTATCGGAGTGTTGCACGGATCTCGCTCATATGTATTGCAAGACGAATACGGCCAGATAATACCTGCTGTGTCCATATCAGCCGGGTTAGATTACCCAGGGATCGGTCCAGAACACAGTTTCTACCATGAAACCGGTAGGGTTCATTATACTTATGCCTCTGATGACGAGGCGATCGAAGCTTTCAAGCTTTTATGCAAAACGGAAGGCATCATCCCCGCTTTAGAGAGCTCTCACGCTCTGGCTTACTTGATGCGAGAATATAAAAACATCAGGCCTGGGTCGCTTGTGATCCTTTGCCTCTCGGGAAGAGGAGACAAGGATATGGATGCCCTGAAGGGAAAACTTTTTAAGGAGGAGGAAGAGATATGAACGCGTTAAGAAAGGCTTTCGATCGTGGCAAAATATTAATACCTTATATAACAGCCGGTGATCCTGATTTGGAAACCACGGCGGAAATCATCAAGGAACTCGATAAAATGGGGGTTGGAATTATAGAGGTTGGCATGCCTTTTTCGGATCCGCTTGCAGATGGTCCTGTGATCCAGGCGGCATCTCAACGAGCACTGTCCAAGGGAGCAACGATTCCTAAGATATTTGAGATGTTAAATAAAATCAAGGGAGATATCAGCACTCCGATAGTAATGATGGGATATTTTAATCCCATTATAAAGTACGGCGAAAATTCTTTCGTAAAAGACGCCCTGGCCTGTAATGTATCCGGCATACTTATCCCTGACCTGCCCTTTGACGAAGGTAAGGAGTTTTATGACCTTTGTTTAGACCAGGGGTTATGCCCCATCTACATGGTGACGCCAAATACGAAAGAGGATAGGTTAACTGAAATTGGAAAAGTTACGAAGGGGTTTTTGTATTGCGTATCACTTCTTGGCATAACAGGAGACAAAAGAGGCCCCATAGAAGAAATAAAGACCTATATGGAAAGGGTAAGAGCACATGTCTCCGCTCCGCTTGCACTTGGTTTTGGGATAGATAGCCCCGAAAAAGTAAAAGCTGTAAAAAATTATACAGATGGCATAGTCATAGGAAGCGCAATAGTTAACATCATAGCCGAAAATTCAAGCTTGGGAAGGGAAGCCCTCAAGGAAGAAATATCAACATTTACATCAACCCTTCTAAGGGTCCTCAAAGAGCCCCTTTGTCAATAAGAGGCTATAAGGTTGTAGGTATTAAAAAAGGCGAGGAAGGAATCCTCGCCTTTTTGTTCGCTATTCGCTAAAAGATCGCGTAATCCGTATCCTTTGGATCACATACAAACATGTGTCCTGGTGCATGAGTTATAGCAAAGGGGGGTTTGCTTGCCATTAAAGCCGCTTGTGGCGTAACGCCACAAGCCCAAAATACCGGCACCTCACCCGGATTTATTGTAACAGGATCGCCAAAGTCTGGTTTGTTTATGTCCTTTATTCCAATGATGGAAGGTTCGCCTATGTGCACAGGGGAACCATGAACCGCTGGGAAACGACCTGTTGTCAAAACTGCCTTGGGCACTTGACGAGCCGGAATGGGCCTCATGCTTACGACCATGGGACCCGAAAGCCTTCCTGCCGGAACGCACTGGATATTAGTTATATACATGGGAACGTTGCAGCCGCATTCGATGTGACGAACGGGGATGCCAGCGTCGAGCAATGCCGATTCAAAGGTAAAAGAACAGCCTAAAAGAAAAGCCACGAGATCATCGCGCCAGTAAGAGGTTATATCTGTTGGCTCTTCTAAAAGCTCCCCTTTTTCCCAAACCCTGTATTTGGGCAAATCAGTCCGCAAGTCCGCTCCTTTTGCCACAAGCTTCGGCTCCGGATCCCCCGGTTCAGTTATATCAAGCACCGGACAGGGCTTAGGATTTCGTTGTGCAAACACGAGAAAATCGTAAGCCCAATCCTTTGGCAGTATAACCAGATTTGCCTGGACATGTCCTTTAGCCATGCCAGCCGTAGGACTCGTCCACTCTTTTTTCCTTATGGCCAATCGAACTTCCTGCGGACTTTTTTGAGCGTAATCTATGGCCTTCATAGCTTTATCACCTCAGACATTGGCCTAATCTTTATGCCGGCTGCCTCCAAACCTTTCCTTATCTCAGTGGCCATTTGAACCGCCTTGGGCGAGTCTCCGTGCAGACATATGGAATGAGGCTTAAGATCGATGATATGGCCATCGATTGTCTCAACCTTCCCTTCCTTGACCATGCGGACCACCCTTGCTACGGCCAACTCAACGTCATGTATCATAGAACCAGGAACTTTACGCGGTACCAACGTCCCATCTGCTTGGTAAGCCCTGTCGGCAAAGGCCTCGGCAGCATAAGGCACCCCGACTTCAGCGGCTGCTTTGTCGAACTCGGAATTTGCTAAGCCGAGCAAAATTAGTCCTTCGCCAGCATCTTTCACGGCCTGAGCTATTGCAACCGCTAAGGTATGATTTTTGACAGCTTGATTGTAAAGCGCTCCGTGAGCCTTGACGTGCTGTAATTTAATTCCCACGGCGTTACACACCGCTTGCATTGCACCTATTTGATACAAGGTGTAGGCATAAACTTCATCGGGCGTCACATCAATATTTCTTCGACCAAAGCCCATTAAGTCCGGGTAACCTGGATGAGCTCCTACGGCCACACCTTTTTCCTTGGCAGCCTTCACGGTCGTGAGCATCACGACGGGGTCACCAGCATGAAATCCACAGGCAATATTGGCTGAACTCACAAATTGCAAAACGGCCTCATCATCGCCCATCTTCCAAGCTCCAAAGCTTTCGCCCAAATCGCTGTTTAAATCTATGACATACATTGGACACACCTCCTAAAGACAAATCTATTCGAGCTCTTCTACAGTTACATCATAAGTTTTTCCATCTATTTTAAGCATCCAATGGTAAATTCCCTTATCCTTCGGTTCTTTTTTTGGGAAGACTCTGCGAGATCTATAGGAAGCTCGAAGCTTTAGCAACTCTTTTATTTGTTCTCTTTCAGCTCTTGTAGCAGCGATCGATTCCTCCAAAGATATAGCCTTAAAACTTACGCTTTGTCCTGGTATACGCTGCGCCAAAGTGGCTATATCGGGAGTACACAAAACAGCTATTTTGGTGTAACCTCCCGTAGTTTGCCTATCTGCCAACATGCATATAGGTCTGCCGTGACCCGGCACTTGAACAGCACCTAATGGAATAGCATCTGAAATGATGTCAGCACCGGATTTATGCTCTATCGTCTCTCCCTCGAGCCTATAACCCATCCTATCGGCTTCATTCGTTATCTTATATTCCGACTCTAAAAAAGTCTTTATGCCCTTCTCCGTGAAGGCGTCATCCTGGGGACCTAAAACCACACGTAAGGGCAAATCCGGCCCTCTTTCGGGCCTTAAATACTCGGGACAAATGAAATCGGCAGCAAGCCATGTTAGAGGTTTTAAGGGACCTGTTGAAATCACATCTCCTGCCTTTAGAGCTCTACCTTCTAGCCCTCCTACGTTAGCTCTTAAATATGTAGATTTGCTTCCCATTATTAAAGGTACATCGATGCCACCGGAAATGCAAAGATACGCTCTACAGCCTTTCCCCTTAGGAGAAGTTACAGAAATTACGTCTCCTGCCGTAACTTTTATTGATTGCCATAAAGGCGCTTCAATTTCATTTATGGTAAATCCCATCCTCGCTCCCGTTAAAGCTATGAGGCCTTCGCCTTCCGCCACGGTAAGCGTGGGTCCCATCACTGTGATTTCTAACGCCGCTTCCTGAGGATCGTTTCCAACCAATATGTTTCCAATCTTTAAGGCTTGAGGGTCCATAGCCCCTGCCACCGGCATTCCTTTACCCTGATACCCCCAACGGCCTAAATCCTGGACGGTCGTAAGAAGTCCCGGCGTCGATACTTCAAAGATCATTCAGCATCACCACTTTTCGGAAAAATTTCAGGCTTGTATTCCCTGGCTACAACTTTAGCTGCTATTTCATCGTATTCTTCTTTGGCAATGCTTCGAAACCTAACCCACATTCCTGCATCGATTAAAAAAGGCGGTTCGCCCTCGGGGTCAAAAAGCCTCAAGGGTGTCCTTCCTATTAACTGCCATCCACCCGGGCTTTCTATGGGATATATCCCCGTTTGTTTTCCAGCTATTCCAACACTTCCTGCCGGAATAACCTTTCGCGGCTCTTTTAGCCTAGGCGTGGCAAGGGTTTCGTCCATGCCACCAAGGTAGGAAAAACCAGGTGTAAAACCCAACATATAACAGTAGTAGTCCGGCGCTGTATGTCGGCGTATTATTTCTTCTTCTGTAAGGCCTGTGTGACTTACCACATTTCCCATGTCAGGGCCAAATTCGCCACCGTAACATACCGGAATTACTATGGTAAGTCCTCCCTCCGAAATTTCACCTTTGGTTTTCTGGGCCAAAATTTTTAGCCTTTCAAAGAAAGGTCCTACATCTTCTACTTCCACGGGGTCAAAATAAACCGCCAAAGACCGGTAGGTTGGAACCATCTCCACAATACCGCCAAGCTGGGCACATTCGATGGATCGACGAAGCTGCTGCACTTTGGCATTCGTTTTCATATCTATGCTGTCCCCAAATTCCACAATTACAGCGCTATCGCCCGCATATAGGATCTTTGGTTCAAGATATTCAGCCACTTAAACACACCTCTTAATTCGCTAAACTTAAAAATAAAGGCAAAGAGCCATCAGATTTGGGCCCTTTGCCTTTTGAAAGCTATTTAAACATCGTAAAGATTCTGCCAAGCGATATAATACCCATCCACAGGGTTATCGCCACCATGAAATAACCGGCAACCGTAAGCCAAATGGGGTGTTTGTACTCTCCTACTACTTCCTTTTTATGTGCGGCTAACAAGACGGACAAAAGTGCCAAAGGAAGGATCAAACCATTGACTGAACCAGCGAAGATCAACAGTGTAACTGGTTGTCCAACTGTTACGAGAACTACAGTCGAAGTCACAATAAAACCAATAATCCACCAACGGTTATTCCTCTGAATGGCCTTAAACAAGGTCTGCAAGAAAGATATTGAGGTAAAGGAGGCACCTACGACCGATGTTATCCCGGCCGCCCACAAGATGACACCAAACATCCTATAACCAATTTCGCCCGCTCCGAGTCTAAACGCAGAAGCAGGGGGATTGGATGGATCCAAAGTATGACCCGCCCACACCACTCCAAGTATTGCCAAAAAGAGCAGTATCCGCATAATTCCCGTTATTATGATCCCGTTTGTCGCCCCGCGAGTAACATCTTTAACGCTCTCAATGCCACAAATCCCTGCATCTAGAAGCCTATGAGCACCGGAGAAGGTGATGTAACCTCCAACGGTACCTCCAACTAGTGTAATGATGACCATCCAGTCAATTTGAGATGGTATGAAAGCCTCTCTTACGGCAACTCCAACGGGGGGTTTGGTAACAAATACTGTATACAAGACCAGAGCAATCATGATGAACCCCAATATCTTGGTAAATTGGTCCATGGCACGACCCATTTCCTTAGACAGAAACAACATAATTCCAATACACGCACTGATAATGGCTCCCCATGCAATGGGCAATCCGGTAACCACATTCAAGCCCATCGCAGCTCCCGCAACATTGCCTATGTTAAACACCAGGCCACCTAAGGCAACCAAAAAGGCGATGAGATACCCAAGGCCTGGAAATACCTTGTTTGCCACATCCTGAGCACGCATCTTAGAAACAGCTAATATTCGCCAAACATTTAATTGCACAACTAAATTGATGATTATGGATATGAGAATAGCAAAGGCAAAAGAGGCCTTCAGTCGCTCCGTGAAAACAGCAGTTTGCGTCAAAAATCCAGGCCCTATGGAGGCCGTAGCCATTAAAAATGCAGCTCCTAACAAAATGCTCAGTGTTTCTTTCCTGCTTCTTTGGTCAGCGCTACCGACTGATTCATGTTGTGTCACGCTCTCCACCTCCTGTAGATCTTGTCAAGCTCTTTGTGAAAGTATCTGCTCAAAAACTTCGGCAAACGCCTGATAAGCCTCATCACCATATAAATAAATGGCGATCTCTTTAAGCGAGGTCTCTTCCTCCTCTTCTATGTAGTAAATCATTTCTTCTAACATTGCTCGCGCGCAAACGTCATAAGACACGGCTCCTACACCTGTTCCAAGTGCAGGAAGGGCAACACGCTCAATTTTAAGTTCGTCGCATCGTATAAGGACATTTTGCGTAGCCTCACGAATTATCCTCTCGCTTGTTTTGAAATCTTGACCCATAACGACAGCATGAATGACATAATCAACCTTTAATTTTCCAGCACCAGTCACTGCGGCCTCGCCTATCTTAACAGGCCCAATTGACACCGCTTCCTTTTCTATCTCATCACCTCCCTTTCTTTTTATAGCTCCTGCGACACCGGAACCCATCCAAAGGTGATTATTTGCAGCATTTACAATGGCGTCGCCGTCATAAGCCGTTATATCACCATTGCAAAGCCTTATCATGACTGTTTTCACGCGAGCTTCCGTAAGCATTTTTCTCCCTCCCTTCAAGGGAAATATCTTAATCTTATTATTATGCTTAAAGATTGTGCTATCAATCTCGTGCTTTATGAGAATACCACATATCCAATATATTTTTAATAGGCCTTGGCAAACACGGCCATCCTACCGCCTTGTTTTTTGGTATAAAAACAGGTCCTCTCAGTTGAATCGTCCAATAAGAAGCATCGAATGGTAGCAGTGGTGGCTTCTTTTATCGCTCTTTCGTCCTCTGGGGTGCCGGCAAAGCAAGCCTTGATAAATCCTCCTTTTTCGTTCAATGCCTCTTTGAACTCCTCAAAGGAATTCACTTGATAGGTGTTTTGTTCGCGAAATGTCCTTGCCCTTTCTAATAAATTGCCTTGAATGTCATCTAAAATTTTGGGAACTTCCCGATCCACCGCATCAAGAGATATATTTATTACTTCGGTCGTATCTCGTCTAACTGCACGTAAACGTGAAGATGCCATCTCGGCTTCCCCCAACTCCAGTCGTAAAGGAATACCTCTTTGTAGATGATAAAAGAATCTATCACCAGGTCTCATGTGAAATTGAGTATCCAAAATAACCTGGTCCCTGCCCAAGACTTTCTTTAGCCTTTCTAAGATATTTTTTGCTTCAGGCAATATCTTATCTTGCAATCGACTTTGATCGGGACTAATGGGTATAACGACGACCTTCACAGGTGCTACATTTGGCGGCAAAACAAGACCGTCATTATCGGAATGGGTCATGACAATTGCGCCTATCAAACGCGTGGACGCACCCCAGCTGGTCGTCCAAGCGTACTCTAATTCTCCCTCTTTATTTTGAAATCTTATATCGAAGGCCCTGGAGAAATTTTGTCCCAAAAAGTGACTAGTGCCGGCCTGCAAAGCACGCTTGTCTGTCATCATGGCCTCGCATGTATAGGTATTTTCCGCACCGGGGAATCTCTCCCCCTCTGATTTTTCTCCTACTATGACCGGAAGGGCCAAGACCTCCTCCATAAAAGAACGGTAAACCTCCAACATTTGAAGCGTCTCTTCCATGGCTTCTTCTCGAGTGGCATGAGCTGTGTGTCCCTCCTGCCATAAAAATTCTGAGGTACGCAAAAACAGTCGAGGTCTCTTCTCCCAACGCACCACATTACACCACTGATTGATTAATATTGGAAGATCCCTCCACGATTGCACCCATTTGCTGTACATGTGACCAATCACTGTCTCCGAGGTCGGCCTGACAACTAAGGGTTCTTCCAGTTCCTCGCCTCCAGCATAAGTGACGACAGCGCACTCCGGAGAAAATCCTTCTACGTGCTTGGCTTCTTTTTCCAAGAAGGAATTTGGAATTAAAAGAGGAAAATAGGCATTTACATGCCCCGTTTCCTTAAAACGCTCATCTAGTTGACTTTGTATAGATTCCCAAATTGCATACCCCGTTGGACGGATCACCATACAACCCCTCACGGGGGCGTAATCGGCCATTTCTGCTGCCTTGATGACATCCAAATACCATTGCGAATAATCTTTCTCCCGGGGCGTGATATTACGTGCCATTGCCATTCCTCCTACATTGTTAATTTATGAATTGATGATCCCTTCGTCGCTTAACAGACTCATCATTCGATCTTGGTTAAACCCGACTATAAATTTATCTCCTATTTGAACGACGGGAACGGACAATTGATGAGTACGACGAACAAGCTCCATAGCTGCATTTCTGTCAAGGCTTATATCAATCACCTGGAACTGAATCCCTTTGCTTGACAAAAATTCTTTGACCCTTTCACAGGCAGCACAGGATGGACTTGTGTAGACTCTTACTAACATATTATAAACCACTCCTTGTACACTTTTTTTAAAACAAAATAGCAACCCAAAACGGAACGATTAATATCGACGCAAAAGTACTCGCCGCAACGAGGTCTGCGGCGTATTTGTGATCCATATTCATCCCCCTGGCAACTATAAAGGCGTTCACCGCCACAGGCATGGCAGAAACTAGTATAACAGCGTTTCGAACATTGTGGGCAACTGGCCAAAGGGAAAACAAAAACATGACCAAAAAGGGATAAACTACCACCTTCATCAAAGTATCTACCCATGTAGTCCTGACAGACTTGACGATTTCTTTCAACTGCATATCGGCCCCAAGCATTATTAACGCCAAACCGGTTGCCGCTTCACCCAACATACGAAGCATATCATCTACCCAGCGAGGTATTCGTATATGCAAAAAAGAAGAACATATGAAAGCGAAAATACAGGAAACAATGAGCGGATTTTTTGCCGCTTCCTTGGCCGTCTTCAAAAGGGTATTTAAGTTAATCTTCCCATAAAGGCCGATTTGTCCCCACATCACGGACAGAATTTGATAACCTACGAGCGAAACACCAAGGTATTTAGACACGGCCATGATTCCCGCGTCCCCCATTGCAAGCGAAACTACCGGAATGCCCATATATATATTGTTTGATCTGATGCACGTCATGAGCGAAACGCCAAGCCTTTTTCGATCTTTTTTCCAAGGAGAAAAAATAAGGGATAAAAAAGGCATTATCAAAAAAGAAAGATATACCGCACATAAAAGATTCACATCATCCCTGTTTATACCGCCAGAATTGTATATCGTTCTGAAAAGAAGCGCTGGCAGGATTCCCCAGTAAAGTATGCCTCCCAAATCATCGCTATCAGATTTTATAATTTTCATGAGACGCAAAAACCATCCTACCCCCATAATAGCTATCAAAGGCAAAACGATCGTTACATACTGCATTCAATTTTCTCCTCTCGCTCAAACATCTAGAAGTATATTAAAAATTATATATGTTTTCATAAAAGGAATTTACTAATCTCCGGCAAATGCTAAACTTTTACATGGAGGTGGATCAACTTTGGAAGCTCTCATGCACAAGAAAGATTTAACGGCATTTTTGAAAACGTTACAACTCCTTCCAGGAGAAATTACTGCCTGCAAGACCATACCGGCACAAGAAGCTGAGCCTGGCCCGTGGCCACAGATCAATCCCCAGCTAACTAAGGTCCTAAAGGAGCTTGGAATAAAAGAACTTTACCTACATCAAACAAAAGCGATCAATATGGCATTGGCAAAGAAGAACGTCGTGGTTGTCACACCTACGGCCTCGGGCAAGACTTTATGTTACAACGTCCCTGTAATACACTCAATCTTAGAAGACCAATCTTCCAGGGCACTTTACATATTTCCGACGAAGGCATTAAGCCAAGATCAACTAGCCGAGATTAACGCGATAACGAATGAAATTGACATGCCCATATCCACCTGCACTTACGATGGAGATACGCCTCCTGATATGCGCGCTAAAGTCAGGGCCGCTGGACATGTTGTCGTCACAAACCCCGACATGTTACATATAGGCATTCTACCGCACCATACGAAATGGATAAAGTTATTTGAGAATTTGCGATACGTGGTCATAGACGAGCTTCATACTTACAAAGGCGTATTTGGTTCCCATATGTCAAATGTAATAAGAAGACTTAAAAGAATTTGTTCCTTCTACGGATCAAACCCCACGTTCATACTATGTTCTGCTACGATTTCAAACCCCGTAGAACTTGCTGAAAGTTTGATCGAAAATCATGTTGAGTTAGTCGCCAATAGCAGCGCTCCAAGAGCAGAAAAACACGTTTTCATATATAATCCTCCACTGATAAATAAAAACCTTGGTATAAGAGCGTCATCACTTGCGGCTTCAGCCGACATTGCAGCTCAAGCTATAGCAAACGGAATAAGCACCATAGTCTTTACGAGGTCAAGACTAAACGTCGAACTTTTGCTGACATATATTAGAGAAAACTTAAAAAAGTTGCGCGTTGACGAAAACTTAGTAAGCGGGTATCGAGGCGGATATTTACCCAAAGAACGCAGAAAGATAGAAAAAAACCTAAAAAGCGGAAAAATCTTGGGCGTCGTCAGTACGAATGCCTTAGAACTGGGGATAGACATAGGAAGCCTTTCTTTAGCCGTCATACACGGATACCCTGGAAGCATATCGTCGGCATGGCAACAAATAGGAAGGGCAGGGAGACGCTCTGGGCACTCAGCTGCCATTCTTGTAGCTTCATCCGCACCTCTTGACCAATTCATAGCCACAAAACCAAATTATTTCTTTGGTGGTTCGCCAGAACTGGCTAGAATAAACCCTAACAACTTATACATATATGTAGACCACGTTAAATGTTCGGCTTTTGAGTTGCCTTTTGCACAAGACGAATCATTTGGAATAACCGATCCCAAGGAAGTGCTTGAATACCTGGCGCAATACGAAGTCTTGCATTTCGCCGGATCGCGGTACTTTTGGCAATCCGACTCCTTCCCAGCTCAAGACATGTCTCTTAGAAGTGCAACGAATGAAAATTACGCAGTAATAGACGTCACGGAAGGTCATAAGCCCAGAGTCATCGGGGAAGTCGATAGACCGAGCGCTCCCATGTTGATTCATCCAGAGGCAATATATTTCCACGATGGGAAAAGCTATCAGGTCATTGAACTTGACACGAAAGGCATGCGCTGTTACGTAAAAAGCGTATCCGTGGATTACTATACAGACGCGGACATGGCCACTCATTTGAAGGTATTGGACATATTTACAGAAAAAAGCAATTGGGGCTTAGGTGAGGTCTTATTAACTTTCCGCCCAACCGTTTACAAAAAGATCAAGCTCATGACCCACGAAAACGTCGGATATGGTCACATACACATGGACGAAGATGAAATGCATACAACTGCCTGTTGGATCAAATTAGAAAAGAAATTCACCGATATACTGGGAGAAGAATGCTTGAGTTCAGGCCTTCTAGGAATATCGCACCTATTTCGAGCCATCGCACCTTTGTTTTTAATGTGCGATCGAGGTGATATTAGGGTTCATAGCATGGTGCGCGATCCCATGTTTAGCGCTCCGACCATTTATATAGCGGATAATGTCCCCGGAGGCGTGGGACTTGCAGATGGAGCCTTCGCATTGAAAGAAAAACTCATCGACGCAGCTTTCGAGGCAATAGAAAGTTGCCCTTGCTCGGACGGATGTCCCGCCTGTACAGGTGCTTTTGGAGCCACGATGAATGCAAAGGGTCCAACCATGGCTTTGCTTGAAATTTTAAGATCACAGGAAGATCTCAAATGAAGGGTGATAAACATTCACGCCTGGAGCAAATACTTGGCGAGCTAAAACCTGACAATAAAAAGAAAGAGATCTGCGAAGTAAGGGGGCTTCCTCCAGGGCAATTCTTGGATGAGGATATATATTTATGCGAAATCAGACACGAGATACCGAGGGAAGTTGATGTAAATGAACACAAACAATGTATAAAAACACTTTCCTCCTGGGGCGCAGGGGAACCCCTGGTCTTTTTCGATTTAGAGACCACAGGGTTAGCTGGAGGAACGGGAACATACGCTTTCTTGGCAGGCGTAGGCTTTTACGAGAAAAGCGAATTTGTCATTCGTCAACTATTTTTATGCTCACCAAGAGCAGAACGAGCCTGGCTTTCATGGTTGCTGGATATAATGCCGCCCAAACCCGCTTTTGTTACCTATAACGGTAAAAATTTCGATCTTCCTTTGATCAACACACGATTTTTATTATCCAGGATGAAACCCATTGAAGAATCAGGACACTTAGATCTGCTTCACCTAGTAAGAAGATTGTGGAAAAGGCGCATAGGTTCGTGCACATTATCTAACGTAGAAAGGCAAATCTTATATATAGACCGAAAAACAGAAGATGTCCCGGGTTGCATGATACCGGAATTATATAAGATGTTTCTTAAAACAGGAGACGCTGCCGCTTTAAGCGGGGTTTTTTATCACAACGAAATGGACATATTGTCACTCTGTATGCTGTTTTACAAGGTAGCTTTGACTCTTATGGGAAACAGCGCGGATCCCTTTGAGATAGATCGTGCCGGAGACGCTTGGTGCGACCGCGACTTAAATAGGGCAAATCGTCTATGGAAAAAAGCTGCTACTCTAGAACCCCCTGCTAAAAACGCAATTTGGAAATTAGCAATGGAAAATAAAAAAATGAATAATTACTACGAAGCTTTGTCGCTATTGATGAAACTTTACAACATGGACTATAAAAAGATAGATGTGGCCGTTGAAATCTCCAAGTTGTACGAACATAAATTAAAAGACCCGCAAACTGCTTTGATGTGGGCGGAAAGTGCAATAAAAGATTTTCTCAAGTACCGCCCATTAGTAAGAGCACAGCAGAGTAAATGGACAGAACTTCTTAAACGAGCAGAGCGTTTGAGGAGAAAAGTTGGCTAAGCTCGATATAACGTAACCAACATAAAAGCCCCCAATTGGGGGCTTTTATGTTGGCTTTATTTCTTAATATTGGTAATATTGGGCTACGAAGCATGTTTCTTCGTAAACAAGGATACCACTATAAAAACTATGAGCGAGATTAGGGCAGCAAATATTTCTACAGGAGCCCCAAAAAGCGTAACCCCTCCGATGATTCCCCACAAGGCAAGTATTGAACCTATTATCAATGAGGCCAGAGCTCCCTCTTTTGTGGCTCCTTTCCACAGGAATCCGCCAATAACCGGAACAAAGACACCGGCAGTATACATGGTATAGGAGTAAATTAAAGCATCTATGATGCCAGGGACTATCAATGCAATAATTAAAGACAAAATGCCGATGACAAATGTTGAAATACGAGAGACTCTGAGCAATTCCTTTTCTTTATCTACTTCGCTTACATGAAATATCTCAATCCAAAAGTCTTTAACGATATGAGATGTAGCCGCCGATAGCAGCGAATCGGCCGTAGACATTATCGCAGCCAAGAGCGCTGCCAAAATAACCCCTCCAAGCAATGGCCCCATTAGGTTTTTTAATATCCAAGGCACGGCCATGGAAGCATCCTCTAAATCAGCCAATGCATTGGCACCCATGCCCATAATGGCCGGGAAAAAGCTAACTATGACTAAAACTATTCCCCCAACTAAAGAAGCATTTCTAGCTGTCGTCCCGCTTTTCGCAGCAAAGAGTCTTTGATAGAAATCTTGACCTATGAGGGTATACATAACTGTAGGAAGAAGTAGCCACATGATACTTGCCGTGCCCATGCCCCAAATGCTAAAGTATTCCGGACCTACTCCCTTGGCCTGAAGGAGCAATTCCATGCCGCCAAATCCTCCTGTCTTGCCCAATACGACATTCGCCGCAAGAATAACACCAATGGCCGCTAAAATCATCTGAATTAGATCAGTAATAGTAACAGCCCAAAGTCCACCCGCGGTAGTGTAGACTATAAAAACGAGGGTTGCGATGATAGCTCCTGTATTCCCGGTTATTCCCAAAATACCCAAAGCTCCCCTTGCGGAAAGCACCTGTGCGGCTAATATCCCTATGAGCGCAACTATCGAAAGCAGCGAACCAAGAGCTCGGATCGTTTTCCCACCATAACGTTTTTCCAAATAGTCAGGAACAGTATAGAAAGCAAGATCGCGAAATTTTTTAGCCGTAACAAGACCAAGCAATATCAACCCTATACCACAAGAAACACCGTACCATGCACCAGATAAACCATACTTAAATCCGTATTCTCCGCCACCCATCACGGCACCGCCGCCAAAATGAGTTGCAGCGAGAGTAGCCGCACACAATACAATGCCAAGCCTTCTACCGGCAAGCAAAAAATCTGTCATTCCCTTGATGTATACTCTGCCCGCCCACCAACCAACCAGTAACATCGCCACCATGTATAAAATAACTATGTATAACACAAACCCACACCTCCTTTATTTTAAAGTGCAAAACCTTTCTGCCAAAGCTTGTCTACATCTACTATTAGATTGACACAAAAAAGAGATTTACAGTGCTTTTTAATTAAGAAAACATTGGAAGCAGCAGATCATCTGATAAATCATTTCGTTAGCGAGTTTATAGTATATCACAAAAATCGAAGAGGATAAATCACCTTTTTGGGGAGATTTGGGTTAAGATAAATATAACTACAACTTAATTTTAAGTAGTATTTAAAATATAATAGACCAAACGGTAATGGGAGATGAATGAGATTGTTCGTAAGTCCAACTTATGGTCCTCTTAAACTTGAACAGGTAGTACAGCGGATGTGTGCCTTTATGAAGAAGGAAGGGGAATACCGAATAATTGTCGGAACTGATTCTCAGCCCCTATTGCGCAGTACCCTTTTTGTTTCAGCTATAGTAGTTCACCGAATTGGCCGCGGTGGAATATATTTTTATAGGAAAACATATGATTTAAAACCCTACTCCACCAAAGAACGCATTTTAGCCGAGGCATCTATGAGCTTGGCTCTTGCGAGCGAGATGTTACAATTACTTGCCCGGGACATTGTGCTCAGCGAGCATTACAGACAGCTGCTTGAAATACATCTTGACGTGGGAGAAAAAGGACTTACAAGAGAGATCCTTAACGTGGTCGTCGGAATGGTAAAAGGAAGCGGCTACGTAGCACAGATAAAGCCCGATGCGTTCGCCGCTTCCTGCGTAGCAGATAAGCATACTAAAAGCGCTTAGTCTTTTAGCGTAGCTTTATATCCCACTTCGTCCAAAACATTTATAACACTTCCCAGGTTATCAGTATTCACTGAAATCTCTTTGTTTTCCAGATCTATCTTAAACTCAGAAATACCAAGGCCATTTAACGCCTCAGATATGCGCTTTACACAGTGATGGCAGGACATGTCCGGAACACTTAAAACATATTGCGCCATACTTTTACCCCTTCCTTTCATATTCATTATATTCATTGTTTACTCACTTTCTAAAAGACTTATTAAAGAATCGAGATCCTTCTTAAATTTTTTGCACGTCAATTCCAAGGGACGAGGCGACGTCATATCAACCCCGGCAACTTTCAAGGCATCCACGGGATCTACGGAGCTACCCAAAGAAAGAAAGCGCAAATAGCGATCTACGGCTGCCTCCCCTTCTTCCAGTATACTCGTAGCTATCGCCGTGGCAGCCGAATAACCAGTGGCATACTGATAAACATAGTAAGCGTCATAGAAATGTGGTATTCTGGCCCATTCCAAGGACAATTCGTCATCTATAAACAATGTGTCGCTGTAATGTTTTTCGTACAAATTCTTCCAAATCACGCTAAAATCTTTGCTCGTAAGCGGCTTGCCCCTTTCTGCGCTCTTATGTACCTCGAGCTCAAATTCTGCAAAAAGCAACTGCCTATATACTGTCGTGCGCACTTGTTCCAAATCATAATTAATTAGATAAGCTTTTTCGGCTTTATTATTGGCATTTCTAATTAGATATTCCGATAGCAATATTTCGTTAGTCGTTGAGGCTACCTCGGCCGTGAATATGCTCGCGCTCGAATACACATAAGGCTGGTTTTTAAAAGTAAAATGCGAGTGCATTGCGTGTCCCATCTCATGGGCTAGGGTAAAGACATCTCTCAACATGCCGTTGAAGTTTAAAAGCACGTAAGGGTGTACACCGTAAACTCCCCAGGAATAGGCGCCGCTTCTTTTACCCTTATTCTCATATACGTCCACCCACCTGCTTTGAAGGGCCTGAAGGAGCGCCTGGCGATATTCTTCCCCCAAGGGGGCTAGCCCTTCTATAACTATATTTTTAGCGTCCTCGAAACTAAAGCTCGCCTTCGGCTCTAGCAAAAGAGGGACGTATAAATCGTAAAAGTGCACCTTGTCCAACTTTAGAACCTCTTTTTTAAAGTCTATGTATCTGCGAAGGGGATCAAGCCATTCGTTGATCGTTTCTATGGCCTTCTCGTAAACGACAAGGGGGATGTTCTGTGGCTGCAAAGAAGCCTGGAGGGTGCTCTCATAATTTCTTGCTTTGGCATAAAATACGTCCTTCTTTAAACTTCCGAGGTAAGTGGCAGATAAGGTATTTCTAACTTTCTTGTAACTTGAAAAAAGGCCTTTGAAGGCATCGCGGCGCAGGCGCCTGTCCCTGCTATGTAAAAAAAAGGAATACCTCTCTTCGGTTAATTCCACCTCTGTGCCTGTTTCGTCCTTGATCTTGGGAAATTCTATGTCCGCGTTCGTGAGCAAGGAAAATACATTTCCAGGAACTCCGGCCATGTCTGTGGACATGGCAAGCAACCTTTCTCCCTCATGGGATAACACGTGTCCTTCGAGCCGCATTATCCTGGCGAGTTCTGTCTTATACAGATCAAGTTCAGGCTCTTTGCTTAAAAATTCGTCAATTTTATCTTTGCCCAGCTCCAATATACTTGGAACAAAAGAAGAAACTGCCTCGGAAAAACGAAGATACATCAAAGAAGCGCGTTGGACCATGGCCTGAGCTTTGAAGTCACGCACATCTTCATGGCTTCTAAAAGATGCATATGCATAAAGTCTGCCCAGACATTCTGCCACCTCATCCCTAAGTTTTAGGCCGCAAAGAAGAGAATTGGCCGAAGAGGTCAGTGATTCGGCCGCCTCTTTTAATTTCTTCATTACCTTTTCTAAGCGATGTAACTCATTTTCCCAGGCGTAAAAATCTGGATATAGATCTTCTAAACGCCATTTGTACTCTTCCGCTATTTCGTCCCTTTCCGGAACGCTTACACTTTTCATTTCGCTCATTACGATGCCCCTTTCTTTTAATCGCTTTTTATTCTCAAGGAGTTTAGCATCACCGATATGGAGCTGAAGGCCATTGCCCCTTCGGCAATTATGGGGTGAAGCAAGGCCAGCATTGCTAGAGGTAGAGCTATAATGTTGTAGCCAAAGGCCCACATCAAGTTTTGTCTGATGATGTTAAAGGTTTCTTTGGATACTTTGACTAGATCCACAACTTTTGCCGCGCCTCCCTGAAGGATCACCACATCAGCGCTATCAATGGCTAGGTCCGTGCCACTTCCCATGGCAACGCCAACATCAGCGGCTTTTAAGGCAGCCGCGTCGTTCATGCCGTCTCCTGTCATCATTACCTTCTTGCCAGTTGCCTGATAGTGTCTGACTATGTTCATCTTTTCCCCCGGGCGAACGCCCCAATAAAGAGCTTCGATGCCAAGAATTTTTGCTACAACTTTTGCGGTATCTTCGTTGTCTCCCGTTGCCAGGACGACTTCAATATTCATGTCATTGAGGCGCTTGACCACCTCGAAGGAATCTTCCCTTATGGGATCAAATACCGCTATGTATCCCATTATAGAATCGTCTTTCTCTACTTCGACCACCGTATAACCCCTTTCAAGCAAATTCCTATATATCTTGGGGTCCTTTGGCCTTCCAACCATGTAAGTTTGCCCATTTATCACGCCCTTAATGCCTTCGCCAACTATTTCCTCAAAATCTCTTATCTCAACATCATATTTTTTAAGCTCAGAAATGGCCTTACCTAAAGGGTGGTTGGATAGTAACTCCAAGGCTCCGGCAGTATTAGCCACTTCATCGGTCAGGTTATGTTCTACCACCTTTGGGGATCCCAAAGTGAGTGTTCCTGTTTTATCGAAGATTACTACACCGACGTCCTTTGTTGTCTGTATGGCTTCAGCGTTTCTTATGATTAAACCACGGCGCATAGCTTTACTGGTGCCCGTTATCAAAGCCATGGGTGTGGCCAACCCAAGAGCACAAGGACAGGCGATTACGATGGTTGTAACGAAGGCAAACACCCCCACGGAGAAAGGATCACGTGTCTTTATGACCCAGGGCAAAAATTTACTGGCGGTGTTTAAAAAATCACCCCATTTATCAACATTAAGGGCCCACAGCAATCCCGAAGTTAGGGCAAACAAAAAGACAATTGGTACAAAAACATTGGTTATCCTGTCAGCCAGCGCTTGAATCGGAATTTTTGATCCTTGGGCTTCCTGAATGAGGGATATCATCTGAGAAAGGAAGGTATCTTCTCCCACGCGAGTAACGAGTAATTTGATCAAACCCGACAAGTTAAGCGAACCAGAGGTTAACTTGTCGCCCACTCGTTTAAGAACAGGAATTGGTTCTCCCGTGATCATCGATTCGTCAACGGAAGACATGCCTTCTACAACCTCGCCATCTACCGGAACCCGTTCCCCAGGCTTCACTATAACTAAAAAACCCTCTTTTATTGCCTCGATAGGGACTAAAATTTCCTCTCCTTCGTCTGTTACAACCCTGGCTTCTTGGGCTTTTAGCTTAAGCAAGTTCTTTACTTCCTTGGTTGCTTTATCTCTTAAACGCGATTCTATAAAGCGTCCGGTAAGATGTATTGACATAACCATGGCACCAATGCTTCCGAAAGACGTTTCAAATAAACCAACTGCAGCCAGAAGGGCAGTTATAAAGGACATCACGGAGCCCAAAAAAACGAGCACATCCATATTGGCATGAAAATGAGTCAAGGCAATCCAAGCTCCTTTGATCGTGTGCCTGCCCGCCACGAAAATGACCAGAGCAGAGACTACCACTTCGACGTAAAAAAACCACGGAATGCGATACCCTGCCATGTGCAAAAACATTAACGCCATCAAGGGCGCTGTTACCAACCAAGCCAGAATGACGTTGCGTTTCGAAGATGAATAGCGACGAGCCTCAAGGTCTTCTTGAGGTTCATAAGTTACGCCGTAACCAACCTTTTTTACAGCCTCTTCTAAAACTTTTTGAGGAACGTCTTTTTCCAAAACCACGAAGGCCGTCTCCGTGGCCAAGTTAACGGCAGCAAATTTCACTCCATCTACTTTCTTCAAGGCCTTTTCCACTATCATCGAACATGTCGCACAGGTCATGCCCGTTACGCGAAAGCTCCTTTTTTCCTCAGTCGGCGTCACACAATTCATCTCCAATTTCACGTTTCATGCTAAACGTCTTTTATTATAGGCGATATAAACATTGTTAGATATGCCTAATTTATAATACTATTTTAAGGCAAGCTTTTCAATAATTCAAGCTTGCCCTTCGCCAAGTCTTTCTTAAGAAAGAGACGTCACGCTTTTTACCAATATGTACATCTTCCCGCTTCCCAAGGAAGAACGAGCCTCGCCCTCAACATAAATAGGTGCACCATTCTCAAGCGAGCATAAAGTTTCTCCTATCTCAGGGTCATATGTGCGAAGAAGCAGGTAGTCGTGTCTGGGCTCGCCATTAATGTCAATGAAATCCCTTCTTAGGGAGCACTGAAAATACCTGCCGCACCTGTTTTCCTTAATTGATTCACCGCTTAAGAAATGCAAATACCCCGCTATCTTGACCTCATTTACCCCCATTTTCTCTTTGAGCGTTAAATTCTCCACTTCCAGGCCCCTCCTTTACTGTAAAAAATTGGAGAGGGCAGGACATCGCCAACCCTCTCCACACACAAACGTGTTTGCTTTCAAATTTTCTAAGGCGCCGCCAACACCTTTGAACGCCACCCCATCGGGCACGTCGAACTTATTTTTAAAAGCTAGCAACGCCTTCTTCATTCAAACGCCCCCTTGTAATTTTTACAATTATATAGTAACCCAGATTGAAAGATTATCCAAGTGGCACAGGAGCATTAAAATATCTTTATTTTTATTGTTTATTGGGGGACTTTTCCTGCTGCCATTTTTGGGCATTTGTTAACCATTGTTCAAATTGCCACCTGGAGATCTCAGTCCTTAGCGAGAGTATTTTTTCATGAATTTGCTTTGCTTTTTCTTTGTCTATCTCATCTTCCAAAAACAAATATCTTAAATCCAGCTTCGCGCGCTCGAGCTCACGCATCTTTTGAGCAATCTCTGTTGGGACCTCGTATTTATAAGGCAATCTCTTAAACCCACGCTGCGGACCTGAATCTTCGTCTTCATACCAGCCGTAACCTCCCCACATATGCGCAGGACCGGGGCTCCATCCGTCCCACATATGTCTAGGCGCCAGACCATAGAAGGCAAAGGCTGAACTTCCGATCAAAACCACTAACAACGCAATCAACACAGGAATCCAAGGTCTTTTCATGACCTACCACCTCCGCTAACGGTTAATGTAAGTTATTCACCTGTATAATAGCAAGATTTTCGTTTAAGACCTCAGTATTCCTTAGTATACCCCTACTGGTAAAAATGCTTAGTTTTAGGATGTAAGTAGAACTACTGTTCGACGATGAATACTACTTGCAGACATAACACCTGTGTATTGCCAAAATATCAGACAAGAGCGCCTGGCCAGTCTCTATCCTTCCGGCCCCGGGACCAATTATGGTGACCTCCCCCAAATGATCCGTCGCAAAGGTTACGGCGTTTATTGGTCCCATTACAGACCCCAAAACATGTGATTTAGAAATGGCAACAGGAGATACGCTTGCATAAACGCCATCACCTTCTTTTCTAACTTCAGCAATTAATTTAATTCTTTTTCCCTCTTTATTGGCTTCAACAATGTCTTCTTTCGTTATTTTGGTTATGCCTTGTCTTGCAACGTCAGTCACTTTAATTTTTGCTCCGAAAAAAACATTAGCCATTATTGCTGCTTTTATCGCAGAATCCCATCCCTCCACATCAGAAGTAGGATCGGTCTCGGCATACCCAAGCTTTTGGGCTTCTACTAAGGCTTCAGGATAATCATATCCCTCCTCCATTTTGCTCAAGATAAAATTAGTCGTGCCATTTACAATTCCTGCAACGGATTTTATATCACACCCGCTCATGCACTCTAAGACCATGTTTATGCATGGTGTACCCGAAAGGACTACCCCTTCATATCTCAAACAAACGTGATTTTCTTTGGCAATACTCTCGAGCTCTTCCAATGCCAGTGCAATGGGACCTTTGTTCGATGTCACGACGTGAGAACCAATGGACAAGGCCTTCCGCATGTGCGATAAACCCGGTTCTCCCGTTTCAAAATTGGTAATCGTAGCTTCTGCCACGATATCTGCTTTAGCCATTTCTATGAGCTCTAAAGTACCTTTGTCAGTAAACTCAGGCCTATTTTTTAAAGATCCCTTTAGAGCCATTTCCTTCAATACGCTATCTAAATCCAGCCCATTCTCGTTGTAAAGGGAACCTCTAACGGGATCGGCAATAAAGGTCATAATATATTCAAAATCATACCGCCGTTTCAGAATCTCCTTCTTTCGATTTAATATGTGCGCCAAGCCCTGACCTACGTTTCCGAATCCAACAATACCGATTTTCCAAAGCAAAACTTACACCTCCCCAACTACAAAACAATCTATGATCATCCTGCGATACGATATATATACCTCAAGAAGCATAACGAAGCAAACAAAAAGTGTGAATGTCAATATAAAACTGAGCTATGTGTTCATTTAAATTGAGCCATTTCCCTTCGACTGCAGCTTTTTCGTCTCTGCCAGACGATAGGAAGTCCCGTTCATGTCAAGGATGTGCGAGCGGTGTGTTATCCTGTCGATCATCACTGCAGTAAGCATCGGGTCGGGGAAAAGCTCGGTCCATTTGAAGAACTCGAGATTCGTCGAAATCACGCTCCTCTTTTTGTTCCGTGCAGAAAGCGCATGAAAAAGTAGCTCTGACTGGCTTCACGTAAACGTCACGTAGAAAGTTCGTCCACGATCAGAAGATCTACTACCTCCAGGGCCCTCGTAAGCCATCCCAGAGCCTTATCCTCGGTTGCCAAAGACGCTGCCTGGGTGAAACCGAACGGAGTATCCCTTCTCGCAGGGGCGACGTCCCAGCCCTATGGCCAGCTGGGTCTTACCGGTTCCGAATCCTGCGAGGATGACGTTCTGCTTTCGGTCCACAAAAATCCCCTGAAGCCAGGTTTCAGATCGAGGCTTCTGAGACGTTCGGCAGCCGTGATATCATGTCGAAGTCATCAAGGCTTTTTGCCACAGGAAAACGTGCCGCCCACAACCGCCTCCTCTGTGCTTTTTCGTCCCTCTGCTGAGCCTCCTGTTCCAAGAGCAGCAGGAAGGACTTGTAATCCAACCCCCTGTTCACAGGCTTCCCTTAGAAGCGGGTCGCATTCGCGAAACAAGGGGATTCTAAGCCGTTTCGCCAGGATGGAAATCCACGCCGCAACCTCCGGTTTCATGGCTTGCTGTCACCCAAGAGTTGATCGTGAGTCTTTAAGCCGACGGCATTAACTCGTATGCCCTTCAAGGTGAAGCCCTCTTCTGGTGCCTTCACCTCCCCTTACACAATTCCATTCGCAGAGAGTTCAGGAAGAGAGCGGACCCATCTCTTGCAGCATCCACAACTCGCTGCATCCCATGATCAGCACATAGCTCTTAGGGATGCGTACCATGGTTCGATCCAAGCCATGAGACCGCACTGCCACATCCCGAAGTTCTGCAGGAATGTCAAGCCCGGCCAGGGAAGCGGCGTTGCTGACTAAAGCGGGCTTTTCGTTCAAGCAAGGGGATGTAGTGCTCAAGGGTGCATATGGTCCCCACCTTGTCGAAGCGACGTTCGTAGCAGGCGATCTTCTCTCCCCTGGAAAAACTTCCAGGCAGAAAGCTTCACCGTCACGTTGCGCCCTGCATATTCTACGGGAACGGAGTATCGGTTGCCGTCCGCACGATGGTACTGAAATAGTCCGCCCTGAGGGTCTTTACCCTGGCGGCCTCGAAGTGCTGTTTGAGAAGGGACAGCAGCTCCCGTTGTTCGGCCTCTAAGAGCTCGGCTACGGTTTGTCTTTGTCCACGGATCGGGCGATTCTTGTATCTGTCGCACCGCTTAAGTCAGCGTTTGGTTGACCTCCTCCCAGGAATCAACCCTGGGAAGGGGCACAAAGACGTTCCAGTGTGCGTATCCCATCAGCCCTTCTACGAGTCCCTTTCCGAGATTGCAAAAACCTATGTGTGAAGGCATGGTAGGCTACAAGGCGCTCAAAATCCTCTTGACAAAACTTCACGCTTGCCTCAGTCATGTGCCACAGCCGTCTTTAGGCCCTCGTAGATCATGGCGCGGAGGATCCTCTCATGTGCTTAAAGAATTCGACGTGGCTTACGGGGATATGCCCTTACGTCTATGTGACGGCCACCACACAGCCTGAAGCACAAAAGATATGTCTGGATGCGTTCGCACCGAAAGTACAGTACGGCACGACTTCTCTTCAGTCAACCTGAGCGGCTTCACCCAGGGCAAATTCCAAGGGTATGAAGGCTTCGCCAGGACCTTCGTCGCGTATCTGGTTCACCCACCGGCGCACGGTGGACTCGTCCCCCAGTAAATCCCTTTTCCTCTACGAGCCGTTCGTATATTCGGCGGGCTATATGGCGCTCCCTTTTTCGATACTTTCGGATCTTTGTCCTCCATCAGACAGGACCGGATGAATGCTTCTACCTCTTCGGTGGTGACCTTAGATCTACTATCCCGACGCTTTGCCTCCCGCGGCATGTGCTCTCCCTTGCAGTACCGGACTAAAGTATTCCTGGATATGCCGAGCCGTCTTGCTATCTCCCTCTGGAAAACCCCCTTTTCTTCAGCCATTTGCAGCCATTTCTTCTGATACGCTTGTAGTGGTCCACCTCAATAACTATCCTTGCTTTCCCCCACCCTAATGCACTGATTACATAATAAGAGAAATTTGTGTTGAGGTGGCTCAGTTCTATGTCAGCGTTTATAAACCGGCTCATACTTAAATACAAATCTAGCTCAATTTTATATAACTTTTTTGCAACAACTAAAAAGGAGAATGCTTGGGGTCCTGGAGTAACAAAAACAGCTCAAACAATACACCACCCATTGTTGCCCTATGCATACAAATAAGCACATCGACTATGAGAATTTGAGGTTTAAATTTTTGAATTTTATTTTCAATGCAAAAAGTAATCTTGTAAAGTCATAATTAAATTTAGTTAATACGATTTTTTAATTCTTTTCCTGTTATAAACCTCTTAACTTCTTCTACTGCTCCCAACTCAACATTTCTTGATGCTTCTTCAGATTTCCAGGCCATATGAGGTGTTATTAATACATTATCATAGTTGAGTAATTCATTTCCCCTTATGTTAGGTTCATTTTCCATAACATCCAGTCCAACACCGTATATTTTTTTATTTTTTAGAGCATTTAATATTGCTAACTCATCTACAACTCCACCTCTTGAAGTATTAATCAATATAACATTTTCTTTCATTAATGAAACTTGTCTATCACTAATAAGATGGTGTGTTTCTTCAGTAAGAGGTACATGAAGACTAATAACATCAGATCTTTGAAGTAATTCATCAAATGATACCATTTCAACAAATTCTTCCACTTTATTTACATATGGATCATACGCAACAACTTTCATGCCTAACCCATAAGCTAACTTGGAAACTATTGATCCTATTCTACTATAGCCAATTACTCCAAAAGTTTTATTTTTAATTTTGAAAGCATCTATTTGAGTATAATCCCATAAACATTGCTCCCTAACATGAATATCAGCTCGCTTTAAATTTCTAGCTAATGCAAACATAAGCGCCATTGTATGTTCTGCAACTTCTTCTGAATAAGCTGGAACATTACATACCTTAACACCATTTTCTGTAGCAGTTTTTATATCGATATTATCGTAGCCAGCACCATATTGAACAATTAACTTTAAGTTCTTGCAATTATTTAATATATTCTCATCAATAATTGATAGATCAGTCATAATTATATCAGCATCTTTGACTAAATTAAGTAACTCTACATCCGATTCTGCATTTTTTACTTTAACTTCAACATTCGGTAGTTCTTCTAGTAACCTTTTTTCTTCTTCTTTATAAGGATGTACAGAACCAGTTATTACTATTTTATACATTGTATTCCTCCTTAGATATATAAATATGTTTTACCGACTTGCGTATTTTACATAAATCCGCCTAATCTAGGCAAGAATAATGTTAATTCTGGTACAAATACGCACAATATCAGCACTAATAAACTACAAATCAAAAAAGGCCACAGATATTTTAACATAGACTCATACTTTACATTACCTACGGAAGAAGCCGCAAATAAGCACATCCCAAAAGGTGGGGTGATTAATCCAATGTTAAGTGCTACTATCATTGCTGCTCCAAATTGAAATTCAGGAATACCATAACTTTTTACTAACGGAGTTAAAACAGGAGCAATTAGTATTAAGGCAACCCCATTATCCATAAATAGTCCAAGAAATAGAGCTAGACCAATACCAATAAAAAAAACAATCAAACAATTATCAGTATAAGACACTATCAAATTAGCCAGTTTAGTAGGTATAGCTGTTCGAGCCATAACCCATGTAATAATTCCACCAGCTGCCATTAACATATACATACTTGCTGATATCTTTACTGTAGAAATCAGAGAATCATAAAGATCTTTAGATGTAAGGTTCTTATATATAATTAAACCAAGAAACAATGCATAAAAGACTGAAACTGCTGCTGCTTCGGTAGGAGTAAAAATACCACCGAGTATTCCAAAAATAATAATTATTGGGAGAAATAATGCCAGTATTGACTTTCTTATTACTACTGGAATTTCTTTTCTTTCAACGAACTGTCTATCATCAGGTAAATTATGTTTATTGAAATACAGTTTTACAGTAATCATTTGAAATATACCTATTAAAATTCCTGGGACAATAATAGCCATTAGCATGCCTCCAATGGAAGTACCTGTTACTGCTCCATAAATTACTGCAATAATACTAGGGGGAATAGTCGGCCCGATAATTGAAGATACAGCTGTAATTAATGCAGCATAAGAACGATCATAACCTTCTTTTTCCATTGCAGGTATAAGGATTGTACCTAATGCAGAAACATCACTAACACCTGCACCAGTCAGTCCAGCAAATAACATACTTGCAAAAATATTGATATAGGCTAATCCTCCACGAAATCGCCCTACAAATAGTTTTGCGAAATCAACTAGTTTTTCTGTTAATTTAGCTCGACTCATTAATTCACCAGTTAGTACGAAAAATGGAACAGCTAATTGAACAAAACTATTAATTCCCTCATAATAGGCAGATGGTATTGATTGAAGAGAGTAATTTGATAAAAGCACAAATAAAATGCCTGTAATTCCTAATGAAACTACTACTGGTACACCTAATAGCATTATGAGAAGTAAAAAAATAAATACAATTACAGTTGCAATCATCAGTTCTCCTCTCCCTCATTGTAAAATAACTTAATTAAATCTACCATCGTAAAATAAAAAATAAATACTGCCCCTATCGGAACACTCACAAAAGACCAGAAGCGGGAAATATTTATACCACCAAACCTAAATACTAAACCTATCCAGGCATAGTCCATACCATATCTAGATAAAACATAAGAAAAAATAAATGTCAATATACAAAACAATATAGACATTATCTTCTTTGGTGTTCCTTGTATTTTATCTATTAAAATAGTAATAGAAATATTTGACTTATCATAGAATAATAGACTACCACCTACAAAAGCAATCCACATCATTAACAATATACTGACTTCTTCCACCCATCCTAAACCTGTCCCAAATATATATCTTAATACTACCTGTACAAATACAATAATAGACATTATTGCGACAGCAATTACAGTAATATTAGTAATAATTTTATTTAATAGATCAGCAATCTTTTCCAGGTTTTTTATAAGCTTAATAGTAAACACCTCTTTTTTATAGCAGCAGGAATAAATTCCTGCTGCTATTCTTTTGTTAATTATTTTATTTGTATCCCAATTCTACCAATGCTTCTTCTGCTTTATTAATTAGTTCATCAGCTAGCTCGGGGTTATCGATCTGTTTTTTAATCAATGCAACAACTCTTGCTTGACTTGCTTCTCTAAACATTTGAATTTCTTCAGCAGTTGGTTTATAAATCTCTTTCATTTTATCTGGTAGAGTAGATAAACCTATATCTTCCATAACATTAACATATCTTTGACCAACTTCTTGGGCATGGGAACCAGCATTTAATATAATCAGCTGATAAGCTTCTGGCTGAGTTTCTAACCATCTCTTGCTAACTAATATAGCCTCTTGAGACCATACATGCCCATCCAGAACTAAATAATCTTGAACTTCATAAAGATGTCCCATTACAAAGGAAGATATGGGATTCTCTTGCCCATCCGCTACACCTGTTTGTAAAGCTGCATACAATTCATTCCATGATATCGGAGTTGGAATCCCACCTAAAGACTTAACAAGTTCCATATGGGCAGGCACATGCATAGTTCTTATCTTTTGACCTTTAAGATCCTCTGGTCTATGAATTGGCTTTTTACTGGTTGTAAAATGACGAAACCCCCCAGAAAAAGTCGCTAATGGTATTAAGTTTGTTTTTTCAGTGAATTGCTTCCACATTTCCCTTCCAAATTTTCCATGGTAAACGTGAAGTGCTTGATGTTCATTATCAAACAGATAGGGTATTGACCAAATAAGCATATCACGATGTACACTAGTTATTGTTCCATCACTAATGGAACTAACAATTTCAATAGTACCCTGCATTGCTTGTTGTAAAGCTGCATCGCTATTACCTAGAGCACCTCCTGCAGCTATATTAACAGTAATTTTACCTTTTGAATCTTCTTCGATTTTTTCCTTTAAAGCAAGTGCAGATGCATGAATAAAATTAGTTGAGTCAGCTGGTTCTGCGTGCGCAAGAGTAATAGTAATAGGAGATAAATTGCTTACATCATATTCTCCTGCTTTAGCACTACAACTTAAAGACAAAATTGCAACTACTACCAAGACTACCACAAACAATATCGTATTCTTTTTCATAATTTTTCCTCCTTAATTTTTATCCTATCGCCCTTAACTGCCCTTACCCTTGACTACTTAGCAGTAGCATTTGGATGATGTTTGACATTGTCTTTTTATAAAATACCGTATTTACTAAAAGCTTCTTTCATGCTCATTCCATTTAGAATCTCTTCTCTTACCTTATTCTCACCTGTTACCTTTTCTAGAGCTCTTTTTATAACCTCATCTTGAACATCTTGTGGTATAAAAACGACACCATCAATATCAGCAAATACAAGATCTCCTGGGAAAACCCTTACTCCCCCAACAGCAATTGGAACTTGATAAGCAATAACTTCTGCCCGACCTTTCGAATCATATGGAGAATTCCCTCGAGCAAAGGTTGGAAAACCCATTTCAATAATTTGCTTTTGGTCTCTTGTTAAACCATCAATAACTGCGCCTCTACCTCCACGACTTTTAACAGCAGTACTTAATAGTTCCCCCCAAAAGCCATTTGATACAGAACCATTTGTTGTAGCAACTACTACCTCGCCTTTACTTACACTATCAACTGCCTCAATTTCTAATTTATAGGGTTCTGCTGGTATCTCATAAACATCAGTAGCTAATATTGTAAATACCTTACCAAACACTTTCATATCTGGGTCAATGGGACGCAGCCCTTGACCACATGCGCAATTCCTTCTTCCTAATTCATCAAGGATATCTGCAATTACAGCAGTATATAGTATTTCTGCTAATTTAACAAACTCTAATTCTTTTATCATGATTATGTTTCTCCTTTTTAATTATTTTATACAAGCTCCTTTAAGTGGGGGTTGTACGTGTTTCTTGTAAATATCGAGAACACCTTTTAATTTACCAGTTGCCTCAATGTCTTTTTTCTTGAATTTCTTATCTCTTAATCTTTCTTCTAAAACTTTATCGCCCCTTTCTACGCCCCCTGTTGAACTAATTCCTTCTAATAAATTTAATTTGCGATTTGGTATATCTATTTCTATTAAATCTCCATCTTGAATTACACCAATTGGCCCATTATCATAAGCCTCTGGAGAAATATACCCTATCGCAGGACCTCTAGTACAGCCAGAATAACGGCCATCTGTTATTACTGCTGTTGTTCCAGCTAATTCTTTATTACTTGCTATAACTTCTGATATTCTAAACATTTCTGGCATACCACATGCTTTAGGGCCTTGCTCTATTAAAACTATGATATCGCCTTTTTTGATTTCCCCTTTTTCTAAGGCTGTAATGGCATTATCTTCATTTTTAAAGACTTTTGCTTTCCCAATATGATGTCTCATCTGCGGGACTATAGCAGAATGTTTAACAATTGACCCTAAAGGTGCAATATTGCCTTTTAAAATAGCTATACCTCCATCACTGGCTATTGGGTCAGATGCAGATTTTATAATTTCACCTGGTGAAGTACGATAGTTTTTCAAATACAAATTCTGTTTCTCTCGATTGCCATTATTTAGCCAATTATCAATATTCTCACCAAGAGTATGGCCAGTTACAGTTAGCACATCAAGATTAAGAAAATCACGTAATTGATCCATAATTGCAGGAACACCCCCTGCATACCAGAAAAATTCTGTCGGATATGCACCAGTACTCAAAACATTTGTTAAGTAAGGAGTCCTTTTGTGGATTTTATCAAACACATCCACATCGATCTCTAACCCTACTTCATTTGCTAAAGCAATAAGATGAACAACAGCATTTGTCGAACCACCAACTGCAGCATGAATTGTAATAGCATTCTCAATTGATCTCTCATTTATAATGTCTGAAACTATAATATTATCTTCAACTAAATTTAATATCTGTTTACCTGCTTCCCGTGCAGAACGATTTAATTCTACATTTGAGACAGGTATTAATGCAGAACCTGTTAATGCTAATCCCAAAGATTCCGCCAACACTTGCATTGTACTGGCTGTTCCCATCATTTGACATGCTCCAGCAGAGGGACAGGCACCCATTACGTATCTCTTATATTCTTGTATGCTTATCTTTTTATTTTCTTTCTTTCTACGCACATCCCACATTTGATCACAAGCCAAAAAAGATGCACCACTTATCATGCTTCCCCCTGGAACAATTACAGCTGGTTTGTTTAGTCTAGCAGCAGCCATGAGATGTGCAGGTACAGATTTATCGCAAGAAGAAACAAAAACAACTCCATCACACAAAGAGGCTGACACCTGTATTTCAATCATATTTACCATAAAATCTCTTGAAGCTAAAGAAAGATTCATACCCTTGCTTCCTTGAGCAACCCCATCACACATGTCTGTAATTATATAATTAGCAGATTTACCACCAGCCTCTATTATACCGTCCCTTATAAAAGAGGTTACATTAAGTAAATGCGAACTACCAGGATGACTTTCCCCATAAGTACTCTCAATTACAATATGGGGTTTCTCCAGATCATCATAAGACCATCCCATACCAAGATGTAAAGCATCACTTTCGGCACTAATTTTGCGCATCTCTTTACTGCTTAAGGATTCCTTCTCCATACATTATTCGCTTCCCAATAATAAATTTTTGTATTAATATATTACAATCAAGAAATAACCGTTTTTATGTACACTTTTATAAAACTATATCTTTAGATTTTTTAGTTTTTCTTAATTTTCATACCCCCATGTAGTATATTGTTAGACACGGTTTTTGCTGTAAGTTCCACTTTGCGGAACATTAATCCATACTTAGATATATTTATAGCATATTTTGAAACATTTTGTCAAGAGCCCGTTTCCTAACTTGAGATCTTACACTGAACTCATCTCCTAAAGAAGCTGTAAGTTGTAAGTTTCTACCTGTAGATATAATGAACTTCTTGCCCTTATAGGGCTATTGCTTCCGTATTTTGTCCTCATGAAGATTGCTTTAGCTTCATTGGCTATATTTTGAACCTTGCCAAATCCATGCCCCCAGAGCTTTAATATGTTATGAACTGTGCATATCAACTTTCATTCACAGATGCAAGCCTTAGCCCCTCGCCTCATGAAGCGGTCAAAGCCAATCACTTCTTTGATATGTCCCAACACCGGTTCAACCGTCATGCTCCGTTTTTTGTATAGCTTTTTGCCCCCTTCCGTCTTAAGTCTGTATTCCATGACAGAAGTTGGAGTTAAAGGCATCCGTATGACCTTGTCTTCCTATTTGTTTGTTATACCGTATTCCTTGTTTACCGTCGAAATCACGTCAGGGTCGTCTATTTCCAGTCCTTCTACTTTTTCGCTGCTGAAATATTCTGCATCTGCAAGGAGGATCTTTACCTTTAAGCCTTCATCCACTTCCTTTAAGTTTTCCTTCGTGGCTTCTATCATAGGCCTTAACTGCCTTCTGTCGTTCCATTCCTACGTCACTTCTGCTATTATCACCTGATCTTCAGAAACTACTACTTAAACGTTATTGCCTTGAAGGTAACCTTTGGCCGCCTTTATGATCCTGCTTTCGAGGTCCGTGAGGTTGATCTTTGCTTTTTCCAACGTCCTTTCTTCGACCTTTTCCGCTTTGGGAGGTTTTCGCCCTCATCTTTTCCTGCTATACTGGGTGGTTCCAAGACCATTTTTATTTTATCGTCAGAAATCGTTGCTTCCGGGAAATCGTAGTATTTAACCTTCATCGCTACATACCTCTAAAATTAAATTTTTTTAATAAAACTTCTTTATTGACAACGTCTAAGGGAATACGTCCTTCAAAAAAATCAATAACTGCCTGGGCCGCCATAATATTCATCTTGTGAATAGCTTCTTTTGTATGTGCTCCTATGTGGGGAGTAACTATAAGATTCTCGCATTCTAATAGTGGCGATATAGAGCTCAATGGCTCCTCAGCAAACACATCAAGCGCCGCATCGGCAATCCACTTTTCCTTTAATGCTCGAGCCAAAACTTCTTCATCTACAATATTTCCTCTAGCGGTATTGATTAAAAAAGAGGTCCTCTTCATGCGCTTCAATTCTGCTTCTCCAATCATGTTTCTTGTGTATTTATTCAGTGGGACATGTATTGAAACAAAATCTGACCTTTCAAACACCTCATGAAAGTCTACTGGTTCTGCTCCTTGTTCTATAATTTCCTCTCTTTTTACAAAAGCGTCGTAAGCTATAACTTTCATTCCCAAGCATCGAGCTTTCACGCTTAACTCCCTAGCAATAGCTCCAAAACCCAATAGCCCCAAGACCTTTTCATTTATTTCCACTCCAATTACGTTAGGCCATGAATGTTCATAAAAAACTTCATAATGAGCTGATATGATATTTCTTGAAAGGGCTAATATAAAAGTCAGGGCTAATTCTGCTACCGAAGATGAATTTGCACCACGCGTAATAGTAACTGGAATTCCCAATTCCGTTGCTGTTACAACATCTATATTGTCCACCCCAACTCCATGCTTTGCTATTATCTTTACTTTAGATCCTCTTAACATGCTCCCTGTTACAGGAGTTGTCCCCACTATCAGAGCATCAACCTCTTTTAAATAACCAGCAATATCTTCCCCCTCCACGCTCACAATTTCAAATCCAGCATCTCGGAGAAGATCGAATGGCATACTTGAATATTTTCCAAATGTACGCGTATTAACTAAAACTTTTTTCAAAATTTATACCTCCAAAAGCAAGCTCTGTCGGATTAATCGCACAGCAAGACGTCTAAATTTTAAGATATTATGTAATATCATGGATTTTACATAATCTTTCTTCCATTGACTCTATTTCATTAAGCCACTTTAAATATAAATTTTCCAAGAGACCAGACAAACTTTTTTTAGGCGAAATGACATCTTTCTTTGCAGACATGAGCTCAAATATCGCGGGGGCCTTTTCCTTCAAATAAAACATAATTAGACCTAATGACGTATCGAATCGACTTTCGCGTATAATCATCGAGCGGTTAAAAAGATTGGATAAAAACTGTAACCAGTTTTGTATTTGACACATGCCTCCAGTTGCAACCACATTATAAGACGCTGCTTCTCCTCTGCCGAAATACGTTTCAACCGCTTCAAAAATCCTTCTAAAGTTAAAGCCAATCCCTTCTATTACTGACTGAGTCGCTTCATCTATCGATGTTGCTCCAGAGAGCCCAAGAAGAGCGCCATTTCTATTGGGAATCCACCGTGGAACCCTTTCACCATAAATCGTAGGTATAAAAATAGGGCGTGTAGTTCTAATGGGGCTGGAATCGTAGTATGTCATATCCCTTAATACTCTGACGATTTCATTATAATCGTCAGACTTAAGGAAGTTTTTAACCCACCAATCCATAACGCAACCGCCACTTCTCATGGCAATTCCAATAATATAACTTTTTTCGTCGACAATATAGCACCATATACCCTTATCAAGCACATTAGCCTTTTTTAGCGGTTCTGGCGAGATTTTTCTAATCGCCGCACTGGTTCCCATAGAGATTGTGAGAGTGTTGGGGTTAAAACAAGTGGTACCAATACTAGAGGCAGCCGCGTCAGATACCCCTACTGCGAAGTTAACATATACATTACGGCCTTCGAAAAATCTCTTTATTTCTCCGCTGGGTTCCAAGACTTCATAGGGAGAGATGAGCGTAGGGAATTTTGACAAATCTACTCTGGCCAAGTCCCAAAGCAAATCTTCTGCCCAACATCGTTTTCGTATATCTAAGCAGCCACTGCCTGAAGCAGTTGAAAAATCCAAAACAAACAGACCCGTAAATTTATAGAGGAGATAATCTTTGATCGATGAAATCTTACCAGACTGCTTTAACAAATCTGCATTATTTCTAGCAAACCATATTATTTTGTAGAGAGGGTACACGGAATCTACAGGACAACCAGTACGCTCATGAATTTCCGCATTTTGTTCAGATTTCAATATCTCTAAAGCAACAGAATCCGCCCTCGCATCCATCCATGGAATAACATCACTCATGGGATTCATTTGCTCATCCAGCAACAGCAAGGTATGTAAAGCCGTATCTAATACTACTGTTATAAACTTACGCCTATTATTCTCAGTTTTTGCTTCTAGATCATCGATAATATTTTCTAATAACTGCAAAACAACTTGGTAGATTGCCTCTGGATCCTGGCGAATTCGCCCATATATATCAAAAGAAATAGGATAGTTATCAGTGAATTGCGAAACTACTCGCTCTTTTTCCACATCCCACAGTGAGGCCTTAACGCTTGATGTGCCGACATCCATACCCAGAATATAGGTACTCATTATAATTCCTCTCCATGCGAATTTATTAATACACTATTGCATATATGCTCCTTTTATAGGAGAAACAGCAAGTTTTGTGTATAAACCTAAGGCTCCTTTGGTATATCTCGGTTTTGGTTTAATCCATTCCTTCTTACGTGCACACAAAATGTTTTCTACCTCAGTCTCAGATAGTTCTTTGCCCTCCGCACCAACTAAATCCAATTTTCTATTTGGAATATCAATTCTGACCAGATCACCGTCTTTGATTAGCGCTATTGGTCCACCCTCGCTTGCTTCAGGAGAAACATGCCCTATAGCGGGACCTCTAGTGGCTCCCGAGAACCTTCCATCGGTGATTAATGCCGTTGATGATACCAATTCTTTATCGGAAGCTATTGCTTCCGTAGTATAGAACATCTCAGGCATACCACTACCCTTGGGTCCTTCATATCTTATGATTACAGCATCACCTGGTTTAATATTTCCTTTCAAAACCGCGCTTAAGGCTTCTTCTTCACAATCGAATACACGTGCAACCAAAGTAACCGACAACATTGCTCGATCCACCGCCGAATGTTTTACAACTGCGCCTTCGGTGGCAATGTTGCCCTTCAAAATCGCGACAGCACCGTGATCTTGTATAGGCAATTTGCAGCTTTTTATGATATCTTCCTTTGTAATTTCCGCATTTTTGAGATATTCATTACATTTCTCAAAATAACCGGTTCTTTTTATGTTATCTAAATTTTCCCTAAGAGTACGTCCTGTGACAGTAACAACATCCAAATGTAGGAAATCTCTTATTTCTTCCATTACAGCGGGTACTCCTCCGGCATACCAAAAGTACTCTGCAGGATAAAACCCGCTGGGCCGAATATTTAATATATATGGAATTCTTCTGTGTATCGAATCAAATAGATCTGGAGTTATCTCTATATTTAATTCATGAGCAATTGCTGGAAGATGAAGCAACGCATTTGTAGAACCTGCAATTGCAGCATGTACCATAATTGCATTTTCGAAAGCCTTTAAAGTCATAATATCCGAAGGTTTTAATCCCTTGTATGCAAGATCTATGGCATGTTTACCTGCTTCAGCTGCTGCATTCAATATATCTACTGACACAGCCGGCATAAGTGCAGTACCAGGTAAGGCCATCCCTAAAGCTTCTGCCATAACCTGCATGGTCGAGGCTGTCCCCATAAATGAGCATGCACCACAAGTTGGGCAAGCATTAGACTTGTAGTAAGCAAATTCCTCTTCTGTTATCTCACTTCTCTCGTACATCGCGCTGTACATACCAATCTGTTCAAGTGTGAGCATATTAGGACCAGCCTTCATGACACCCCCGCACACAACTATCGATGGCATATTTAACCTAGCAATAGCCTGCAAGTGGGCCGGCAAGGATTTATCGCAGCTAGCTATAAAAACACCCGCATCATAAGGAGTGGCATTTACTTGTATTTCAATCATATTTGCTATGTATTCCCTGGAGGCTAATGAGTAATTCATGCCATCATGCCCTTGAGCCTGGCCATCGCATATATCCGTCACAAAGAATTTGGTAGATTTTCCGCCGTTTTTATCAACGCTTTCACATGCCATTTTTACGAGTTGATCTAAATGAGCACTACCTGGATGGCTTTGCCCAAAAGTGCTTTCTACGATAATTTGCGGTTTACTCAAATCCTCTATATTCCATCCCATTCCCATTCGTAAAGAATCCATTTCTGGGGCTTTCGTTCTTGTCAGTTGACTTTTTAACATCTCGCATACACCCCTATAATTAAGCAAGAAGATCAATTGACTAACTGCATAATTAAACACAAAACAGCCCGTAGAACTTTGCTCTTAAAATTTCACTTTCTTAGCTATTTTATAAGAAGGTCTCTATTGTGTCAAGAACGCTTATTCATAATAAGGAAAATTGATTCATAGTATGAAACAAATATAATTATGCGTAGACGGATTTTCTAGATAGAGACAAGCAGAGACATCCTAATATCTTTGCAGAAGGCTGTGCTACTATTTCGATGATATGATAATGCATACGAACATGTTGTTATTTCGAATATCAATATAAAGCTGGTCCGTCCATGCGTATATGCCCACCAGCCCCTCGCTGAAGATTATAGAGCCAAACTTAGCTTGACAGATATCAATAATTCACTTATCCTTATAACGTTGTTTCATTATAAGATATTATGAACCATTCTATGGAACACTTAAATTTTAAATATTGGAGAGGGGGAACTATATTGCCTATCAAAAAACACACAATTTTGGGAAAAATTCATGAAAAAGGCATAGTGGCTATCGTTCGGGCAAAGAATGCCGAAGAAGGGTTGCAATTGGCAAACGTCATTTTCGAAGCAGGCATTCCCGCTGTAGAGATAACCATGACAGTACCAAATGCCATTGATATCATGCATGAACTTGCCAAAAACTATGCCAATAAAGGACTTATTCTAGGAGCCGGGACAGTATTAGATTCAGAAACAGCTCGTCAGTGTATACTGGCTGGAGCAGAATATATAGTAGCACCTAACCTCAATGAAGATCTCATCAAACTTTGCAATCGTTATTCTGTGCCTTGTATGCCTGGGGTTGGAACCGTTACGGAGCTGTTGAGAGCAATGGAATTAGGCGCAGATGTCGTTAAGCTGTTTCCTGGAGAAGTGCTGGGACCTGAATTCATAAAGGCAGTCTTGGGTCCCATTCCTTACGCGAAAATAATGCCAACGGGAGGAGTTAGCATTGATAATCTAGATAAATGGTTCAAAGCCGGTGCATTTGCCGTAGGCATGGGATCTGGGATAACAAAACCCTTTGGGGTTGAAGGCGACTACGATGCAGTGAAACGTGTAGCAAAAGAGGTAATAGAAAAAATAGCTGAAATTAGGAAAAATAAAAAATAACTTTCTTGAGAGGAGAAAGTGCATCATGAAGCAGATAATTACCTTCGGTGAGATAATGCTTCGTCTATCGCCTCCCGATCACGAAGTGTTATTGCAAAGTCCAGTTTTAGAAGCCACCTTTGGGGGAGCAGAAGCAAATGTGGCCGTTTCCTTGGCTAATTACGGGGAAAGCGCTAGCTTTGTCACAGCACTGCCAAACAATCCAATTGGGCAAGCTGCGGTCATGACTTTGCGTTCCTTTGGAGTAGATACATCGCATATCATATTCAAAGGAGATAGGATAGGAATATATTACTCACAAAGGGGCTCATGTTTTAGGCCCTCTCAAGTGATTTACGACCGTGCTCATTCTGCCTTTTCCGAAATCAAACGCGAAGATCTCAACTGGGATGTCATTTTCAAAGATGCAGATTGGTTTCATGTAACAGGCATCACTCCAGCCGTTTCGGAAGGAGCTGCCCTAGCGGCCATGGATGCCGTCAAAAAAGCAAAAGAAATGGGCATAACCGTGTCATGTGATCTGAACTACAGGAAAAAACTGTGGAAGTGGGGCAAGAAAGCTCCTGAGGTAATGAGGGAATTGGCCAAATATCTTGACGTAATGATAGCTAACGAAGAAGATTGCCAACTAGCCTTAGGCATAGATGCTCATATTGACGTAACTAAAGGCGCACTTGATCCTGAAAGCTACAAAGGCATCATAAACACAGTATTTGAACTATATCCACAACTTAGCTACATCGCCACGACGTTGCGCGAAAGTATAAGCGCAGATCACAACAATTGGTCTGCAATTTTAGCCACGAAAGACACTTTCCTGGTAAGCCGTAAGTACCAGATAACAGACATAGTCGATAGGGTAGGCGGAGGAGATTCCTTTGGCGCAGGCTTAATTTACGGTTTAAGACACTTCCAGGAGCCCAAAGATGCCTTGGAGTTTGCAGTAGCAGCATCTGCCTTGAAACATACAATCCCCGGCGACTTTAATATGGTCTCCAAAGAGGAAGTATTCAGCCTGATGGGCGGAGATGTAAGCGGAAGGGTCCAGAGATAACATAAAGCGGGAGATGCACATTTCTCCCGCTTTATGTTATCTTTTCATGCTATGACCCATATGACAAGCTTAAAGCTTCTGAAACTTTTGCCACAATTTCTTGAACCTTTCTTCCGGCCTCAAGCATCTTTTCCTCAGTAAACCTATAAGCCGGAGCAGAAACGCTTATCGCCCCAATTGGTTTCCCATTTTGCAATATGG
>Ga0209608_1000330_pt1 | contig 49059 bp, 49 predicted proteins | sample AD_UKC130_MetaG_FD_184428 | JGI IMG/M metagenome (GOLD analysis project Ga0209608, IMG submission 184428) | Active sludge microbial communities of municipal wastewater-treating anaerobic digesters from Canada - AD_UKC130_MetaG (SPAdes) (version 2) | ecosystem: Engineered > Bioreactor > Anaerobic...
TAAGCCAGGTCCACACCTTTAATGTTAAAAGTGTGGACCTGCTCAGAATTGGAGTTTACCTTTCTGGACATGGCTGGTTAGAAACAGTGCATGAAGTTTTGCATGCAGATTGGCAAGAAGCCTGGCACGACTCACAGTCGAGCGTTTTCTTGCTCCAATCAGGTGTTATTATCGGAATAATGTGGGTGTTCTTCCTATCGCCTTTCGTATCCATTCTCTCATTCACTCTCCTATCCAATAGTGAAGCATGGGGACGGTTCTCATGCTTCCATTGCCTACCATCATCTATTACCCTTTATTGCATGCTATTGCCCGCTAGTGCCCGCTTCTAGCAAACTATATTGTAAATCATGATGTACACACTATCATAAATGCGGTATGTCATGCCATGGTCACCCTACGATTCATCATTCACTATTTTATCACGCCTTGAAGATGAGGCTAGGGGGAATTCCTAAAATCCTTGCAGCCTGCCGTTGGCTAACTCCGGGGATCTCCTTTACCCTCCGCAAAATCTGGTCCCGCTCCGTCTTGGGTAATCCCTTTACTTGCGTTATGTTGCGCTCTCCAATGAACTTTACAATTTCTCGCCTGGCTTCCTCATCCGATAATCTCTTTCTAACATTATCATCGTTATCTAAAAACTCGTCGTCGTTAGCGTTCTCGTTAAATTCAATAAATTGCCATCTAGCGGCATCCCGATCCTTCCCATATTTGTCTAGCACATAATCGCTATCTAGCAAATTTTCTGGATATGCCACATCGTAGTAATAACCGGAGCAACTGCTCCATTGCCAGTCACACGCCATATGAACCAGCCCTGCTTTAACAGGATTTTGGTGAATATAGCGGGTAACCCGCAAAAGAGATCCATCTGTCTCTATAGGTTCACTTCTGAACCTATCTTGAAAAAGGTGACCGGTAGCATCGTATTTATCGTTATAGTACCTGACAAAACTAATGCCAGCACGCTTCATAGTGCTAGAAATATCTTCCTGGCCCTCTTTGATGAGGAGATGCACGTGGTTTCCCATGAGACACCACGCATAAACCTTAGCCGACGCACTCATTTTGTATCTTAAAACAGTGGTGAGAAACCTGTCGCAATCCTGGTCGTCGTGAAAGATTTCCTGCCTATTGGCGCCTCTCAAGATTACATGGTATATTCCACTTTCGCTCCTTACCCTTGGGCCTCGTCCCATTGGCACACCACCTATGATCAAAGAATTGACGTACGCAAATTCTAGCGCGGTCCTGATTCCAGGTGCACCAGCGCTTTCGTTCCCACCTTCTGCTTCCAAGTTTTGCCTTTACCTTTTGCCCCTTCATTATATCCTAGTTTCTGGAAATCGCAAGCCTATTTCCCAGCTGGTTCAACCTTTTCACCGATCGCACACAGTTTCGCAAAGGCCTCTGAAAAAACCAGAGCCGCCTTGGGCGGCCTTCTTTAATTAACCTGGCTATTCTCGCCTGGCACGTTTCTAAACCTGGTTTTCGGTAATTGGCGGATCTGCGATTGGCACGATTGTACGCCCATGCAAACACCTTTAATATTCGTTATATTCGTTATATCCGCGATCCGCGATCCGCGCCTACATTCCCATCCCCATAGATAAACGTTGAAAACATGTTGAAGATATGTTGAAGATATCAGGTTCCGAAGTCCAAAAAAGTGCTGAAAACAGTTGTGAAAATGAGAAGAATAAGGAGATTGCACCTAGAGATCCCACGCCCCCTGCTTCAGTTTTGGAAGCAGGAGAACCGTCCCCATGCTACATTTCGCGGCGCCCCTCCAGGGATCTGGCTAGGGTCACTTCGTCGGCGTAGTCTAGGTCGGCTCCAAAGGGAAGGCCTCTTGCAAGACGGGTTACTTTGATGTTCATAGGTTTTATGGCTTTGGCTATGTAAAGAGCCGTAGTTTCCCCATCTATATTGGGATTGGTGGCCAGGATCACTTCTTTCATTTTATCTCGATTGTCTTCTACCCGTTTGAGCAATTGTTTAATTCTGATATCGTCTGGGCCAATACCCTTGAGCGGTTCGATATAACCGTGCAGCACATGATATACACCTTGGTAGTCGCCAACCCGCTCAATTGCTAGCACGTCTTTGGGGTAACCTACAACACATATAGTTCCATGGTCCCTTTTTGGGTCTCTACATATGCTACATGGATCCACATCGGTAATGTTTCCACATATGCTACAGTAGCCTATTTCATCTCTAACCTGCTCAAGGCAATCTATCAGTTGATTTATGGATGATTCCCCTGATACTACCAAATGAAAAGCCAAACGTTGAGCAGTCTTTGGGCCTATGCCCGGAAGTTTCCTAAGTTCGTCGATGAGCGCAGCAATTGGTTCAGGATAATCTTGCATGGCGCTTACCATGAAAACGGCATGTTTAGCCCGCCTGTTACCTTGGCCATCTCTTGCTGACTTATATCTTTAGCCATGGACAACCCTGCGTTTACTGCGGCTACAACCAGATCTTCTAGCATTTCTATATCGTCAGGGTCTACTACCTCAGGTGATATCTCTACAGATTTAACCTGAAAATCGCAGGTCACAATGGCCTTCACCATACCGCCGCCTGAAGTCCCTTCCACTCGCCTTTCGGCCAGTTCCTGTTCTATTCTTTCGATCTCGGCTTGCATTTTCTGCGCTTCCTTCATTATCCGTTGCATATCCAGCCCACCTGGTCCGGGAAATTTTGGCATCAGCTTTCTCCTCCTAGTGTTTAACTAATTATTTTTCCATCTAATACATTTACAGCAGCCTCTACAAGTGGATGCAAATCATCTCCGTTCCCGCCCCCACTTGCACCGTTTGGCCCATCAGGTTTGTCTACTTCCACTGCCAGATTTAACCTTAAGCCTATGAGGTTTTCAAGATATTCTTGCACTACGCGCTTGTGATTGTCAGAAAGGATTTGCTCCATGTGTGTCCCATATCCCTCTGGATACGCGAGCACTAAAGTCTTCCCATCAATCACCTTGGAGGGTCTCGCAGGAAGAAGGTATGCCCTGGCTTGAATCTTTCGCTTCTTTTGAAGTTCCTCAAGGAGCAAGGGCCAAGCCTGTTTAACTACCTCAAGCACATCATCTGGCCGAGTCGGATGCTCTTCAATAACGCGCTCCGCTCCTTCCGCTTCACCTTGCGACCTATCCATTGCCTCAACTGGGTCAGCTGGCCTCACTGCATCGTCTGTCCCATCCCTTGCTGACTGCTTCCTACTTTGAACTGGGCCATTATCTACAGGCAATGTTTCACGAGCGCTACGGATGCCCTTTGAAGTTTCGGCAAAAAGTGACCTGCCGCCAACATCAGCTTTGTCAACGTAGCCGCTTTCTGGTTTTCGGTTAACAAACCTTACATCTGAACTATCTACTGAAGTATCTACAAACAATCCCAACAGAGCCATGTCCACTACCAGCCTTTGGTTCTCAGTGTTCCTCATCTGAGCTATGGCAGAAGACGAAGCCTGAAGAATCCTTATGAGCAACTGGTCAGGAAGTGCCGAAGCCAACTGGGACATCTCCCTTATTTCATCTCCGGTCCTACCCAACTCTGCCTCTTTGCCACCAGAACTCAGAAACAACAGATCCCTGGCAAAGGCGCCTATTTCTTGGCAAAACTCACCCATATCTTTGCCCCGCTCTGAAGTTTCCCGCGTAGCATCCATAATACCCTTTAGGTCCTCCCTGGAAATGGCATCGAAAAGGCCAATCATGACCTCCTCTGAGGTTTCTCCCAACACATCTCGCACATCTTTTTCCGAAACTTTGCCTTGACCATACGTGATGCACAGGTCAAGTACAGACAATGCATCCCGCATGGAACCTGCAGCTGCTCTGGCAATGATCTTTAGTGCTCCATCTTCATACTCTATGCCTGACGAAACAAGGATTTTCTCTAACTGGCTCTTTATGTCTGAAATAGACAGACGGCGAAATTCCAAACGTTGACACCTGGAAGTGATAGTCACAGGAATCTTATGGGCCGCAGTAGTAGCCAGGATGAATATGACGTGTTCGGGAGGTTCTTCAAGAGTCTTTAAAAGAGCGTTGAAAGCCTCAGAAGTAAGCATGTGGACTTCGTCTATTATATACACCTTGTATCTGCCCATAAGAGGCAAATATCTCACGCTTTCCCTCAGGCTTCTTATCTCATCTATGCCCCTATTGGAAGCAGCGTCGATTTCGATCACATCTACCGAAGTGCCTTGCGTAATACCAATGCAAATATCACATTCATTGCACGGCTCAGCGCCATCTCTGTTAGAACAGTTAACTGCCTTAGCCAAAAGGCGCGCCACTGTCGTCTTACCTGTTCCCCTCGGACCTGAAAACAAATACGCGTGGGATACTTTATTTTCCAAAAGCGCATTTTGCAAAATCCTAACTACTGGCTCTTGGTTCACTACTTCTTCCCATTTTGTAGGACGCCAAACCCGGTACAAAGCTGTATAAGACAAGCCCCATTCCTCCGCAATTAAGCTGCCTTCGCCAAATAGATGCCGTAGAAACCTTTCTGTAGCTTATTCTTGTAGATCACTAAAATTTTCATGTATATAGACTTTTATATATAGATATGAACTTTGGCCGTGCACTTATCTTCGAACGCCCTCCCCAGGCGATACCGACGTAGCCGGCTCCAGTCAGGACCCCCTGCGGCACATGAGAAGCACCGCTTACCGCTGCTTCCTCCCGGACCTGACGGGGTTCACGGGTTCCCATTGCGCAGGACCCAACCTTCAACACTGCCCGCGCCGGCCGGACCCTAAAGAGGGACGCCCTCGGATAAGCTTCAACCCCGCTATAGCGGATTGCGGGTTACAGGGCACCGCTATCTCCCCGTTTAGCACGGCCAAACCTTAACTTCTATTTTCAACCAAACCTCTTTTGACATGCCTATCTGCTAGACGTAAGCCTATGTAACATGTAGCCAAGATGTAAAGGCTTTTTCAGTTCCGTGGCGGAGGGAGTGGGATTTGAACCCACGAGACGCTCACGCGTCTACACGCTCTCCAGGCGTGCTCCTTCAGCCGCTCGGACATCCCTCCGCGTAATTCTGACAACCCCTGAAAACCCTCCACCACCTAAAGGTCTGGACCATCTTGGCGGAGGGGGTGGGATTCGAACCCACGAGGCGCTCTCACGCCTACCCGCTTTCGAGGCGGGCTCGTTCAACCGCTCCGACACCCCTCCCGGTAAATGCGTTCTTTACCCAAACTACTTTAACACATTTACCCGGTTACAGATCAAATTTTTCCTCTCTTAACTCTCTAAAAAACATTTCAAGCAGGTTGCGGCATTCGTCTTCCATAATTCCGAACGTAACCTCAACTCTGTGATTTAGCCTATGGTCATCTACGATGTTCCACAAGGAACCACATGCACCTGTCCTAGGATCTTTTACACCTGCAACCAACCTAGGGATTCTCGCCATAACAATAGCACCTGCACACATAGGACAAGGTTCCAACGTAACGTACATCGTAGACTCTAATATGCGCCACCCTCCTACATGCTTAGCGGCTTCACGTATAGCTATCATCTCAGCGTGAGCCGTTGGATCTCCTGAGGTTTCTTTTCGGTTGTGTCCTCTACCGATCACTTTGCCTTCTTTTACGATTACCGCTCCAACGGGCACCTCACCTAAGGAATACGCTTTGTACGCTTCTTCAATAGCCATCTCCATTCCGTGAAGATCATGAGGCTCTACGTATGAAAATCTATCCAAATTACCAAAACCACCAGTCTAAGGAGTCTTTAAAAATTTGGTGCGCCCGGGAGGACTCGAACCTCCGGCTGACGGGGATTAGGAATCCCCCGCTCTATCCGCCTGAGCTACGGGCGCGTTGCAAACATCTTCACAATCGTGGTGCGCCTGGCGGGATTTGAACCCACAACCTACAGATCCGTAGTCTGTCGCTCTATCCAATTGAGCTACAGGCGCAGGTTTAAATCTGTGGCGTACATTTCAGATGGCGGAGAGGGAGGGATTCGAACCCTCGAAGGGAGTTACCCCTTAACGGTTTAGCAAACCGTCGCCCTCGGCCTCTAGGCGACCTCTCCGCAAACTTCAAATGCATCACAAATATATTATCATGTCTTCTAACTTGATGCTAGTGGCGGAGGGGGTGGGATTCGAACCCACGGAGGGCTGTGAACCCTCAGCGGTTTTCAAGACCGCCGCATTCAACCGCTCTGCCACCCCTCCACGAAATCTACGTGCGATAACCTGCCATAGCTTGGGAGCAAATGCTCCCGAACGCAAATATTATCATACCAAATCTTAAACGGCAATTGTCCTTTATTTAACCTGGACGCTGCGAGTTTTCTCGGGATGCTATGCTCCTTGCAGCTATAATTCCTGAAACAGACGCCTGGGCAAGGCTCCTGGTAATCCCCGCTCCATCTCCTATAGCGTACAAACCATCTATTTCCGAGGCCATGTCCTTATCCACTGTCACTCTAGCAGAATAATACTTAACCTCAACCCCATATAAAAGAGTGTGCTTTGCCCAAACTCCTGGCATAAATTTATTCAAGACTTCTAGCATCTCTAAGATATTCTTTACGTACCTGTATGGCAACACCAAGGTAAGATCTCCTGGCGTAGCATCTTTTAATGTTGGTTCCACCATGCTCTTGGCGATACGCCCGTGGGTGGACCTGCGCCCTTCTAGAAGATCTCCCAGACGCTGAACTATAACTCCTCCACCTAACATATTGGCGAGACTGGCAATGTACTTCCCATAAGCTATGGGTTCTTTAAAGGGCTCTGTAAACGTCTTAGACACTAGTAACGCGAAATTAGTGTTCTCAGTTTCCTTATTTGACCACGAATGCCCGTTTACAGTGATAACACCATCTGTGTTTTCTACCACCACTTCGCCCCTAGGACACATGCAGAAAGTCCTTATCAGGTCGTCGAAAGAGTTGGAATAGTAGTGGATCTTTGGTTCCCACACCTTTTCGGTTATATGGTCTGCTACCACAGCAGGGATCTCCACTCTTACTCCAATGTCAACAGGATTAATAGTTTGGCTAAGCCCTAATCTTTTGGCTTCCTCAGAAAACCAGGCAGACCCTTCTCGTCCAGGAGCTACAATGAGATAGCGGCATCGCTCTTCCCCGCCACCTTTTAGAGCCACACCCTGAACCTTATCACCATCAACCAATATCCTTTCCACTTCTGCCCTAGTCCTTATAGCCACTTTGGGCTCTAAGTATAGATACATGTTGTTTAGGATCCTAGGGCAGTTGTCGCTTCCTAAGTGCCGAATTCGGGCAGGAATTAGTTCCAAGCCACATGCCGCAGCCTGGCGGACAAGTTCATCTGTACTCTCTTTATCTGTCCCGAACACCCGGCCTGTCGCGCCAAATTCAACCCACATCTTGTCCATGTAGTCTATAAGTGACAAAAGTTCATTTTTGGAAACGTATTCATCGAGGAACCCCCCGAACTTATTCGTAAGGGTCAGTTTGCCATCGCTAAAAGCTCCGGCTCCTCCCCATCCAGATGTTATAGCGCACGGCGAACAGTTGGCACATCCTCCCATTATCCCTTCTCTGGGACAGCGTCTAGACTCAAGTTCGAATCCTTTTTCCAAAATCAAAACAGATAATTGGGGAGATATTCTGGTCAGCTCAAGCGCTGCAAAAATGCCTGCCGGCCCCGCTCCTACTATTATCACATCCCAGTTGCTCAATGGAAAACCTCCTAAGACATTACATGCTGTCTCCCGGTGCATGAATTACATCCAAATCTCCAAACCTGCAAATCTCCCTCGAAAAGAATAGTTTCAAAGATCCTGTAGGACCATTGCGCTGCTTCGCCACGTTGAGCTCTATTGCGTTGTTCTGTTCAAGTTCAGGTTCGGTGTAAAGAAATATCACTACGTCTGCATCTTGTTCTATGGCACCTGATTCCCTCAAATCTGAAAGTACAGGCCTCCTATCCTGCCTCTGTTCCACGGCTCTGGATAACTGGGACATGGCGATAATGGGAACGTCTAGCTCCCTGGCCAATCCTTTAAGAGACCTGGAAATCTCGGAAATCTCCTGTTGCCTGTTTTCCTGTTTCCGCGTCCTCATTAGCTGCAAATAGTCGACCACTACCAGGCCTAGGCCGTGTTCTGCCTTTATCCTTCGCGCCTTTGCCCGAACTTCCATGACCGAAATCCCTGGGGTGTCATCGATGAATATTTTCGCTTCGCTAAGCCGCCCCAACGCAATGGATAACCTCCGCCATTCGTCATCGGTCAAAAAACCGCTTCTCAATTTCTGGCTGTTTATGGCGGCCTCAGAACACAACAGCCTTTGGGCCACTTGCTCCCTAGACATCTCCAGGCTGAAAATAGCTACTGGGCAATCTTCCCTTATGGCCACATTTCTAGCGATGTTTAGCCCTAGGGACGTTTTCCCTACAGCGGGACGTGCCGCAAGTATTATCAAATCAGAAGGCTGAAACCCTGATGTAAGGTAATCCAAATCGGAAAAACCGCTTGACAACCCGACCACGTTGCCTTTATGCGAGGCAAGGTATTCAAGTTTCTCCATGGTCTCAACCAATACGTCTTTGAGATGGACATACCCCTGGGTAGCACGGCGCTGAGATATCTGGAATATGGTTTCCTCGGCCTTATCCAGAATTTCATCCACTTCATATTGGGAGTCGTAAGCGGTGGCTGCGATTTCCGTTGACGCAGCTATCAGGCGCCTCAAGATAGCCTTTTCCGCCACGATTTTGGCATAATATTCCACGTTGGCCGCTGTAGGAACGAAGTTAGCCAACCTTGCAAGCTCGGCTGTACCGCCTATTTTATCTAAATAACCGGCATTTCTCAGATTTTCAGCCACAGTTACTACGTCCACCGCTTCAAGCCTATCTGCCATCTCTGCTATCTGCTTAAATATTATCCTGTGGCTTTCCTTGTAAAAGTCTTCAGGTCTTAGAATTTCAAGCGCCGAAACTACGGCGTTCGCCTCGATAAGCATGGAACCTATAACCGCCTGTTCGGCTTCTAGGTTCTGAGGCGGCACTCTCTCACGTACCTGAGACAACTCAATTCCCCCTCATTTTATCAGGCATAAAAGGACGACTCGCGCCAACGCGGGCAAATGCAATCGAGGGCATCTTTTAGATCTTTCACATATCTAACTTCTATGCCGCGGATTTCTTTAATTCCTTTTTGATTTTCATAAGGTACCACAATGGTCCTCATACCCGCTTGTTTTGCGCCGTATATTTTCTCATATATACCTCCAACCGCCTTAACTTCGCCTGTCAACGATACTTCACCTGTAACTGCCACATCTTGCCTCAAGGGCAAACCTGTTATGGCGGAAAACACAGCCAGAGTTATGGCCAAACCCGCTGACGGTCCATCAATTTGGGCACCGCCGATTATGTTCACATGAATATCCCAGCTGTAAAGATCGATGTCGAAGGTTTTGCGTAAAGCAGAACCTGCATTGAACATAGAATCTTTTACCATGGACCCTGCTGTATCATTTACCCGCAAAGCGCCTTTCCCAGCTTCTCTTGCAGGAAAACTTACAGTCTCGATCTCTATTACAGAGCCTAGGTACCCTAAAACCCCCAGCCCAAACGTTTTGCCAACTTCCTCTGCATCCTTAGCCTTTGCAATGACGCTAGGCTCTATCCTGCCCGTCTCTATGGCTAGCTTTACGTCCTCCTCAGATATGGGCAAATACCCTTTCTCAGGTAGGGCCCCCGCCTTATGCAGTGCAATGGCATACGCATCGGCCAAAAGTCCAACTGCTTTTCTTCCTTCAATGGTATGGTCTGCAATTAGTCGGCACGCTTCTTTCGATATCTTCGCTTTGAGTCTTCTGGCAGCGCCTTTGACTATTTTCACAATATCATCAGGCGTAAGCGCATCGAAGAATACTTCTGCACATCTGGACCTAAGCGCAGGGCTGATTTCAGACGGGTCTCTAGTAGTAGCACCTACCAACACAAAATCTGCCGGTGCGCCCTGACCGAAAAGCCTCCTTACATACTCAGGCACCCTGGGATCGTAAGGATCGTAATAGGACGAATCGAAATATACTCTCTTGTCTTCAAGAACTTTAAGAAGCTTGTTTTGAAGAAGGGGATCCATTTCTCCGATCTCGTCTATGAACAGGATTCCTCCTGTAGCCTCAGTCACAAGGCCCAATTTCGGCTCAGGTACTCCACCCTCGGCCAGTTCACGTCTGGCTCCCTGATAAATAGGGTCATGGACTGAGCCTAAGAGCGGATTGGTTATCTCCCTAGGGTCCCAACGCAAGGTTGAACCGTCTGTTTCTATAAACGGAGCACCCTTTGAGAATGGAGAAAACGGCAGCTTCTTTGCTTCTTCAAGCACAAGCCTTGCAGCTGATGTCTTCCCTATCCCTGGCGGTCCGTACAAAATCACGTGCTGCGGATAGGGGCTGGCTATTTTGGCCAAAAGAGCCTGGATTGCCCTGTCTTGTCCCACGATATCCTGTAATTTTCTCGGCGTTAATATTGACAAAGCAGAGCGAGAAATAGCCCGATCCTCAAGCTGCAATATTGATTCCAGTTTCTTCTGAGTTTCCTGGGTCTCAGGACCGTCGGTCTCAGTCAAGACTTCCTTTCTTATGTCCCACAAGTACTCCTCGTGTTTTTCTTGCATTTTCCTAGTTACCAGGTCTTCAATTTGTTGTTCAATAGCTTGCCTGGCTATCCGTTCTGCAATTTCTTCCTGGCAATCTTCTAGAATTCCAGGAATTTCGGAGTAAGAAGGGGTAGTATCGATTGTAGGATCCTCAAAAACTACTTGCTGCAACGCCACTATTTGCTCGAGCACATTCTGGGACTTCATCCCCTTAAGGGCACCTAGTTTGCCCGCTTTTAAAACAAGTTTTTCGGGCCCATATATATCTGCAAGGTAATCAAACATAGCGCCAACTTGCTGTCTAATTAGGTCCTCGCCGTCTAGCTCCCCTAGTTCGACTGCTTTACGTCCCAAAACTACTCGCCTCCCTCAGGCTGTATATCTACAATCACTTCAGCCTTTACCCCCGGATAAAGCTGAATCTCCACTTTATGTTGGCCCAGTTCTTTCAAGTTTTCTGAAAGAAGCACCTTTCTCTTGTCCACAGATACACCGAAAGTGGACTTGATTTTCTCGGCAATATCAAGTGCTGTAACTGAACCGAATATTCGATCTGGTCCCGCTTTCGCACGGAACACAATGGTTTTTCCGTCTATCTTATCTGCCGATCGCCTGGCCTCACCCAGAAGCCTATCTTCCTTCTTTGCCTGGGCTTCTGCCATATGTTTGTGCTCCCGTACGGCACTTTTCGTAGCGGGTACCGCCAAACCTTTGGGGATAAGGTAGTTACGAGCGTATCCATCTTTGACAGTCACAACATCGCCTCGTACGCCCAATCCGGCAACGTCTTGTTTCAAAATGACATCCATGTCAGTCTCCCCCTCAAATTTCGATCAATATAATTGCGCTGAAAATACACTCTTTATAGGCTGAGATATATATAAAGTCCTGGATAAATAATAATACAATATGCGATTTGGGTTACCAAATTAAGACCTACAGCTCATCTACCCAACCATATCTTAAACGGCGGAAGTCAAAAAGTACATCGCTCAAACCCACAACCATGATCAAGGTGTTAATACCAGAGGTTAAGAAAAGAAACACAACTGCAAGTCCCACTAAAAACCCGGGAAAGCCTGCACGCAGAAGGTAATAAGATACAAGCGAGGCACCTTGGATAAACATAACCAAACACATTACTGAGAATACGTTTTCGCCGATTAAAAGCACAACGTCGTTATTGTATTGCTGCCCCAGAATTAGAGCGATAAAACTAGCTATTGCGATAAATCCTATGTAATCAGGTAAAATCCACTCTGAAAAAGGAGGAAGGGGTTCAACGTGACACCCTATTCTATCCAAAACCCGTCTTCCCACCTCAAAACTGAGGTATGATTGGATCACAGCGCCTGCTAAGACCCCACCAGGGAGCAAGCGTAGCATTTGATTCTTCAAATTCTCCAGATCCCCAAATTGTCCAAGGCTGTCTCGTCCAAGTATCTTTTCCACCGCCGAAGAAGCAGAGCCTAGACTGCTTACGTAAGCATCAAGTAGATCTGAAACGGAAAATCCTCCGATCAGGTACATAGATAAGAAAGACGCAACTATGCCTACAAGAAAGGCTACGCTCGTTAGCAGTATTATGGTCATAGAAGAATATCCCTCTTTGATTGTATAGCCAAAGGTTATTCCGGTGGCTGCAAAGAGAATCCACAATCCTAAAACAGTAAACCAATCCATGAAAAGAAGGAGCGCTAAGCCCGTGACCAGGGAAGATAAGAAACCCCATCTAGTTCCATGTCTGATAACACACACAGCAGATGGTAGTGGCCACAAGAACATAGCTATAGTGCCTAGAATCGGCACATAGTAACCTACGAGTACCAACACTACGCCTATGGCTGCTAGGAGTGCGCTTTCTACTAGTGCCCTTGTCCTTTGTTGTTGCAACCTTTTCGCCCCCAAATTACACAAAGTACCGGATTGGAGATAAACGCATAAAAACCTCCAACCCGGTACTTCCCTTTATTCTACCGTATACGGCATAAGCGCCATTACTCTAGCCTTCTTAATAGCACTAGTCAAAAGACGCTGATGTTTGGCGCAATTTCCAGTTATCCTTCTAGGTAATATTTTACCGCGTTCTGTAATATATCTGCGCAGCTTTGCTGTATCTTTGTAGTCGATGTAAGTAACGCCATCTACGCAAAACGCACACATCCGCTTTTTGGATCTGCGCCCATGTTCTCGCCTCAAACGAAACCCTCCTTCTGAATCCTTAGTACAAATTCACATTCACTCGGTGAAAACCGAATCATCTTCTTCTTGTTCTTCACGATCCTCTTCAAAAACCTCTGATTCATCCTGCCCTCTGGGTCTGCTGTCAAGAAATTGTATCGAATCAGCTATAACCTCCCAGGACTTACGCTTCTGCCCGTCTTTAGTCTCCCAGGTTCTGCTCTGCAACCTGCCCTCTACAGCCACCAAACGTCCCTTATCCATGTACTGGCATGTTACCTCCGCCAGCCGGCCAAATAGAACTACGTCTATGAAATCAGTTTCCTTCTGGCCGCTTTGATTGGGCCGCCTATCTACTGCAAGAGTTATGGTAGTTACAGAAGTTCCGCCTGGAGTAATTCTCAGTTCGGGCTGTCTGGTCAATCTACCTATAAGTATTACGCGGTTGAGCAATTATCTCCCCTCCAAAATTATCTATATCCTACAGTCGTGCTATACATCGCTACTCAAAAACACTCACTCTTCCTCGGTCTCTGGTTCGTCTACAAATTCAGCCTCCGGTTTTTCTTGGTCCCCCGTGCTTCTCTCAGGGCTACTTTCTTCAACTGCTGCTTCTACCTCTCTAAATTTGGAAGCGAGTTCCGGAACGTTGTCAATCCGAGAGATCATGTGTCTTATGACTTCCTGATCAATCTTCATTAGTCGGTCTATCTCATCAACTATATCAGGAGTCCCTTCAAAAACTATTATCAAATAGTTCCCCTCGTGTAACCCAGCGATTTCGTAGGCTAATCTGCGTTTTGCCCACTTTTCAGCTGAGAGCACTGTCCCCCCGTCTTTTATGATCACGTCAGTATACTTCTCAATTACTGCGGCGATCTGATCTTCATCGTAATCGGGGCGGACAATAAATAAGATTTCGTAAATACGCAATATTTGTACCTCCTCCCTTGGACTAAAAATGGCCCCTATTGGGGCGGGAGTAACCGGAAGCTTCCCTCCGCGTCGCTCAACCGGCGCACGACAATTATAAACGTACGACGCGAGAAACTCAAGACGCGTGAGGGCTAAATGTCAGAATTTGCTATTTTTACACGTGCTTTGAATTTAGAAGAAAACTTCTTCCGGTCTAGCAGGATAACTCTACCGCACTGAGTGCATTTCAGCCTCACATCAGACCCTGCAAAAAGCACCTGCCAAAGGTCGTTACCGCAGGCGTGCGCTTTTTTCAGCCTTACTATATCACCTGCTCTAAGAGGAGGATCTAGCAACATTTAATTAGACTCCTTTAGATGCTTTTTTAGCCGCATATCAGTTACATTCTAGGTACTATGCGTGCCAACGCAGGAGGAAGCATTGCTTTGTATATCCCGATGAGAACCGCCACCAAACGGGACGTAGCCAACATTTCCCCCACTGGTTTGAAAACTCCCAAACCAACAAAAGGATACAAAATCCCTACGATTAGGGCCATCCACATAGCAGACAAACATAACTGCAATATGCCGCCTAGAAATCTATTTGCCAAAGACATTGATGTTATCATGCTAAAAGTTCTGGCTACTAATGACCATAGCAATCTCAATAGAATGATAAGCAAAAGGAACACTATGCTGGCAACAAGAATTTGAGATATAAGAAGTGGCAGTATCTGACCCCAGGTAGCCCCCGGTCCTGCAATGGCTTCGACTTGGAGAAAGTGATCCTTTATGAGAGCCGACATCGGTCTTAACCACTCAATAGAGTCTATACCCTGGAAAAATTCGGCCACTGAATTGGGATCGTAAGGTTTCGAGTAATTAGGAAATAAACTGAATACGTCAGCCCATTTTTGGGATAGCTGGGTCACTAATCCTGCCGTCTGCTCCAAATATCCTACTACAGGCCCTGTTAGGAAATATGCGCCAACAAGACCAATCACGGTTCCGGTAACCGCTAGGACTGAGGACCAAAAACCTTTCATGAAACCTTTTACAAAACCGATCCCAAGAATGACCGCAATTATTATGTCTACATAGTTCACGCTTTGCCACCTTCTTCTGTAGCCCTGTAGCGTTTACGAGTGGCTGTCACCGACGAACTCTTCGACCAGCGAAAATAATACCGCAGGTACTGCCGGGCCCCCTGATTTTCCTGTGTACACTGAAATTTGCCCATCTAGGTACCAGGCCATAAGCGCTAACGCAACGCACAGCACCAATTCGAAGAATATTTCCTCTAGGTAAACTGTGTCTAGGCCGTTCCTGCCTGATAATATAACTTTTCCCAAAAGATACACCACGACGAACACAGAGACAAACCATACCCCGTCGCCAACTCCAGATAGCACCTTCTGAGCGGCAAAAGCCACCATAAACAGTATCAAAACGCTCACCCAAGTCTTGGAGCCCAAATCGCACCTCCTGATTGTGCAACTGCCAATAGGAGCCTTACCTCTTATCCCTTAGTCCAAAATCTATCACACTGACAGGCCTAGACGCAATTGACCCTCAAAACATGAAGCCTTGCGCTGGCTGAATCGTTAGGCCAACGCCAAATAGACAAAAAGAGAAATTAGAATGGCTATTGCTCCAAAGAATACAAACTTGCCGATGGTGGAATACTTACGTATCAAATCATACTCTTGGTACGTATAGAGCGCTTTGTCGAAATACCCCAATTGGAGATAGGCTAAACACATGTTATACCTAGGTTCTTTTGCAAATGGATCCGCTACCACGGCTTTCTTATAAAGGTTTAGGGCAGTTTGGGTGCGGCCCAAAAGCAATTCCACATTTCCCAAGTTATTTAAAGTCCTGACGTCTTCTGGATGATGAAATAAAGCGCTGCTTAACAGCCACTCCGCCTTTCCTAAATCTCCTAGCTTGGCATGGCATATGGCAAGCAGGTTCTCATGTCTAATGTTAACCTTGTGAGAGCCTGAGGTTTTCCTTTCCAGTTCGCTAGCTGCCCATTCCAGATTGCCACTTTCTATCATCTTGGCAATTTGCCGCTCAAATAGCACAGGGACCACCTTCCAATAACTATATTTCTACTAATATGCTAAGGTTCCTTCATAAGGTGCTAGGGGAATTACGCAGAAACTGGCAGTATGAGTGTTGGATCAAACGAAAACGTAAGGAGCAGCCTTAGTTTACATCAGGAAAGGTATTTGGCCATTATTTGCCTTACTTCGTCGTCAGAGGTTTGGTCAAACTCTAGATACCACTGTCCTACGGCGTAAAACTCTTGAGGAACAAAAGGACATACGAGTACGTCGGCGTATTCTTCCAAGAGGGCCAAAGTGTTCGAAGGTGCCACTGGCACTGCAAGAACTACGCGATCAGGTTCCTTTGCCCGTACATATTTGAGGGCAGCAAGAGCTGTTAAGCCTGTAGCCAATCCATCGTCTACAACAATTACATCTCTACCTTTTACCTCTTTTGCAGGGTTTCCATTCCTGTAGTACTCAAGTTTTGCCTGAATTTCCCGTTGTAGGGCTTGCGCCTCTTCCCGTATGTAATCTGTATACATAGCCAGTCCCCAATCGCTCAGCACAGTTATGTTGCCGTCTAGGTCAACCGCTGCGATGGCAAACTCAGGGTTAAAAGGCGCGCCAACTTTCTTAGCCATAACTACATCAAGGTCAGCTCCTAGCGCCGAAGCTACCTCGTTGCCGACTATAACACCGCCTCTGGGGATCGCTAAAACTAAGGGGTCATTAAGTTCTATAAATCCGAGGTGTTTGGCGAGTTGTCGCCCTGCGTCCTTTCTGTCTTTATACAGTCGGACCAACCGCCCTTCATTTTTGTCCCTGTGGTATTTTGTTGATTGGCTTTTCGTTCTCTGCCATCTGAAACGAACCGGTAAATTTGGCGCCTTCAGATACTACCAAACTACCTGAATACACGTCACCTTTTAGAGTCGCAGTAGGTAAAAGTTCCAGCTTTGACGAAGCTTTCACATTCCCAACAACGTTACCTGCAATGATCACATTATTGCCCTCAATCTCGCAATTCAGAGACGCAGTTTCGCCGATCATCACGTCGCCACTGGCTTCAATCTTGCCTTGAACCTTACCGTCAATTCTAATGCTGCCTTTGGTACGGAGGGTACCTTCTACTTCGGTCCCCTTATTCAAAACGCTATCAAATACTCCCGGCCTCTGGCCGCTATCTTTTGGCGTGAACATATCAAAATTACCTCCGTGTGCTATCTAGGAAGAAAATCCATAGGATTTTGGGTTGCGCCGTTTTTATGCACTTCGTAATGAAGGTGTGGTCCTGTGGTCGTACCAGAAGTACCCACATTGCCTATAACGTCTCCTCTTTGCACCTTCTGCCCAACGCTGACTTTTGTTGAACTTAGGTGACTATACATCGTCTGGAACCCGTAACCGTGATTCACCATCACCGTACGCCCATAACCTATTTTGTATCCTACAAATGTAACGGTACCGTAGGCAGCAGCCTTGACTGGAGTACCGTAAGAAGCGGGTATATCCACACCTGTATGGAAATGGGTTCTTCTAGAAATCGGGTGTTTCCTCCACCCATAGCCAGAAGTAACTCTTCCGTTAACGGGCCAAATGTTGGGTACAGACCTTGCGTAAGAGACGACCTCTGTAGCTTTTTCCTCGAGTACCTCAACTTGCTCCTCCAAGTCCCCTACTTGTTCAGCCAATTGATTGGCTGACTGTTCAAGGGCTCCCAGTACAGGCAAAACACCTTGCAGGGGAATAGGCGTTCTACGGTTAAATCCACTTCTTGACGCCACCGCAGCGACTACCTGGTCTGCTCGAGGTACCGGCTCAGGATCCTCGTCAGCCTTTTGGATCGGTTGAATCAGCCCTTCTTGCTGTAGCATACTTATTGCCTGGCTTTCAACCAGTTCTGCCTGGGCAAGCCTTTCTGAAACCTCAGCCAGGAGGGTCTGTATCTCTTCTATCTTTTTCTGTTGGCTATCGGCAACTTCGTAAAGATACGATAACTCTTGGTTTTCTTCTTTTACCTCTTTGTAAGAATTAACAAAGAGGCCTAACCCTGTTAGTGCAACACAGATGCAACAAAGACCAGCAATAAGTGTATTTAAACTTAAGCTGAAGGTACGAGTTTTTCCGTGCGAATACACCACCAAAAAACTAAATCTTCGTTCTCGGCTACTGTGTGGCTTCTTCGGCCTTTGCACCCTATTATTAGTAGTACTCAAAACACCGACCCCACAATCCGCTTGAACTCAGAGTAATTTCAAAACTTGGGACTACATAAGTTCCCTCAGTGACTATACACTATTCGACGCTAATTGCAAAATTCCTTCTCGGAAAAACGTTTACCATTATCTGGGATACCTTGCCTCGTTCCAAGGTTACTGGCTCATACGTATATTCGTGGCACTCGGCAAGTTATTCCAGTCAGGATCTCATGGGTTATAGTTTCTACCAGATTTGCAACTTCGTCTAAAGTCACACATTCTTCGCCGTCCTGTCCTATTAGTGTCACTACATCTCCAGGGTGAACGTTATTCCCTTCTCCCACATCCACCATAAGTTGGTCCATACAAATTCTGCCTGCAATCGGATACCTTTTGCCTCCTATAAGCACCCAACCTTTGTTGGACAATGCCCGCCTATAACCATCTGCGTAGCCTATCGGGACAGTAGCGATAACAGTATCGCCCTGAGTCTCATAGGTGATACCATATCCAATCTTCGCTCCCGCTGAAACTGGTTTTACGTGAGATATACGTGCCTTGAGGGAAAGCACAGGATACAACGGGGCTTTATCTGCCAAAGACTGGTTTGGGTAGCAACCATACAGCATTATCCCAGGTCTCACCAAGTCGTAATGAGATTTGGGCCATGCCAATATCCCTGCAGAATTTGCTGCGTGAACGTATCGGGGCCGTATTCCTTTTTTCGACAGCTGGTTCACTCCATAGTCAAACCTAGATAACTGCGTTTCTGTATATTCTGGGTCTACATCCGCTACTGCGAAGTGGGTAAATACGCCTTGGACTTCCAAGTTGTCGCACCGGGTCACTGTGTCCAATGCTTGCTCCAATTCGTCTCCAGGTCTGAATCCGATACGTCCCATCCCAGTGTCAATTTTAATGTGAACTTTCCCTTTTTTGCCTAGCCTTTTACCTGCATCGTTTGCATCAAGCAATCCCTCAATAGATGTGACCGTAAGAGATGCGCCTAAGTTTATAAGAACTTCAGCCGCTTTGTCAGTCACAGGCCCTAACACTAGCAGGTTACACCCAGGCAATGCTTCCAAGATTTCTACACCTTCGTCTGGCGTAGCTACAGCCAACCATTCAGCACCTGCTTCAAGAGCTGCCTCTGACGCAGGGATCGCCCCTATGCCATATGCATTAGCTTTCACTACTGCCATTATTTGGCATGTCTCCGGAATTAAACTCCGAACTACGTGTATGTTCTTCTTGAAATTATTCAAATTGATCTCGGCCCACACAGGCCTTAAGGTATTCCCAGTTGGCATCATAACATTCCCCCTAACCAAAACATACGGCGAATGTTTCACGTGAAACATTCGCACATATCACACAACGTTTTAACTAGAATGAACGCGTTCCGGACAAACGAACCGACCTTGCTTTACCTTACTGTTCAGAAAAGCCCCCAATCATATCCACCAATCTCTCTAGATCTTCCGAACCGAAAAATGATATGGTTATAGTCCCTTTGTCCCCCTGCTGTTTAACGACTACGGGACTCCCGAGAACAGAAGAAAGGATTTCCTCTGCTTCCCTCACCCGAACCGAGGTTACACTTCTTTCTGCCTTCTTAGCCTTGCCAGCTACAATTTCCTCAACACTTCTAACAGACATCCCTTTGCTTACAATTCTGTTAGCTAGGCGAATCTGCTCCTCCCTTTCTAAACCCACAAGGGCCCTACCGTGACTTCCGCTAATCTTGCCTTGATTGATCAGCTCTTTTACTTCATCCTCTAGTTTCAACAGCCTCAGCGTATTAGAAATATCGGGTCGGCTCTTCCCTACCCTCTTTGCAATTTGTTCCTGAGTCAATCCAAATTCTTGAGCTAATCTCTGGTAAGCTTCGGCTTCTTCAATAGGCCCTAAGTCCTCCCGCTGCAAGTTTTCGACTAGGGATATTTCCATGGCTTCTCGATCACTCATATCCCTTACCACAACTGGGACTTTTTCAAGACCTGCCATAATAGCAGCTCTCAACCGTCGCTCACCTGCAACCAACTGATATCCCAAACCAGACCTTCTTACTATGAGAGGTTGAATCACCCCGTGCTCCTTCATGGAAGCTACCAAATCCTCCATTTTCTCGTCATCAAATATCTGCCGAGGCTGATAAGGGTTGGGTTCAATCTCGTCAGGTCGAACTTCCAATATCTCTTCGTTTTCGCCAATGGCCGCACCTGGAATCAGCGCTTCGATACCTTTACCTAGTCCTCTCTTGGCCACCGTACAGCACCTCCTCTGCCAGTTCCCTGTATACTTCGGCTCCCCGAGATCGGTTATCGTAGACTGTGATCGGCTTCCCGTGGGAAGGGGCTTCAGACAGTCGAACATTTCTAGGTATGATTGTGGAGTATACTTTGTCTTTAAAGAACCGTTTGACTTCATCTGCCACTTGTATCGAGAGGTTAGTGCGCCCATCAAACATCGTTAAGAGAACCCCTTCAATCTCAAGGCTGGCGTTAAGCCTGCCTTTTACCAACTTAATGGTGTTTAACAGTTGAGTTAGCCCCTCCAAAGCATAATACTCGCACTGGATAGGAATGAGAACGGAATCGGCCGCCGCCAGGGCGTTAACTGTAAGCAACCCTAATGAAGGAGGGCAATCGATGAAAACGTAATCATAATCGTCTCTCAACGACGCAATGATTCTTCTAAGCCTATACTCCCTGTGGTCTAAATCCACTAGTTCTACCTCTGCTCCCGCCAAATCGATGGAGGATGGTAAGACCCAAACACCTGCAAACTCGGTCTCAATCACGGCAGTGCAGGGATCTATATCGCCTATGAGACAATCGTAAATAGACGTTCTGATATGGTTCCAGTTAATCCCTAGGCCGCTAGTGGCATTACCTTGAGGATCTGCATCTACCACTAAAACCTTGCAGCCTAATTCGCCTAGGCAGGCGCCTAAATTCACTGCCGTAGTGGTCTTACCTACTCCTCCCTTTTGATTGGCAATGGCAATAACTTTCGACATATACTTGTCCTTTCACACCTTCAAATTAACTATGTTTTCCCAGATCTTTGTTCGCCCCTCATCCGGGCAAATCCTGCTCCCTTTGTTTTGCTCCACCTATTATCTCTTTCTTTTCTCAGAATACCTCCGGCAGTCTGGAAAACTGAGCTACCCTATACCTAGAATCCTACTACTTTATTAGATCATAGTACGGGGAAAAATAAAACACTTGAAGATGCCCACCCATGCCAGAATTACATGTTGAATGTGCACAAGTCGCTTGGCGATAAAGAAAAGGGGAAAATTTACCGTATTACCTTTTGGCTTTTTGTAAAGACCTCTTTATCCGGGCATAGTTTCGTGGGATATCATCTTGCAAAGCAAATTCTTTTGAGTACACAGCCAACGCTCGCTCACCCATGTCAGGGGACAACTTGTATTTCCGCTCACCTACATAGCGCAGTCCCAGTCTTTTCAGCACGTCTTCTGACTGAGGGATTTCCTGTTCAGGCCCTAACCACAGAACCGCTTTGCCCCCTATGGCCAAAAAACCGGTGCTTATTTCTAAACATATGTGTGGACTTGCCACGGCCCTCGAAGTAACTAGGCTGAACGTTTCTCTTAACTCTGGAGCGTGAGCTGCTTCCTCAGCCCTCGCTTGGATTACCCTCACATCGGAAAGACCAGAAAAAGCGATGTACCCATCCATAAACTCACAAGCGCCTTTTCTCGAATCTAACAGACTAACTCGTGCACGGTCGTAAAGTGTCTTTACTGAAAGGCCAGGCCAGCCATTTCCACTTCCTACGTCCAGACTATTTTCAGGGGATAGATCATCCTGTAAGTAAGATATAGCAAATGAATCGGCTAAGAGTTTTACCCCAACGTCTTGAGGGCTATCAAACCCTACAACCCGCCTTCCTCGCCAGGTTAGGAAAAAGCGGACCCAGGACTCAATTATCCAGTATCTTTCTTCGGGGAAATCAATCCCCATAAAATTGAGAGCGTTATAAAATGCGTCACGCACCTCTATACCATACTTTTCCGCCTCATTGGCCCCTCTCTGAGTCAACTTACCTCTTCCTCTCACCTTCGACGTTAAAGTTTACCCTGGGCTTCTCAAACCTTCGAGTCAACAGAGCCTATTTTGCCTCCCCTTAGCCACGCTAAGATTACCATGGCATCAGATGGAGATACCCCCACGTCCAAAGCCTTCCCCAACGAATCGGGCCTGAACCTGACCAACTTGTCCACAGTTTCCCGGGACAACCCTCGGACTTTGGTCCAATCCACATCCCTAGGCAACTTTCTTTCTCGATGCTTCTGCAATCGCCTAGCCTCCCGGTTCTGCCTTTCAATAAAGCCACTGTATTTCGCTTCCACTTCGACTTCGTCAAGGATTTCCTCTGGCAATTCGTCTAACCCATCTATAATTCCAAAAAAATCTTCAATGTAACATGATGGCTTCCGCAACAAGTCTTTAATTGGACTACCTGACACTCTCTTTTCCAAGAGGCTCCTGCCTTTTGTCAAAAGTTCCTCGCGCTCGCAGTAAGCAGCCCACCTATCATCTGAAACCAAACCTACTCGCCGCCCCAACGGAGTCAGCCTCGAAGGCGCAGTAGAGTGCCTCAGTAAAAGCCTGTACTCTGCCCTGGAAGTGAGCATTCTGTACGGTTCCACTATTACGGTGTTGATCAGGTCGTCGATCAAGACGCCAATATACGCATCTTTGCGACCAAGTATTAGCGGTTCTTCTCCTTTTATGCTCATGACTGCATTGATCCCAGCCATTAGGCCCTGGGCCGCCGCTTCTTCGTAGCCAGACGTGCCGTTTATCTGCCCAGCAGTGTACAGCCCGTAAATATCCTGCACTTCTAGGGTAGGGAGGATCTGAGAAGGGACCAAGAAATCATATTCTATGGCATAGCCAGGTCGAGTTATTTGAGCCCTCGTAAGTCCAGGCAAGGTATGCACCATCTGGTACTGCACATCTTCAGGCAGACTTGTAGACAAGCCCAGTATATATACATCGCAGCTTTCTTCTGATTCAATTTCTAGGTATACCTGGTGGCGACGCCTATCGGGGAATCTCATTATCTTATCTTCTATGGACGGACAATATCTAGGACCAACGCCTTCTATAGTACCATCAAAAAGAGGTGCTCTATCTATATTATCCCTTATGACCTTATGAGTCCTGTCGTTGGTGTAAGTGGAATAGCATACTTGTTTGTGCCACATCCTGGGCTCCGACATAAACGAAAATCGCGACGGCCTATCAATGCTAGCTTCCGGTGTAAGTTCGTCCCAATCTATGCTGTCCTTATGTATACGCGGTGATGTTCCCGTCTTAAATCTGCCTATTTCAAATCCTAAAGAGGCTAGGTAACTCGAAAGGCCCTTGGCATTCCCCTCACCCATAGGTCCTGACTCTATCACCTTGTCCCCGATGATGATCCGGCTCTCAAGATACACCCCAGTACACAGAATCACAGATTCGGCTCGGATCTCAGTTCCATCTTCAAGTCTAACTCCCTGGACCCGCCCTTTGGCCAATGGAATTTCAGTTACCATGCCTTGGATCAATCGGACTCCGGCCTTTTCAATTTCTGCCTTCATGTAACGGGTATACGCTTTCTTATCTATCTGTGCCCGAAGGGATTGCACTGCAGGTCCTTTAGAAGCGTTAAGCAAACGCATCTCAATGGCGCAATTGTCTGCGGCAAGGGCCATTTCTCCTCCAAGCGCATCTATCTCAGCAACTATCTGTGCCTTACCAGGACCTCCGATTGCAGGGTTGCACGGCATGCCTGCAATGTTTTGAGCGTCCAGAGTCACCATGGCGGTTTTCATGCCAAGCCTAGCTGCCGCCAAAGCAGCCTCACAACCTGCATGACCGCTACCTACAACCACAATATCAAATTCCTTCACGCTTACCTTCAATGCTCCCTTCACTGAAAGTTACTTTATGCCCGGCGAAGCAGAAACCCCCGTCCCTTTTGCTTCACCTTCGTCGCTTTTGCTTCATCCGTCCCTTTTGCTTCACCTTTGCTTCATTTGCTTCCTTTCGCTTCTCTTTGCTTCCTTGGCCTTCAGGGGGTTTACTTGCCGACGCAAAACTTGGAGAATATTCGGTCTAGGGTCTCCTGGCTCACTTTCTTACCAGTTAGTTCCATAAGGGCCTGAGCCGCTTCTTCTATGCATAGTACTACAACGTCGTCAGTCCAGCCCTCATCTAAATAGTAAAGGGCATCTTTCACTGCCTGATAGGCCCGTTCCAAGCAGTCAACTTGACGGGCCGATCCAGGTAAAACGGCCTCAGTGTCGCTTAGGGAAGTAAACATGCCATGTACCATCTGCTTAAGATTTTCTATTCCCTCTCCTGTTACAGATGATACCTTAACCCACTTATCGCCGAACCTCTCATCCAAAATATCCACATCTACTAGCTGGGCACCCAAATCCGTCTTAGTGATCACTGCTATGCAAAACCTATCTTGCCAGCTTTGCAACCACTGAAAATCTTCATCCTGCAACTGTTCAGCATCGTCCAAAATGTAAAGAATGACATTGGCTTGCTGGGCGGCGCTCTTGGCTCTTTCTACTCCCATAGCCTCGACCACTTCTTGGGTAGGCCTAAGCCCTGCAGTATCTAACAATACCACAGGCAGCCCGTACCACTCTGTCTTTTCGCTTATCACGTCCCTAGTGGTCCCTGGAATATCGGTTACTATTGCCCTATCTCTTGACAGCAGAGCGTTGAATAGGGAGGACTTGCCCACGTTGGGCCGCCCAACTAGGCAAACCTCTACTCCACCTGACAACGCAAGGCCTAGGGGCGCCCTGCTCAAAATATCTGCCATTTCTTTGCCTAACTTGTCTAGCAGTCTTCGGGCTTCTTCATGTTCACCTTCAGGATCTATGTTCTCAGGAAAATCAATTGGTCCTTGTAGCAAGGCCAAAGCATTTACCAGCCCATCTTCCCACTTTTCCACCAAAGCACCAAACTCACCCTTTAAGCGACGCCCAGCCTGGTATAAAGAAGCCTCAGATGCTGATGTCACAACATCGAGTACCGCTTCCGCCTCGTCTAAGGTAATTCTACCGTTAAGAAAGGCTCTCTTTGTAAACTCTCCTGGCTCTGCAGGCCTAGCTCCGAGCCTAAAACTTGTGCTCAAAACCTTCTGAGCAACTAGGGTGCCTCCATGGCACTGTATCTCTACCACGTCCTCGCCAGTGTAAGACCTAGGTCCCCTCATCACGAGGATAATAGCCTCATCGATGACCCCGCCCGTATCGGGATCGACTATATCACCAAGAGCCATAGACCAACTAGGCATGTGCCTTACCTTTTTTCCCTTTTTGAGCTTTACCATTTTATCGGCAATTTGAACGGACTCCTCGCCGCTGAGCCTGCAAATTGCGATTCCCCCTGTCCCCATAGGGGTAGCTATGGCTCCGATGGTGTCTTCGTACATACCATAACCCTCACTACACTCCAATTCATAATTAACTAGGCTTTTTAAATTATACACGCATTATATACGCAATACCCGGAAAACATCTAAAAAATATGGACCCGAAATCGGGTCCACACCTTTGCCACGTATTCTTTATTTCTCTCAATATTTTTAACGCACCGCCGACCTAGATCAGCGTCCCTTCGAGCCCTGAGTAGTTCCTTCTCGGGGCGAAATAACAACGCGCCTGTACGGTTCTTCGCCTTGGCTCTGAGTTACCACTCTGCCATTTTTCTGCAACGTCATATGTATTACTCGCCTATCACGGGCATCCATGGGACGCAGCGCAGTGCTCCTACCTGTTTTTTCTACCCTTCGTGCCGCATTCTTGGCCATGTCTTCAAGATCTCTTTCCCGTCGTTTCCTATACCCGCCTGCATCTACCACAATTCTCCTTACACTGCCTGCTCCTTTTGAAGATACTACGTTAGCCAGAAATTCTATACTCCTCAGAGTCTCGCCATGCCTACCTATAACAATTCCAAGATCATCACCGTCTATATCGATGAAGCCAACATCGCCATCCCTAGAAACCTTAACGGTTCCCTGGATATCCATATATTCCAGCAACTTCTCGATAAACTCATTAGCCAATTCAACCCTGTCTTTTTTGACTGTAACTCTTACTCTTGCGTCCCGTCCTCCGATTATGCCCAGAAAGCCTTTTGCAGGCTCTTCAAGCACTTCAATATGGGCATCTTTCTCAGTAATACCTAAATCGTTGAGGGCGCTTTCAATAGCCTCTTCTACAGTGTGTCCAGTTTTTTCAATACTTTTCACTTAGATTTAGCTCCCTCCCCAGCTGGAGTACGTGGCATAACTATGAACCTTTCTAGAAGGCTGATAAAGTTCGCACATATTATATAGATAGAAACAGACCAAGAAAACTTGATCGAAAAATAACATAGCACGGCAAACATGAATATCATCATGATTTTTTGACTGGACTGCTGCTCAGTATCGCCGCCCATCCCAGGTGCAAACTTCATAGACAAATATGAACTAATAAGCGTCGCAGCTATTACTATCACGCCGTAAACGGTACCCTGAGACATTGCAGGTTCACCTAACTTCAAACCCAAGAATAATCCTTCCTTCAGGGTAGGGTGGCTTTCCAAGGATCTAAACATAGCCAAAAGGATGGGCAACTGTATCACAGGCAGAACACAGCTACAAGCGGGATTGACCCCATAGCGATCATATACTTCCATAATTTCAAGATTAAGCCTTTCAGGATCATCCTTGTACTTCTTCTGAATCTTGTCGAGTTCGGGTTGCATTTCGACCATAGCCTGGGAAGAACGGCTTGATTTTATCGTAAGGGGCAACAGGATCAATCGAATTAGTAACGTTAAAGCCAAAATCGTTACGCCCCAACTCCCAGTCAAGCCATAGAAGAAATCTATTATCTGGATCATTATGTTAGTAATAAACTCCAATTATTGAACCTCCTTGACCTCCGACAAACCTGGCTGCGGCACAGGATCATAACCGCCACGAGAAAAAGGATTACACCGCAGTAATCGCCACGCTGCAAGGATGACGCCTTTGAAAGGCCCATGAATTAAAATGGCTTGTCGGGCATATTCGGAACACGTGGGGTAGTACTTGCAGGTTGGGTGACCCTTCAATGGAGAAAGATACTTTTGATAAAACTCGATTAAGTATATTAGCACCTTACTAATCATTACACTAATTCCGCCCTCTTGAGAAGATCTTCTACAGCTTTTGATATCTCTTCGTAGCTACACGAAGCAGCCTTTGGTCGCGCAATGATCACAAATTCGCCAGTCATGTCGCTTGTTACCTGGTGCCTAAAACTTTCCTTTATGAGTCTCTTCACCCTATTGCGTACAACCGCCTTACCGACCCGTTTCGAGACCACCACTCCCAATCTTACGGGCAACGGATCTCTACGATAGTACATCACTAGATACTTATTCGCAAGTGATTGACCTTCTTCATATACCCTAGGGTAGCATGGAGCAGGAAACCTTCCTGATGCCAAGTGACATGCCTCGCTTCTTAGATTTGCTTTACAAAATATCAGGGCTATCTGTGATACCAAATATGATCACGTGGGCGTTAGCACCTTATACGGCAAGGCGTTTTCTCTGCTTCTTACGCCTATTCTTGATTACCTTCTGCCCACTTTTCGTGCTCATTCTGGCTCTAAATCCGTGAGTCTTTTTTCTCTTTCTACGCTTCGGTTGATATGTCCTTTTCATTGTCGGGGTTCCTCCTAATGGGGCTGTTCAATCTAACCATCACAATTCATCGAATTATATCTTACCAATTCTAAAGCTGTCAATAAACCGCAATTTTACTGCTATTTCACGGATTTCCCTATCATTTTTCCTGTCAATTGATACAAAAAACACCACCTAATTACCGTTGCGAGTCTGGGCGGACCTTGATATAGTCCTATTGAAACTTATTATTCTTTTAGGGGGTCGTCCTTACCACTGTAAAAGATATCCACACCTGTGGATAAGTATGTGTATAACTTGTGAATTTTTCATACATCGATCCTAGGCTGGAAGCCTAAATGGGAATTGGAGTTTCAAGATACAAAGCCCGCAATTTCCCTAAGGCAACGTGTATTCATCAGCGAATAGTCCTTTGATCAGGTTTGTCAGCGCAAAGTTACATAACCGCGATTGCTGAATGAGACTTGTTATATCAATACTTCTAGAAATGGTAGGTGAGTTTTTATATGGACATAGATTTAGACGAACTTTGGGACAATACCCTTTCTAGAGCGTCTTCCCAATTCTCAAATCCAGGATTCATTCAGAGTTGGCTAAAGGATACTAAGCCTACTGACTTGACTGACAATGTTCTGACTATAAGCGTGCCTAGCGAGTTCGCCAAAAACTGGATCGAATCTAGGTACAAAGAGGAACTAGACAGAGCTTGGGCCGAAATATACGGCGCTCCGTCAGAGATTAGATTTACAGTAGGCAACTCTCCGAAACTAGTTCCGGAAACTCTTTTCCCCCAGGAGGCCATCACTACATCTTCCCGAAAGAAGCGAAATTCCAAGGATAAAGCAGCACAAATCAAAACCTTGAATCCTAGATATGTGTTCGAAAACTTTGTAGTAGGCGCTTCTAATAGATTTGCTCATGCTGCATCTCTGGCAGTAGCCGAGAATCCTGCGCAAACGTACAATCCTCTGTTCCTCTACGGTGGAGTGGGGTTAGGCAAAACCCATCTCATGCAGGCCATAGCCCATTACGCTTTCAGTCATCACCACAATCTCAATATTTGCTACGTTTCTTCAGAAACATTTACCAATGAACTTATCGTAGCCATCCAAGAAGGAAGAACGCCTGAATTTAGAAACAGATATAGAAACGCAGATATACTCTTGGTCGATGACATTCAATTTGTTGCAGGTAAAGATGCGACCCAGGAAGAGTTCTTCCACACCTTTGACGCGCTTCACCAATCTTCCAAGCAAATAGTGATTTCCTCTGATAGGCCACCCAAAGAAATCGCCACTCTCGAGGAACGACTGAGGACTAGATTTGAATGGGGCCTTATATGCGATATCCAACCTCCAGACCTAGAAACGCGTATAGCAATCCTTAGAAAAAAGGCGGAATTAGAAGGAAAACAAGTTCCCTTAGAAGTGTGTGAATACATAGCTGAGAACATAACCACCAACATCAGAGAATTAGAAGGAGCTTTGATTCGAGTTCTAGCATACGCATCACTTCAAGGCGAAGAAATAACTTTAGATATAACTAAAGAAATCTTGCAAGACCTACTTCCAGAAAAAAAAGTGGTGCCAGTGACTGTTCAGGGCATAAAAGAAGCAGTAGCTAATCATTACAACATATCAATAAGCGACTTTTCCACCAAAAAACGCACCCGTAATATAGCCTTCCCACGGCAAGTGGCTATGTATCTTTGCAGAAAGCTAACAGATTTGTCACTTCCCCAGATTGGCAGTGCGTTTGGTGGCCGAGATCATACCACCGTCATGCACGCCTGTTCAAAAATTGAGTCTCAAATAGAAGAAGATCCGGACGTTGCTCGCACCATAAATGAACTTACTAAAAAGATAATCGAAAGGTAAAAATCTTTCTGTGAAGAATTATGTGGATATGGTCTAGATTAGGTGTGGAGGAGGTGTGGATAAAATGACTACCTTGGCAGTTTCCCCTTTTCATTCAAGACTATCAACATGTTATACACACTCTCATCCACACAAAGAATACACATGTTCATATACTGCCAATTACATATACCCAATATCCACACCTTCTATTACTATTACTAATTTTAAAATATACACAGTAACTTTAATTAAGGAACAAACGCAATTTAGAAACAGCTAGAATAAAAAGGAGGTTTTTACATGCACTTTACAATAGCAAGAGACAAGTTGGCCTGGCTCTTACAGACCGCTTCTCGTCCTATACCTACCCGTACTTCGCTACCATCTCTTAAAGGCTGCCTGATTGAAGCATTGTCAGAAAACGTTATTTTCGCAGGTACAAATCTGGATTGGGGAGTGAAAGTTTCAGCGGAAGCAGACGTGTTTTCATCTGGTTCACTGGTCGTATCTGCAAAGATTCTAGAAGACATAGTAAGAACTCTTTCAGTGCCCGAGGTTACTCTTTCCCTAGAGGAATCAGCGTGGGCACTTGCGGTAAAAGCGGGAACGTCTGAGATTGTGCTTAATGCGCTTCCTGCTAACGACTTTCCAAAGTGGCCAGAACCACCTCAGAAAGAACTAGTAGCTTTGAAAGACAGCGTGTTTAGAGAACTTGTAAGAGTAGGATCTACATTTGCAGTTTCAAATCCGGCCAGACCATTATGGGGAGCGTGTTTGGTAGATCTTTTAGGCGACAGAATTGTAGTAGTCAGCACTGACCAATTTGCTCTTTCCCGAGCCCAGATATGGGCAGATGTGCCTCACGGTCGAGCAATCGTTCCAGCAAATGTGCTACAAGACATCGCCCGTCTCAAGGATGTACAAGATGGAGATGAGATTATTTTGGAATTGGAAGATAATCATCTGTACTTGTCAAGCAAGAATTTTTCCAGCTTCACCCGTCTTATCGAAGGACAATATTACGCGTACGATCAAGTGATTCCGAAATCTTGTGCGTCTACAGCCCGGATTGGGACTCAAGAATTGATTGGTGCAGCATCCCGAGGTGCAATTGTGGCCAGCGAGGAGAATAAGGCGTTGCGACTCATATTAAGCAACGGTGATCAAACGCTTACTGTTAAAGCCAGTTCTCCTGAAAAAGGTAGGATGGAGGAAGTATTGCCTGCCGTAGTTACAGGAGAAGATGTGGAGATCTGGGTACAACACCGATACGTACTTCAGGCGTTGAGCAAAATAAGTGATGAAGAAGTAACCCTAGGGATGACCGGACAAGTTAGCCCCATGGTTATAGAACCTTTAAAAAACGAAGCACCTGCAGATGAGACTGTTCAGGCAACTTTCGTTATTATGCCTATGAGTCCACAAGGAGCTTTTTAGATAGTGCGATTCTCTTTCTTATATTTGGGTAATTTTCGTAACTATCGCCGACTAGAACTTGCGGTGCCTGAGGGAGCATCATTGTTTATCGGGAAGAATGCCCAAGGCAAGACTAACTTGCTTGAGGCATTTTATTACCTTTCGTCTTTGAATTCGCCTCGATCGGAGAAAGAATCTGACCTGGCTTATTGGGGAGAACCAGGGTTCACAGTAGGTGCCAACGTAATCGATGGTCAGAAGCAGTCTACAGTGAAAATCGAGACCCAAGTCACTCCTTCTGTTAGACGCAGAATTTCCATCAACGATAGGAGCGCTAAAAGGCAAGAGCTTCCAGGCATCTGCCCGTGCGTGTATTTTTCCCCAGACGATCTTAGCATAGTCAAGGGAAATGCAAGCGTCCGAAGAGGGTTCATAGATTCGATCCTATCTCGAAAAGATCCAGTGTATGCCAAGGAGCTTTCCAAGTATGCAAACACTGTGTCTAGGCGAAATATGGTACTCAAAAGAGCCAAGGAAGATCGGGCATGGGCTGAAAGTTTGCGTAGCCTTGACCAAATTCTAGCGGGTCTAGGATCAGAGATCATTTACAAAAGATTTATGTTGATTAAGGATTTGGCCGACCTGACACGCACAAGTTATAAATTCATATCTGGGGATGAATGCGATATAAGATATGTGTCAACTATCGGCGATCTTCCAGGTACATTAGAAGACACAAAAGTTATGTTCAGCCAGAACCTAAAAACGTTAGCAAAGGAGGAATTAGCTAGGGGCATAACTCTAGTAGGTCCTCACAGAGATGATGTCTCTATATGTTTTGATGGTAAGACCTTTCGATATTTTGGATCTCAGGGTCAGCAAAGAAGCATGGTGTTGGCGCTCAAGATGGCCGAAGCGCGCATCCTTGAGGATGCTTTCAACACCAAGCCGGTTCTTCTTTTAGACGACGTGCTGTCAGAACTTGACTCAGATAGAAGGAAGAAAGTGGTAGAGTTTTGCGATTTGGGCTACCAGGTTCTTTTAACTTCGACTGAAGCGAGCGGCATCCAAGATTCAACATTTTCAACGTTTATAGTAGAAGGTGGCAGCGTACGTCCGGTATAAGTTCAGGCGCTAGGGGGTATCTCATGTTTGAGCCTGAAAACGTAAATTCAGTGTTAGAAAAAGTTATGGCAGATATGGACCTGCTTACAAAAGCCAGAAGGATTCAAGTGTTTTACATATGGCCCAAGATCATGGGAGATATAAGCGTAAACGCGAAGCCTCGGCGTCTTGATGGTGACGTATTGCACGTCAGCGTTTCTTCTTCTACGTGGGCCCAGGAACTTACTATGATGAAAAAGGACATAATTGAAAAAATAAACACCGCCTTAGAGGGACCTTACATAAAGGATATTCATTTTTCAGAGCACCTGTGGGATGTATCTGCAGCTCAAGGGGCAGACAAAACATGTCATGAACACCAAATTGACCCAGACGAATATAGGGAATTCATTGGGAAAAACAGGGGGATCGAAGAGAAGGAACTAGCAGCACAAGGAGCATTTACTCCCCTCCAGGAGGATCCAGATCTGTCCTTGACTTTCCAGAAGTTTACTGTTACAATGATCAAGAGACAAAAGTATCTTTTGGAAAAAGGTTACAAACAGTGTCCTGTGTGCGGATACATCTATGAACCTGAAAAGGTATGCCCTCATTGCAGGACTGCCAAAGAATATCGTGATCATCAGCGAATCATTGCCACCCTTGAAACACATCCTGAAATGTCAGATACGAGTTTATCGCTAGCTACTGGTGTACGAGATAGGTCTGAGCTAGCAAGAGCCAGGCAAGAATTGGACTCAAGGTGGCATGATGCTGCGCTAAATGGGATATTCAAAGCTATTTCCGGCAATCTACCAAAAGACGAAAGAAAAGCACTGGAGGATTGCATTGCCAATCTTGTAGCCCTTCGAACTAACAAACATGTGGCCAAACTAACGGAAAAAGATATAGAGAACGCATTGGGCAAGAGATTTTTTAGTCTAATGAATAAAGCGAAATTGAAGGTTAAATGAGCATATGCTGTACGATGGCACGTCTCACTGGACTGTGGATTGCCAATCTTAACTATGCTAACATCTAAAAGTGAGGTGATTTGAGTTTGAAAGACGCTGATAAAGCCATGAACGCGAATGACAATTCATATACTGCGCAACAGATTCAAGTATTAGAGGGACTCGAAGCGGTTCGAAAGCGTCCTAGTATGTACATTGGGTCAACATCGGAAAGAGGCCTTCATCACATATTATACGAAGTGATTGATAATAGCGTGGACGAAGCGCTCAACGGTTTCTGCACGCGAATAGACGTGGTTTTGAGAGAGGACGGGTCGGTATCCTGCGAAGACGACGGTAGGGGAATACCTGTAGGTATACACCCTCGCTTTGGCGTTTCAGCAGTGGAAGTAGCCCTCACGAAACTACACGCCGGTTCCAAGTTCGGTACTGGAGGATACAAAGTATCTGGAGGACTTCACGGTGTAGGCGTATCCGTCGTAAACGCTCTTTCAGAATGGCTAGAGGTCAGGATTAAGCAGGACGGAGGCATCTACTACGCAAAATTTGAGCGCGGTAAAACTGTAGTTCCCTTAGAGCGAATAGGGGATACTGACGAAACAGGGACTTATATAAGATTCATGCCCGATAAAGAGATTTTTGATACCGTGGAATTTGATTTTGACGTAGTGGCTCAAAGGCTACGGGAACTGGCTTACTTAAACAGCGGGCTTGAATTGAACCTTTACGAGGAGAAAACAGGTAGGAGCGTTCAGTACAAGTTCGACGGCGGATTAGTTGAGTTCGTCAAAGCGCTCAATAAGAACAAAACCGTATTGCATCCAGAACCTGTTTACGCCAAGATCTCTCGCAATAATATCGATCTAGAATTTGCGTTTCAGTATAACGACTCTTACGCTGAAAACATATATTCCTTTGCAAACACTATAAGAACTATAGAAGGCGGAACCCATGAGGCTGGATTCAAAACTGCCCTGACTCGAGCAGTCAACGATATGTCCAGAAAATGCGGAGCTTTGAAGGAAGGCGATGCCAATCTGGCAGGTGAAGATATTCGCGAGGGTATAGTGGCAGTGCTTCACGTGAAACTTCAAGATCCGCAGTTTGAGGGTCAGACCAAGACGAAACTAGGGAATTCTGAGGTAGCAGGCGCAGTTCAAACCATGGTTACAGAGTTTTTGACCGATTACTTTGAGCACAACCCTAATCTTGTGAAAACTATCGCCCAAAAAGCTGTACTAGCTGCAAGGGCTAGAGAAGCTGCAAGGCAGGCAAGGGAACTTACTAAAAGAAAAGGTTCTCTTGACATCACGGCTTTGCCAGGAAAACTCACAGACTGCACTTCGAGAAATCCGGCAGAATGCGAATTGTTCTTGGTTGAGGGCGATTCTGCAGGTGGTTCTGCGAAGCTGGCAAGAGATAGGGAGTTCCAAGCCATCTTACCTCTTAGGGGTAAGATATTAAATGTCGAAAAGGCAAGACCCGAGAAGGCATTAGGCCACGAAGAGATAAGATCTCTTATAACTGCAATCGGGACCGGTTTTGGAGAAGATTTCGACATAACCAAGGCCCGCTACCACAAAATCATCATAATGACAGATGCCGACGTTGATGGGAGCCACATAAGAACGCTCCTCTTGACGTTCTTTTTCCGATACATGCCTGGACTTATTGATGAAGGTTATCTATATATTGCAGAACCTCCTCTTTACTTGGTGAAGAGAGGCCGGTCAGAAGTATACCTCTATTCCGACGAGGAGCTTAAAGAGTATCTAGCTGGTATCCAAGGGAGCAACTATACCATTCAGAGGTACAAAGGCTTGGGCGAAATGGATCCTGAGCAGTTGTGGGAAACAACTATGAACCCCCAAACCCGAACGTTGCGAAGAGTTAAAATAGTAGACGATATGTTGAGCGATGAAATATTCACAATTCTTATGGGAAGCAAGGTAGAGCCCAGGCGGCAGTTTATTGAGGAAAATGCTCACTTGGTCAAAAACCTTGACACCATAGGATAGGAAAGGAGCTTTATATATGTCAGACCCTGCTCAGAAGGTGACAGTTACGCCTATCGAAGAAGAGATGAAACGCTCTTACATCGACTATTCTATGAGTGTCATCGTTTCTAGGGCTCTTCCAGACGTGCGAGATGGCCTCAAACCAGTTCAACGCAGGATTATTTACTCAATGTACGAGCTAGGTGTAAGGCATGACAAGCCCCACAAAAAATGCGCCAGGCTGGTAGGAGAAGCCATGGGGAAGTATCACCCCCATGGCGACTCAGCGATTTATGACGCTCTTGTGAGGATGGCGCAACCATTTAATATGCGATACCCCCTTGTCGATGGCCATGGAAACTTTGGTTCAGTAGACGGGGATCCTCCTGCCGCCATGCGGTACACAGAAGCCAGACTAACGGCCATGGCCGAAGAACTTCTGGTTGATCTAGATAAAGACACTGTAGACTTTGTCCCAAATTTTGACGAATCTCTACAGGAACCTGCAGTTCTGCCCGCCCGCATTCCTAATTTGCTCATAAACGGGTCGGCAGGAATAGCTGTGGGTATGGCCACCAACATACCTCCACATAACTTGGGCGAGACTGTAGATGCATTAGTGGCTTTAATTGATGATCCTGATTTAACGTCTGCAGATCTTATGGAATACATCAAAGGCCCGGATTTTCCTACAGGTGGGTTAATTGTAGGAATTGAACCGGTAAAATCCCTGTACACAACCGGCAGGGGAGTGATGAAGATTCGAGCTACGGCTCGGGTGGAAAAAGACAGAAGTGGAAAACAGCATATTATCATTGATGAGCTTCCATATCAAGTGAATAAAGCCAGGCTGATCGAGAATATAGCGGACCTTGTTCGAGACAGGAAAATACAAGGTATAACCGATTTGAGAGATGAAAGCGATAGAACCGGTCTGAGAGTAGTGCTTGAAGTAAGGAAAGATGTTGACGCAGAAGTGGTTTTGAACCAGCTATTTCGATACACGCAGTTAGAAGTGAGTTTTGGCGGTATCATGCTTGCTCTGGTTAACGGTCGTCCAGAAGTCCTTACTCTTAAAGACATGCTTTCTCACTATATCGCCCACAGGGAAGAAGTTGTGTCAAGGCGCACCAAGTTTGAGCTGAACAAGGCGGAAGAGAGAGCACATATACTAGCTGGTTTAGAGATCGCCCTTGATAACATTGACGAAGCCATTAGCATAATTAGGCAATCTGCCGATGGCAAAGAGGCTAGAGAAAGGCTTATGGATAGGTTTGGTCTAGACGAGATCCAAGCCAAAGCAATTTTGGATATGCGATTGGAGCGATTGACTGGTCTCGAGAGAGACAAAATCATTGAAGAACGCCACGCTTTGCTAAAGGATATTGAGTACTTAAGGGCGGTTCTCAGTTCGGAAACAATGATATTGGGTATCATCAAGCAGGAATTGGAAGAAGTTAAAGAAAAGTATGCAGATCCTCGTCGCACTCGTATCGTGGCGAAGGTCGAGGAAATCTCAGATGAAGATTTGATTGTCGAACAAGAGGTATGCGTAATCCTCACAGGAATGGGTTACATAAAAAGAATGCCTCTAGATATTTACAGGAATCAAAGGAGAGGTGGCCTAGGATCTACCGCCATGCAAACTAGAGAGGAAGATTGGGTTGAAAAGGTAGCATCTACTACTACTAGGGATTCTTTGTTGCTTTTCACTTCCCACGGTAAGGCTTACCCCTTGAAGGTGTTTGACATACCCGAAGCTGGCAGGCAGGGCAAAGGGCTCCATATATCTAGACTAGTGGCTCTAGACAAAGACGAAAAAGTCACTGCCCTTATTCCCGTTCCAGATGATCCAGAAAATGCTGGGGATCTGTTTTTTGTTACCAAACAAGGCATGTGCAAGAGAACGCCGTTCTCCGAATACTCAAGACCCAGGAAGACCGGGCTTAGAGCCATAAACCTCAAAAAAGGCGATTCTTTGATACTGGCTCGTCTAGTAGAAGACGGAGACCAGATACTTATCGGAACTTCGTATGGCAAGGGCCTGCGAATGAAAGTTGACGATGTGAGGCCCATGGGGAGGACGGCACGAGGCGTCATTGGGATCAGGCTTGACGAAGGTGATCAGGTTATAGGAGCCGATCCAGTTGCTCCAGATTCTAAAGTCTTATTAGTTAGCGAATATGGATATGGCAAGATAACCAAGGTTTCTGAGTTCCCGTTACAGAAAAGGGGAGGAAAGGGTGTAATATCTCTTAAGGTTACTGAAAAAAGTGGCAAGTTGGCTATTATGCGAGTAGTTCCGCCTGAAGCTGAAGAGGCGCTGCTGGTTACCGCTGAAGGGGTAGCCATAAGGATTAAGCTGTCAGAGGTTAAGGTTAGCCGCCGAGCCAACTTAGGGGTTCGTCTCATGAAGGTGGAACCTGGAGATAGGATAAGTACCTGTAGCATCATTGAGGGAGAATAAAAAGTGGGGTAGGTTTTGAAATACTAGACCACATGGCAGATGTGGTGATACAGGCTCATGGAGAATGCTTAGAGGATGTATTTGCTCAGATGTCCGAGGGCATGTGGTTTTTGATGTTTGAAGGTGCCAAAATTCCAAATGTCTGCAAATGGGCCATTGAAGTACAAGGGATGGACCCAGAAGAACTTTTGGTCAATTTTCTTAATGAACAGATTGGATTTTTGGAAGTTGAAGGTTTAGTAGTTTCCCAAATAGAGCAGATTGAAATAAAAAAGGCAAATGGAGAATTCTGCTTGAAGTCGGATGTATCAGGTTGCCATCTTTCCGACTTAGATGTTAGTCCCGTTATACACGTAAAAGCTGCTACTTTTCATGAATTAGAGGTTAATCCTAATTACGCCCGGGTAACTTTTGATGTTTAGATAGGTTTTTTCGCAAGTAGCCTCAATCGGATAAAAACAAGAAAGTAAGTGAAGTGATATTTGTGAGTAAAGAATTAAAGTTGGTACCTGGACAAAAATGTCATTGGATTATGCCAAAAAAAGGCGACATGAAAGTAGATGGTATTGTATTTGCTACCGAGGAGATAATTGCAGATTTAGAGGGTACTAAGGCCCTTTGGCAGGTTAAAAATGTGGCGCATCTCCCTGGAATTCTGAAAGCATCTTTGGCAATGCCAGATATCCACGAAGGTTATGGCTTTCCCATAGGCGGTGTTGCCGCAACGGATCTGGAAACAGGTGTCATTAGCCCTGGCGGGATTGGATATGACATTAACTGCGGCGTGAGACTTATGATTTCGAACCTTACAAAATCAGATGTTGATAAGCATATGGATTCCTTGGTAGAGACTCTTTTCCGTAAGATCCCTTCGGGCTTAGGAAAAACCGGAGCCATAAAGTTGTCAAAAAGCGAACTTTCCAAAGTGCTTACTCAAGGAGCTACTTGGGCAGTCAATAAAGGATACGGATGGCTAGAAGACCTAGAACATTGTGAGGAGCAAGGATGCATGGCGGGGGCCTCTCCTAAGAACGTATCGGACAAGGCTTTCTCCCGAGGGTCAGCAGGTTTGGGCACGTTGGGCTCGGGGAACCATTTCATAGAAGTGAGTTACGTAGAACAGGTATTTGATGAAGAAGCCGCAGAGGTCTATGGGCTTTTTGAGAATCAGGTTGTTTTTTGGGTTCATACTGGGTCTAGAGGTTTTGGCCACCAGGTTTGCACCGATTACCTGCAAGTGATGAGAAGAGCAGTTTCTAAGTATGGCATTACCCTGCCTGACAGGCAGTTAGACTGCGCCCCTACCATGTCAGACGAGGGCAAAGAGTATTTCTCGGCTATGGCTGCAGCTGCCAACTATGCTTGGGCAAACAGGCAGATTTTGGCTCACTACGTTCGAGAAGCTGCCGCCGAGACCTTTGGTAAAAGCGCTCAGGAATTGGGGATGCACCTCCTTTACGATGTGGCCCACAACATTGGAAAAATCGAGGAGCACCAAGTAAACGGAAAGAAGCAAAAGGTTCTGGTACACAGAAAAGGAGCTACTAGAGCCTTCGGTCCAAATCATCCAGAGGTTCCGGTGAAGTACAGAGAAATTGGGCAGCCAGTTCTGATTCCTGGCGATATGGGCAGGGCCTCTTATATCCTCAAAGGCACAGAGGATGCCATGAGATTTTCCTTTGGATCTGCATGCCACGGAGCGGGCAGAGCCCTTTCTAGAACTCAAGCGAAGAAGGAAATATCTGTTGACGAGCTTCGAGATGATTTGCGACGTTCTGGCGTCATAGTCAGGTCTGCTACTGTAAAGGGTTTAGTGGAGGAGGCTCCTGAAGCGTATAAAGATGTAGATGTGGTGGTAGAGGCTACTTGCTGCGCCGGGTTGGCTGAAAAAGTAGCTCGGGTGCGTCCCATGGGAGTTATTAAGGGGTAGATGACGCCAAATTATTGGAAAGGGGAAATAGCACATGCGTCTTAGTGAAATGAAAGCAGAAATTGGGGTTATAGGAGGAACGGGATTCTACACGTTTTTCGAAGATGCTGAAGAAATAAAAATCGACACCCCATACGGATTTACATCAGATTCTATTTCCTTAGGTACCATCGGTGGAAAGAATGTTGCGTTTTTACCCAGGCATGGAAAAGAGCATCAATATCCGCCCCATATGGTGAACTATAGGGCAAATTTGTGGGCCCTTAAGCAATTGGGCGTAAATAGGGTCTTAGGACCTTGTGCCGTAGGCAGTCTTCAACCGCAAGTCCATCCAGGAGATTTTGTGTTTTGCGACCAGTTTGTAGATAGGACTACTGGAAGGAAAGACACGTTCTACGACGGGCCTACCACTGTCCACTTGAGCTCTTGTGACCCTTACTGTCCTGAGCTTCGGGAAATAGGCATAAAATGTGCTGAAGATCTAGGCTTGCGCTATCATCCTGACGGCACCATGGTAGTGATTCAGGGACCTAGATTTTCTACTAGGGCCGAATCAAAGTGGTTTTCTTCTATGGGATGGAAAGTTGTGAATATGACTGGTTATCCTGAAGTTATGCTAGCCCGTGAATTGGGCATGTGCTATCTCAATATCTCTCTCATAACCGACTACGACGTAGGGCTGGAAGGGAGGCCAGACATAAAGCCAGTTACTGCTGAAGAGGTGACCAGGGTATTTAATGAACATAATGAACTTCTAAAAACCCTTATCGCCAGAATCATAGAAGCTATTCCTGATGAAATTAATTGTTCCTGCCATGAGGAACTAAGAAGGATATTAGGGTAAGAGGTGCATTAGGATGATACCGGCGATAAAGTGGGAGAACAAGGTCCTTTACTTGCTGGACCAAAGAATTATACCTTGGGAGATCCAATACGTTGAATGTAGGGATTTCAGACAAACTTCAAAGTGCATTAAAGATATGGTGGTACGTGGCGCTCCAGCCATTGGCATAGCAGGGGGGTATGGGGTGGCCCTGGCAGTAAAAGAAGCGGTTGAGAAAGGTTATCCTAATCCAGAGGAGTTTCTGAACCAAGCCGCCCAATGTTTGGTATCTTCTAGGCCTACTGCAGTGAATCTAAAGTGGGCAGTTGATCGGGTACTTAGTAAAGGTTTAAATGCTTTCAATCGTTATGGGCCCGAAGAAAGTCTGGAACTTGCAGTGCAAGAGGCCATAACTATACATAAAGAAGACGTCGAGATGAACTACCAGATAGGACGTAATGGATCTTTGCTCATAAAACCTGGTTCTAATGTTTTGACTCACTGCAACGCAGGAGCCCTAGCCACAGGGGGATGGGGTACTGCATTGGGAGTTATACGACAGGCCCAGTCTGAAGGTAAAATACGCAAAGTTTACGTAGATGAGACACGCCCTTTTCTCCAGGGATCGAGGCTTACTGCCTGGGAATTGGAGCAAGACGACATAGACGTCACTGTTCTGGTAGATGGTGCAGCTGGTTACCTCCTATCGTTAGGCGAAGTAGATGCCGTGATCGTGGGCGCTGATAGAATTGGGGCAAACGGAGATGTAGCAAACAAAATTGGCACATATTCTCTAGCGTGTTTGTGTGAGCATCACAACATACCCTTTTACGTAGCGGCGCCTGTTTCCACTTTCGATTTGACCATACGTAGCGGTCGCGAAATACCTATCGAGCACAGGGATGAACTTGAAGTCTTGGAGTTTTTAGGCAAGAGGGTGGCGCCTTACGGGGTCAAAGGTTTTAACCCATCTTTCGATGTGACGCCCAATAGGATGGTATCAGCAATTATTACCGAGTTAGGTAACATATTTGCCCCCTTTGAGGATAATATTAAAAAGATTATATCTTAGGAAAACAGATTAGTGCGGTAACTGGCGGAGGATTGAAATCATGCAGGAGGCAACCAGATTTATCGATTCAGGATGGCGCATAACAATTCCAAAAGACATGCGTGAACTGCTAGGCTGGACACAAGATACTTTGCTGTGCGTACATTGGGATGGTTTTGAGATTAGCGTAAAGGCTCAGCGCCCAGGGTGTGGCGATTGCCCTGACGTGAGCCGCATGGGGGCTTTGGGTAAGATCGTGATTCCTCACCGGGTTCGGGAAGAGGCTATGTTGTACCCTGGACAGATCCTTACCCTGACTCTAAGAGGTGACCAGATTATTATGTCTACCGGCAATGAGCAGGTCAGGTGCGCCGCATGTGGTTCTGAAGCAGACGTCTTGGAAGTGCTTCCCAATGTTCATCTGTGCAAAACGTGTCGCGCGAAAGTGGAAGCTGCTGCAGCCAAAGGGTTAGGTTCTTAGCCATACGAGGGGACTGAAAAGGCTGGTTCCTTTGGGGTTAGGAGGTTTAATGTGGATATCGAAAAACTGGACAAACAGTATGTTCGCACAATTACGTCGGGATGGCGGGTTACCCTTCCTGCGCCCATAAGGAAGGCCAAGGGATGGGAGACAGGCACTGTGGTTCCTGCTCGGGCATCTCGTGATTGGATGTTATTGTACGCCGATACGTATGAGCCAAACCAGTATGATCATTATCTATACCTTGGAGCAGGTGGGAAAATAGTGATACCTCGTGAGATTAGGGATGAAACTGGATGGGCAATAGGGGAGAGGCTTTCGATAAAAGACGAAGGTGACCATGTGATATTATCCACCTGCTGCGAAAGGAACCGATGCCGTTCGTGTGGCACAAATAGAAATGTGATCGAAGTTATAGATAACCTATTTCTTTGTCAGGATTGTTGGAATAGGTATCTGTCTCAAAACCGCTAGGTTGCTTGCAAGAGAGCAAATTGCAAGGTATAATCAATAAGCAGTGAGCGAGAGTAGTTTAGTGGTAGAACATCGGCTTCCCAAGCCGAGGGTCGCGGGTTCGAATCCCGTCTCTCGCTCCAAGTTTTTGAGCCGGCGTAGCTCAACGGCAGAGCAACGGTTTCGTAAACCGTAGGTTATGGGTTCGATTCCCCTCGCCGGCTCCACGAAAAGTTTCACACTGCTTACGATCGCCTCAAAACTTTTCCAGGACGCTTTCCTGTATGTATTTGATCTTGCACCACAGGGACACCGTTTACTACTACCCAATAGATGCCTTGAGCGTACTGGTGAGGATCGAAGAATGTGGATTTATCGGCAACTTCGGTTTCGTCAAATAGTACTAAATCTGCACGCATATTCTCTTTCAGTATTCCCCGATCTTGAAGGCCTAACCGCATGGCGGGCAAGGATGTCATTTTACGTACAGCCTCCTCCAACCGAAGGTGTTTTTCTTCTCTTACATATTTGCCCAAGATTCTAACGAAGGTTCCGTAGGCTCTGGGGTGAGGCTTGCCCTTTGCTGAATCTTTGTTGAGAGAACTGGCATCTGATCCTGCCATGACCCAAGGTTGCTTCATAACAGTTTTTACGTCTTCTTCACACATGGCAAAGTTTATAATCTGGACGTTTCCATTGTTTCTTTCCAAAAGGGTAAGACACGCTTCTTCAGGTGAAACTCCCAGATATTCGGCGATTTCCACCAAGTTTTTCCCTATGAATATTTCATCTTTTTCATTCTGCAAAGAAGATATGACAAAGCTAGCCCAATCCTCGGCTCCAGAAATTTCCTCAATTATCTTCTGCCTTTGATAAGGATCTTTGATCCTTTTCAAGCCCGCATCTTTGCTCCCTGACCACACCCATGTGGGTACGAATGCAGATAATCCTGTGGAAGATGCTATATACGGGTACTGGTCAGCGGTAACGTCTAGTCCTTTTTCCCTGGCTTTTTCTATTGCACATATGGCTTCATTTACTTTCCCCCAGTTAGACTTGCCCATGACTTTCAAATGGGAGATCTGAACCGGTATTTCAGCGGCGAATCCAATTTCAATTGCTTCTTCTAACGCCTCAATAAGTTTTTCTCTTTCATCTCTTAGGTGTGTAAAGTACAGCCCGCCATATCGGCTTGCCACTTTAGCCAGTTCCAAAAGTTCATAAGTATCTGAAAAAGTTCCAGGAACATATATTAGACCTGTAGATATGCCAAATGCTCCTTGCTCCATTGCGTCGGATACAAGATCCTTCATAAGTGATAGTTCGTGGGAATTAGGTGCACGTTTGTCTGAGCCCATTACTTGCCGTCTGATAGTACCGTGCCCTACCAAAGGGGCAACATTTATACTAGTCCCTTGGGCTTCTAGAAGTTCAAGGTAAGAAGCCATATTTGTCCATCCTGGGGTTTTGATCTCTTGTGGAAGCTCGTCTTCATCGCGTGTAAATCCGAGCCCTCGAGGCGCTGCAGAAGAACCGCATTGGCCAATAACTTCAAGAGTTACCCCCTGCATTACCTTGCTGTCCGCGCTGGGATTGGTCAAAAGAGTGTAGTCTGAATGAGAGTGGGCATCAATAAATCCGGGGGCCAAATATTTTCCTGTTGCATCTACGACGATTTTTGCTTCCTCGGTGATTTTGCCGATCTTAGCGATGTACCCATCCTTAATACCAACATCGGCTCTAAACCAAGGGGCACCTGTTCCATCCAAAACCTTTGCGTTTTTGAAAAGCAGATCCAACAAGTCATTTCCTCCTTTCCACCTGTTGTACCAGAAGTATCTTTAAAAATTCTTTTTAGAGGTGGATAATTCCTTTATTTTTCGCCCCTGGACGCTTAGAGAATGCCCTTTTGGACCTTCTTAAACAGGTGGCTAGATTTCTTGACTCTAGGTTGCTTGTTTGTTAACGTAACTATGATACGTTGGTATCAAATAACTAACTGAGTTCAATTGTATTTAGTATTTCGGAGGAGGAAGGACTCGTGTCAAAACTTTTAGAAATTCGTTGGCATGCGAGGGGAGGGCAAGGGGCGAAAACCGCTTCTTCTTTGCTCGCCGAATCCGCAATGAGCGCCGGCAAATATGTACAGGGGTTCCCCGAGTACGGTCCTGAACGAATGGGCGCACCAATCCAAGCCTATAACCGGATTGGCGATGAACCTATTACGATCCATTCCAACGTTGAAAATCCCGATGTTGTCATGGTGTTGGATCCAACTCTCATCGGACCCGTTGACGTGACACAAGGATTGAAAGACGACGGAGTTATAATCATAAACACGCCTATGACGCCAGAAGAAGTAAAAGCCAAACTTGGTACTGATGGCTTCAAGGTTGCTACGTTAGACGCAAGCAAAATAGCGATGGAGTGCATAGGACGGGATATCCCTAACACTCCAATGATGGGGGCGCTTCTCAAAGTGGTGGATATTCTTCCCTTCGATTACTTCCTCGAGACGGTAAGAGAGGAACTTTCAAAGAAGTTCCCGGGAAGAGATAAAATCGTGGAAGGAAACATCGAAGCCATACGTCGCGCTTACCAGGAGGTGAAGGTAGGATGAACGAACTGAAGGGGTACAAGGATATCCCCATAGGGGGTATCATCACCGAAGCCGGTAATTCTGTCACGTACAAAACCGGCGACTGGAGAAGTCAGAAACCTATATGGAAGGAAGAAGGGTGCGTTCACTGCCTTATTTGTTGGGTTTTTTGCCCTGACGATTCTATAAAGGTGGAAGATGGTAAGGTCATAGGTATAGATTATGATCACTGCAAGGGCTGCGGTATTTGCGCTCGGGAATGCCCGCGGAAAGAAAGGGCCCTGCAAATGGTAAAAGAATCCTAAACAGGGCAAAGGTTTTGAAAAGGGGGCATAGAAGTGGCTAGTGAACAAAAAAGAGTTGCTATGACTGGTAACGAGGCAGTAGCTAACGGCATGCGCCAGATCAATCCTGACGTGGTTGCCGCTTATCCTATCACGCCTCAAACAGATATTGTGCAGTTTTATTCTTCTTTTGCTGCAGATGGCTTGGTCCATACAGAAATGGTTACAGTAGAGAGCGAACATTCTGCTATGTCGGCTACAATTGGAGCGTCTGCGGCAGGTGCAAGGGCTATGACGGCAACGTCATCTCAAGGGCTTGCTTTGATGTGGGAGATGTTACACATAGCCTCTGGATACAGACTTCCCATAGTGATGCCAGTGGTCAATAGGGCGCTTTCAAGCCCGATTAACATTCACTGTGACCATTCAGACACAATGGGGGCGCTAACTACCGGATGGATTCATATTTATTCGGAAAGCGCACAAGAAGCGTATGATAACCTGATTCAGGCTATAAGGATAGCGGAACATCCCGATGTTTTGCTGCCGGTTATGGTTTGTCAAGATGGTTTTATTACAAGTCACGGAATAGAAATTGTATTTCTATTACCAGACGAGGTAGTCAAAGAGTTCGTTGGCGAGTATAAGCCGCATACGAGCGTTTTAGACGTGGAGAATCCGATCGCAGTTGGGCCTTTGCAGTTGCAGGATTACTACACTGAAACAAAGGCTCAAGAAGCGGAAGCCATGGCCAGAGCCAAGAAGGTAATCCTTGAGGTTGCCGAAGAATACGAAAAAATCTCTGGCAGGAAGTATGGTCTCTTTGAAGAGTACAAGATGGACGATGCAGAAAGAGTAATCGTAGTTCTTAACTCTACTGCCGGCACTACCAAGGCGGTAGTAGATGAGCTTAGAGCCAAAGGGGAAAAAGTTGGCCTCTTGAAGCCTAGAGTTCTAAGGCCTTTCCCTGCTGATGAGTTAGTAGAGGCTTTGTCTTCGGCTAAGGCAGTTGCAGTTATGGACAGGGCTGAGACATTTTCTACAAGAGGCGGACAACTTTTCACAGAGATCCGGGCCGCGTTTTATGAATCACACAAGCGCCCGCTTATGAGAAACTACATCTTTGGCCTCGGCGGAAGAGATACTACAACCCGGGAGATTCATAGGGTTTTCAAAGATTTAGATGCCGACCTTGAAAGAGGTCAGGTTGACAAACTCGTTACGCATCTGGACGTCAGAGAATAGGAGGGGTTAATGTGGCTAATTTGAAAGAACTCTCTAGCGTTCCGGAAGTGCTTGCTTCAGGTCACCGAATGTGTGCCGGGTGTGGTGCGCCAATAGTAGTTAGGCAGGTTCTGCGCGGGGCTAAAGCACCGGTAGTGGTAGCCAATGCAACTGGATGTTTGGAAGTTTCCACTACTATATACCCATACACTTCATGGAACAGCCCATTTATTCATACGGCATTTGAATGCGCTGCCGCAAGCCTTTCGGGCGTTGAGGCGGCTTACAATTCTTTAAAGCGCCAAGGCAAGATAACTGAGGAGATAAAGTTTGTGGCGTTTGGAGGAGATGGCGGTACTTACGACATCGGTCTTCAAAGCCTCTCAGGTGCTGTAGAACGGGGACACAACATGGTTTATGTGTGCTACGATAACGGCGCTTACATGAACACAGGAATTCAGCGTTCTTCTGCAACTCCCAAAGGCGCAGAGACTACCACTACGCCTGTGGGTAAGACTCAGCCAGGTAAGACTGAACGCAGAAAAGATTTGACGAAGATAATGATCGCCCACGACATTCCATATGTAGCGCAGGTTGCGCCATCGCACTGGAATGATCTTTACAAGAAAAGCGAAAAGGCATTTTCGGTGGAAGGTCCTGCATTTATAAACGCATTGGCTCCATGTCCACGTGGTTGGCGTTACGATGCTGAGGATACTATTGAAATGTGCAGGTTAGCTGTGGATACCTGTTTCTGGCCCCTTTATGAGGCGGAATACGGTAAGATCACAGTGACTTATAAGCCGAGGAACAAGAAACCTGTGACGGAATTTCTGAAGGCTCAGGGCAGATTCCGTCATCTATTCAGCCCCGACAATGAGCACATTCTAGAGGAAATTCAGGCAGAAGTAGATAGGCAATGGGAGGAACTTCTGGCCTTGGAACGATTGGGGCTAGAATCTCAAGAGCAACAGGAATAGGACTGAGATGTAACGTGCCAGTTCCTCGCTGTGCAGGTTGGGAGTAATAGGGTAGTGCCTGTGTTTATGTTATAATACACGGGGCGAAACTTCAGGGCGGGAGGTAGTCCCGCCCCTTTTAACTGCTAGTTGAGGAACTTAATGGGAATCAATATGAGTGAATACGAATACGAGGTGTTTTATGGTGTCTGAGTTACGCGTAAGATTTGCTCCTTCGCCAACTGGGTATTTGCATATAGGAGGAGCTAGGACTGCTCTTTTCAACTACCTGTATGCACGGCATAACGGAGGTAAATTTGTTTTACGTATTGAAGATACCGATATTGAACGAGTTATTGAAGATTCTACAGAAAAGATTATGCAAAGCCTAAGATGGCTTGGGCTCGACTGGGATGAAGGCCCTATTGTTGGTGGTCCTGCAGGGCCGTATCAGCAGTCGTTGCGTCAGGATCTGTACCGAAGATATGCTTCGCTATTGTTGGATAGGGGCTTGGCTTATAAATGCTACTGCACCCCTGAAGAGCTTGAAGCGGAAAGGGAAAAGGCAAGGGCTCAGAAAAAAGCGCCAAGATATAGCGGCAGGTGCAGAGATCTGTCTCTTGAGGAGCAACAAGAGCTAGAGAGCAAAGGGCGCAAATACGCTATAAGGCTTAAGACGCCAGATCAGGGTATTACAGTGGTCGATGACATGATTCACGGTGAGGTTTCCTTTCAGAACGAGGAAATAGCCGATTTTATAATCATGAAATCAGACGGATTTCCTACATACAACTTTGCCTGCGTAGTAGATGATTGGCTTATGGGCATAAGCCACGTAATAAGAGCAGATGAGCATCTTTCCAACACTCCGAGGCAGATAATGATATACCGTGCTTTATCGGCACCTGTGCCTAAGTTTGCCCATGTGCCTATGATACTCGCGCCTGATAGGTCTAAGCTATCCAAAAGGCACGGAGCTCAAACTGTAGAGGAGTTCATGGAAAAAGGGTATTTACCTGAGGCTATCGTAAATTACATTGTTCTTTTAGGGTGGACGCCTCCCGATGCTACTAAGGAGTTTATGACGTTAGAAGAAATGATAGAATTGTTTGATTTAAAGAGGGTGTCTAACACGCCTGCTGTGTACGACGTCCAAAAACTTACCTGGATGAACGGCCAGTATATAAAGGCCAGGGACCCGGAAGTGCTGGTTTCTGAGTATATACCTTTTGCAGCGAGACGAGGGCTAGGGACAGTTGAAGAATTGCAGCAGAAGAAAGAGTGGCTTACAAAAGTCGTAATATCGCTTCAGGAACGAGCAAAGACCTTAGAGGAAATGGCGGAGATGTCGGCGTTTTATTTTGAGCCTCCTAAAACCTACGATGAAAAAGGGGTAGCTAAGTTTTTCTTAAAGCCCAATGTATCAGAATTGCTGGAAAAGGGTGCCCAAGTCCTTGCACAAGTAGAGGAATGGAATGAGGAAAACTGCGAGAAGGCATACAGAGATCTTATAGCCAAAGAAGGTATAAAGAGCGGCGAATTAATTCACCCCACCAGACTGGCTTTGACAGGGAAAACAGTCGGTCCTGGATTATTCGAAATTATGGATGTTCTGGGCAAAGATGAAACAATATCTAGACTGCACTCTGCAGCCGAGTATATAAGGAAACTGAAATAGGGTTATGGGCGTACTTTTGT
>Ga0209608_1000331_pt1 | contig 49056 bp, 44 predicted proteins | sample AD_UKC130_MetaG_FD_184428 | JGI IMG/M metagenome (GOLD analysis project Ga0209608, IMG submission 184428) | Active sludge microbial communities of municipal wastewater-treating anaerobic digesters from Canada - AD_UKC130_MetaG (SPAdes) (version 2) | ecosystem: Engineered > Bioreactor > Anaerobic...
GGATTCTCGGCGGCGCCGACCCGGCCCACTTTGCCGGGCTGGCATCGGTGGCAGAGATCACAGAGCGTGTGATGTCGTTGCCCTCGAACCACTCGCCGCAATTTGCGCCGGCGATCATGCCGACGCTTGGCATCGGCATCCGTGCGCTCGTGACGGCAGCGCGCAGCTGGCTCGCATAGCGGATGCCCCGGCCGGCGCGTGATCGTCTGCACCGGCCGGGCAACCCCGCCTCTCCGCTGTCGCTCAGGGAGGAGCGGCACGAGACACATACGCTGGAGGGCATGACCCTTCAGCTCTCGTCGCGCCGTCGCGGTGCGCTCACCGTCTTTGCCGCACTGCTGGTTTCTGGGCTCGCCGTCGTCGGGTGCTCGGCACCCGGTTCGGGGTCCGGGGCGGCGCCTGCGCCCGGTGCTGCGGCCCAGCCCACGGTCGTTGCTGCGGACGAATTGCTCGGTGAATTCGGACTCGACGCCAGCGACGTCGTCGCGGTGGTCGACACGCTCGACACCTTGCAGATGGCGGAGCGCCCCGAGGGCCTCATTGCCTCGGTGCGCCCCGACGCCGTAGTGTTCACGGCCGGTAACACGCAGGCAACACTGCCGATGCCCGACGACCTCGTCTATGTTTCTGTGGCGCCGTACGCGACACAGACGCATGACTGCTATTTCCACAGCCTCACCACGTGTGTTGGTGAGCTACAGAACGCCGATGTGCAGCTGACGCTCATCGACGATGCGACCGGCGCCGAGCTGGTCGGTGGGGCGATGACTACGTTCGACAATGGGTTCATCGGGTTCTGGGTGCCCCGGGGCATCCAGGCCACACTCACCGTCACGCACGAGGGTCAGACCGGCACTGCGCCGATCTCGACCATGAACGCCGACGACCCCACCTGCATCACGACGCTGCGGGTCTCGTAGGTGGCTAGCTGCGGCGCGCTGCGCCGCGCCGTGGCGGTGCAACGGCTGGCCCAGCACTAGTCTTGGCGGGTGCTTTCGTTCGACCAACTCGTCGCCCCCGGCGTGATCGACCCCGGCTGGGCCGCGGCGTTGGCGCCGGTGGCACCAGAGCTCGCGGCGCTACATGAGCGGCTTCGGGCCGAGCAAGCCGCGGGGCGCGCGTATCTGCCGGCGGAGGTTGATGTGTTGCGCGCATTTCGCGCGCCGCTGGCCGACGTGAAGGTGCTGATCGTGGGGCAGGACCCCTACCCGACCCCGGGGCATCCGATCGGCTTGTCGTTTGCAACCGCACGCGAGGTGCGGCCACTGCCGCGCAGCCTACAGAACATCTACCGCGAGCTGCACGACGACCTGGGCATCGAGCCCGCCGCGCATGGTGACCTCGGTGCCTGGTCGGCGCAGGGCGTGATGCTGCTCAACCGCGTGCTGACCGTCGCGCCGGGGGTTGCCGGCGCGCACCGCGGCTGGGGTTGGGAGACGATCACCGATCACGCAATCCGTACGTTGGTTGCCCGCGACACGCCGCTCGTGGGGGTGTTGTGGGGGAGGGATGCCGCAGCCCTCGCTCCGCTCCTGGGCGCCACGCCGCTGATCGAATCGGCGCATCCGTCGCCGCTGTCGGCACGTCGTGGCTTCTTCGGCTCACGGCCGTTCTCGCGGGCGAACGCCCTCCTCGCGGCGCAGGGAGCGAGCCCGGTTGATTGGACAGTGGATGCCGCTGCCGACCCCGCGCGGCTGTTCTGAGCCGCCGAACAATCTCGTCGTGGCCAGCAACAACTTCGTGGCCCGACAACGTCGTCACCAGCAACAACTTCGGCCGCCCGCAGCCAGGGGCTGTGAGCGGCCGAAGTTTGTGACGCTGGGTTAGCGTGCGGTGAATCCACCGTCGATGACGTGGGTGCTGCCCGTGACGAACGAGGCGGCGTCGCTGGCAAGGAACACCACCATCTGCGCGATTTCTTCGGCCCGGGCGAGGCGGCCGATCGGGTGCTGCTGCGCAAGGAACGCGCGGCCTTCTTCTTTCATGCCGCCAATCAGCGCGGTGTCGACGTAGCCCGGGGCGACGGCGTTCACACGGATGCCTGCGGCGGCATATTCGAGCGCGGTGGTCTTGGTAAGACCCACCACCGCGTGCTTGGTGGCGGCATATGCCGGCGAGCCGACGGAGCCGATCACACCGAGCATCGAGGCCATGTTCACGATCGAGCCGCCCGTTTCGGTCATCGCGTTGACCTGCGCGCGCACGCCACGGAAGACCGTGGTGAGGTTCAGCGAAACCGTGCGGTCCCAATCGGCATCGGTGTACTGACCGGTCGGGGCGAGCCCTCCACCGATGCCCGCGTTGTTGATGGCGATCCCGAACGGTCCGAGTGCCTGTGCCGCGCGGATGTACTCGCTGATGACCGCTTCGTCACCAGCGTCGCCGACAACGGCGGACGCGCGGCCACCAGCGGCCTCGATTTCTGAAACGACGGCAGCCGCAGCATCAGCATTGATGTCTTGCGCGACAACGTGGGCGCCATTGCGGGCGAGCAAGAGCGCAACTTCGCGCCCAATCCCGGCCCCCGCGCCGGTGACGATTGCCGAGCGATCTGCGACGTCATAAGTGGCCATGTAGGAGTTCCTCTCAGTGGAGCATTTGTGTTTGCATGCTAGCCACGGAGCGTACGGCCGAACCGACTATGACGGGGAGGTTGCCAAGATGTGATGAAGCGCGCTCAGCGAAGCGGGAGTCGCGAGATGAACTCTCGCAGCTGATCGATGTTTCGCACCTCGTGCATGTCGATGATCTCGCCGTACTGCTCGGCAACCGAGTCGCCCATGCGCCACTGGCTGAGGGGCTCTGGGTTCAGCCAGGCCGCGTGCCCTGCCTGCTGAACAAGCGTGCGAAGCGCGTCGAACTGGGGGTTCGTGCCGTTGCTGCGGGCATCACCGATGACCAGCACCGTCGAGCGCGGCCCGATCAGGTCGATGTAGCGATCGGCGGCATCGGCGAACGCCGAACCGTAGTCGCTCGCGGAGTGGTGCCGCGCCATGTTCGCTTCCTGCGTGACACGCTCGGCGATCTCTTCGCCCACCTGCGAGTCGCGCACCAGGTCGGTGATGTCGTCGCAAACGTTGATGAAGCCGATGAATCGCACGCGCCGGAAGACTCCGGCGAGCGACTGCAGCAGGAGCATCGTGAAGCGCGAGAACCCGGCGACCGAGCCCGACATGTCGCACAGCAGCACGAGTTCGGCGCGGGTGCGCGTGCGGCGCTTGTGGGCCGGACGCACCGGTACACCGCCGGTCGACATCGCGGCGCGAAGCGTACGGCGGATGTCGATGGCACCGCGAGTGTGCCGCCGCTGACGCGCCGCCAGCTTCGAGGCGAGCTTGCGCGAAAGCGGGGCGATGACCGCCTGCAGGTCGCCAGCATCGGTGCCGCTGGTCAACATAATGTCGACCCGCTCGAGGGGGCCCTCGACATTGAACTGCGAGATGCGGTCGCGCCCGCGCAACTCGGCGTTTCGCCGGGCGGCTTCGGCCTCGATCTTGCGACGGAACGCACCGACCCGGCCGCGAATCTCTTCGCGGTCGTAGCGGTCGCTGAGCACCTCGCGGCGCTGGCCCGAACCGCCCGCGGCGTCCTCGCCGCCCACGCTGGGATTCCGCGACTCACGGGAGCGCTCCTGCGCCGCGGCGATCGCCGTCTGCGGTGCGAGGCGCTCGATGGTCTGCTTGGCAAAGAAACCGCTGCTGTTGTCGGCGTCGGGCAGCCGCCCGAGCTCCAACACCGCGCGCGCGGCAAGGCGCTCGAGTTCGCGGTCATCGCCGCGCGCGAGCGCGTCGATCAGCTCTTCGCGAATCGCCACGGCGCGCTCGCGCGCACCGGCGGTGTCGGTTGGTGCCGGTTCTTCGGCCTCACCCGTGCGCCCGCCAACGGCCGGCGGAAAGTAGATGTCGAAGAGCTGGTCGAACACCGTGCGGTCGGCCGAGCGTCGCATCATGGTGGCGGCGAGGCCAGAGCGCAGGCGCTCCCGGTCTTCGAGACCGAGCGCCGAGGTAGCGGCGGCCGCGTCGGCAACCTCGGAGGTGCCGACATTCACACCGTGCGTGCGGAGGGCGCGCCCAAGGTCGACGAGGCGCGCGCCCAGGGGATCAGCTAAGTGCACGGCCCAACTCCAGGCGGGTCTCGGCGATCGTGATGTCATCGCGGTGCTTCAGGATCACGCCGAGCGTGGAACGGACAAACGCCGGATCAAGTTCGCCCTCGGCACCGAGTGCGAGGAGCGTGCGGGCCCAGTCGATCGTTTCGGCAACCGAGGGTGCCTTGCGCAGGCGCATCTGGCGCAGCGCGGCGATGAGGCGAACGATCGAGTCGGCCAGCCCGTCTTCGAGGTCGGGAACCGCGAGCGTGACAATCTGGCGCTCGAGCGAGGTCTCGGGGTAGTCGATGTGGAGGTAGAGGCAGCGGCGACGCAGCGCCTCTGACAACTCGCGCGTCGCGTTCGAGGTGAGCACGACGAACGGGGTCTGTGACGCGGTGATCGTGCCGAGCTCCGGCACGGTCACCTGGAAGTCGGAGAGAACCTCGAGCAGCAAGCCCTCGATCTCAACGTCGGCCTTGTCGAGCTCGTCGATGAGCAGCACGGTCGAATGTTCGTTGCGGATCGCGGTCAAGAGCGGCCGCGAGAGGAGGAACTCCTCGGCAAAAATATCGTCCTTCACCTGCTGCCAGTCGGCCTCGTCTTCACCCGTCGAGTTGTGGTGCGCGCCGGCCGCGGTGATACGCAGCAGCTGCTTCGCGTGGTTCCACTCGTAGAGCGCGCGGGCCTCGTCGACACCCTCGTAGCACTGCAAGCGAATGAGCTCGCTCGACGTCGCCGCGGCGACAGCCTGGCTGAGAGCGGTCTTGCCAACACCCGCGGGGCCCTCGATCAGCAGCGGCTTGCCGAGCTGATCTGCGAGGTAGACCGTCGTTGCGATTGCATCGGAAGCGAGGTAGCCGTTGGCTGCGAGACGCTCACGGACGTCGTCGACGGAGCTGAAGCGCGGGGTGTGAGTCATAAATGCAAGTGTGCCTCACGGAAGCGTGCGCAAACCGCTCATGACAAGAATTTTTGGGATGCCGCTGCTGCATCTGCGCAGCGGCTTATTCGTCTGCGACGTCGATCGTGGGAATCGAGGCCAGGAGCCGTTGGGTGTACGGATGCTGCGGTGCGAGGAGCACCTCATCCGTGGTCCCGGACTCGACAATCCGGCCGTCCTTCATCACCGCTACGGTCTCGCAGAGGCTCTGGACGACACCGATGTCGTGTGACACAAGAATCAAAGTCAGACCGAGCGATGCGCGCAGTTGCGTGATGAGTTCGAGAATCTGGGCGCGCACCGTGACATCGAGCGCGCTGAGCGGCTCGTCACCAACGAGCAGACGCGGCTTGTGCACGATGGCGCGGGCGAGCGCGATGCGTTGCCGTTGCCCGCCCGAGAACTCGTGCGAGAACCGCGAGCCGGCATCCGCGTCGAGACCTACCTGCTGCAACACCTCGGCGACGCGCGCGCGGCGGTCGCCCTGGATGCCAAGCGCCCACAGCGGTTCGGCGATGATCCGCCCGACCGACATGCGCGGGTCGAGTGAGGCGTACGGGTCTTGGAACACCATGCCCGTGTCGCGGCGCAGCCAGTGTAGCGAGCGGCTGCTGGCCGAGGCATCCACTCGTTTGCCATCAAACTCGACGGTGCCAGAGGTGGGGGTGTCGAGCGCGAGCAGCAGGCGCACGAGCGTCGATTTGCCCGAGCCCGACTCGCCGATGAGGCCGAGCGCTTCACCAGATTCGACGCTGATCGTGGCGTCCTCAAGAGCGGTCGCGAACCGTTGGCGTTCGAAAAAACTGTCGCGCGCGAGCGGATACCGGCGGGTCAGGCCGGTGGCGCGGATGAGGGGAGTGCTCATGACTCGGCCCCTTTCGTGGGGCGCCACAGCGTGGAGGTGGCATCGCGCAGGAGCCCCTGGGTGATCGGGCTTTGCGGGTCGCGCAGGAGGTGTTGCACAGGGCCGGCCTCGACGACGCGGCCGTGCGCGAGCACGACGCCGTGCGTGGCGATTTGTGAGAGCACCGCGAGGTCGTGAGTGATGAACACGAGCGACATGCCGGCGTCGGTGACGAGATCGCGGAGCAGTTCGAGCACCTCGGCCTGAATTGTCACATCGAGCGCGGTGGTGGGCTCATCGGCGATCAGCAGGCGGGGGTCACACGCGAGCGCAATCGCCGTCGCGACGCGCTGCCGCTGGCCGCCCGAGAGCTGGTGGGGGTAGCGCTTGACGATCGTTTCGGGGTCGGGCAACGCGACACGCCGAGCCTCGGCAATCGCCCGCTGCCAGGCATCCGCCTTCGACATGCGCTGGTGGATGCGCACCGATTCGGCGATCTGCCGGCCAACGGTGCGAATCGGATTGAGTGCGGTGCGGGGCTCTTGAAACACGATGCCGATGTCGTCGCCGCGGACCTGCGCGAGCTCCTTTTCGGGGAGTCCGAGCAGTTCGCGTCCGTTCCACAGCACGCTGCCGCCCGTGACGGCGGTGTCGGGCAGGAGCCCGAGAATCGCGAGTGCCGTGAGCGACTTGCCCGAGCCGGACTCGCCGATGATGCCGAGGCGGGCGCCATCGGCGACTTCGAAGCTGATGCCATCGACAACGCGGCGGCCCTCGATATCGATCGTGAGGTCCTTCACGATGAGGCTCATGAGATCACTTCCGGGACGTGGCGGATCGAGGCGCGCGGCGGATGCAGCGGGTCGCGGCCACGCGAGAGTGTGGGGTCGGTGGCTTCGCGGAGTGCGTCACCGAGCAGGTTGAGCCCGAGCACCGTGATCGTGATCGCGAGGCCCGGCCACACCGCGGCGAGCGGGTGGATCCCGATGTAGGCCTGCAGGTTCGCGAGGAGCACACCCCACGACGGTTCGGTGGGGGATGCCCCATACCCAAGGTACGAGAGCCCCGCTTCGGCGAGCACGGCCACGGCCATCGACCACGAGAGCTGCACGATGAAGACGGGGGCGATGTTCGGAAGAAGGTGGCGCCACAGGACCTGGGTGTTGGAGAGCCCCGACGAACGTGCCGCGACGATGAAGTCGCTTTGGAGGACCCGGCGAAGCTCCGGCCGCGTGACGCGGGCAATGCTCACGCCGAACCCGATCCCGACCGACCAAATCACAACCCAGAGTGAGCCGCCCCAGACGGAGGAGATCATCATGGCGATCAGGAGCACGGGGAACGCGATGAGGATGTCGATAAACACGGCCATGCTCTCGCGCGCCCAGCGCGGAGTCAGCGAGCCGAGCGCGGCGAGCACGATGCCGAAGACGCTCGCGATGATGCCCGAACCGATTGCGACGAACACGGTCGTGCGGGCACCGCCCATGATCAGGCTCAGGATGTCGCGGCCCGTGCCATCGGTGCCAAGAAGGTGCGCGAGCGACGGGAGTTGCCAGCGCGCGTTGACGTCGATCGAGATCGGGTCATACGGCGTCCAGAACACCGAGACGAGCGCGACGAGTCCCACAACCGCGACGGTGATGAGCCCAAACCTGCCGGTGGGCAGGCGCCAGAGCTGGCGCAGCCAGTGCCAACGCGCGCGGGCGGCGACGGGGCGTGCCGCAATCTCGCTCATGCCGACTCCCTTTGACGCGGGTCGATGACGCGGTGGAAGAGATCGACCAAGAAGCCGATCACGAGGATGAATCCGGTGAGCACCAGGAGCTCGCCCTGCACCTTGATGAGGTCACGGTTGCCGACGTCGGTCACGAGCATGCGCCCGATTCCCGGCAGTGTGAAGAGCTGTTCGATGATGACGCTGCCAACGATCAGACCCGCGATCTGGAGGCCGAGCACGGTCACGATCGAAAGGCCGACGTTGGGAAGCCCGTGGCGGATGAGCGCCTGGTTGCGGGTCAGCCCCTTCGCGGCGGCGGTGCGCACGTAGTCCTGCCCGATCGCCTGGAGCGATGCGCTGCGCACGAAACGCAGGAGCATCGCACCCTCAATGATGCCGATCGTGAGCGCCGGAAGAATGAGCGCGCGGAATGCGGCCCACGGGTCGTCCCAACCCTGGCGCGGGAAGCCCGTGGTGGGGAACCAGCCGAGCCAGATGGCGAAGACGAGGATCAGCATCATGCCCGCCCAGACGACGGGCACGGCGGCCAGCGTCTGCGATGCGAAGCTGATCACCGTGCCGCCGGTGCGGCCACGCTGCATCGCAGAGAGCACGCCGAGCGGGATCGCAAACAGCAGGGCAACGGTGAGTGACATGAGACCAAGCGGCACGGTGACCTGTGCCTTCTGCAAGAGCTCGGCGCTGACCGATGCGTTGTTCAGCATCGAGTTGCCGAGGTCGCCGCGCAGTACGCCCCCCATCCAGGAAGCGTACTGCGCGAGCAATGGTTCATTCAGACCCAGCTTGAGGCGGATCGCCTCGACCTGGGCCGGTGAGGCTTGTGTGCCGCCAATCAGCTGCGCCACATCGCCCGGCAAGACGCGCAGTGTGAAGAAAATCAACGCACTGGCGACGAACAACCCCACAACCAGCAGGGTTAACCGGGTGAGCGCATAACGGATCACTCCGTGGCAACCTCAACATTCGCAAGGTCGATGCGTGCGTTGATCGAATCCACCGGGAACCCCGTGATGCCCGGGCGCAGCGCGGTCACGGTCACTGCGTTATACAGCCAGTCCGCTGCGTCGTCTTCAGAGACGATGCGGGCGGCCTTTGCCAGCAGGGTGTCAACCTCCTTGGGGTCGACCGAAGCCATTGCCTTGGCGTAGAGCGACTGCACCTCTTCGTTGTCGTAATTGAAGTAGTACTCCGGGTTTGCCCAGTTGCCAAAGTCGCGCGCCTCGACGTGGAGCACGAAGCTCAGGTCGTAGTCGTGGTTCGTGTAGACATCTTCAAGCCAGGTGTTGAACTCGACGGCGTTGACCTTCAGCGTGACGCCGACATCGTTGTACATCGATACCAGTACGGTGCTGACGGTGGTGCCGTAGAAGTTCGGGATCGTGAGCGTCAGGGAGAGGTCTTCTTGACCAGCCTCCTTGAGGAGCTTCTTCGCCTTTGCCGGGTCGAACGGCACGAGCGAGGAGAGATCCTCATAGCCCGGGTCGGTCGGCGGGATCGGGCCGTACAGCGTGTTGCCGCCGCCGATCGCGGTGATGATCGCCTCGTGGTCGACTGCGAGGCGCAGTGCCTCGCGGACGCGCGGGTCGTTCAGCGGTGCGCGCTCGTTGTTGAACGCAAGCGTGCCCTTGTCGGTTGTCGCGCCCTTTGTCAGGGTGATGCCGTCGGTGCCGTCGAGCTGGCTCGACAGGTTGGCGTCGACCGCGGTGAGCACGTCGAGGCTGCCTCCGAGCATTGCGTTCACGCCCGCGGTGAAGTCGGGGATGTACTTCAAGACAACCTCGGCCACCTTGGCCTGGTCGCCCCAGTAGCCGTCGTAGCGGTCGAGGCTGATGCTGTCGCCCTGAATCCACGTGCCGAGGGTGAAGGGACCGGTGCCGTTCGCGGCGTTCGCGAGTTCGGTGGTGTCGCCTTCGTCGAAGATGAGCCCGGCGCGTCCTGTGAGGTTCCACAAGAAGTTCGCGTCGGGTTCGACGAGCGTGATCGAAATGTCGTTCCCGTCGGCGACGATCGTGGTTGCACCGGCGAGCGTCTGGCCCTCGACGACCCCGGGGGTGTCGCGGGCGTACGCGAGTGAGCTCACGACATCGCTCGGGGTGAGCTCGCCACCCTTCTGGAAGGTGATGCCTTCGCGGAGCGTGAAGGTGTAGGTGAGGTTGTCGTCTGAGATCTTGTAATCAGAGGCGAGCGCGTTGTCGATCTCGCCGCTGGGGGTGCGTGCAACGAGTCCCTGGTACACATTGCCCATCAAGACCTGTTCGAGCGGCGCGCCGCTGACGGTGCGGATGTCGAGGCTCTTTGGTTCGAGCACGAGACCGACCGTCAGCGTGGCATCCGTGTTGGGTGCTGCCGAGGGGGAGGCATCAGTGCCACCACCTCCGGCGCAACCGGCCAGCGCGAGTGCGGTGACTGCGAGCCCGCCTACTGCGGCGAGGCGAGCGGAGCGGAACGAACGTGCTGGGCGTGCTGTGTGGTGCCTATGCATGGGCTTCCTTTCGAGTGTCGCGCGCGATGGTATCCGTGTGCGCCGCATCTAATGCGGCTGAAAGATCAGCAAGGAGGTCGCGCGCGTCCTCAATGCCGATTGAAAGTCTGATGAGTCCCGCCGGAATTCCGACGGATGCTCTCTCTGATTCTGTCAGCGGAGAGTGGGTCGTGCTTGCAGGCTGGATCGCAAGCGACCGCACATCGCCAATATTCGCGATGTGGCTGAACAGCTTGAGCGCCGCGATGAACCGCTTTCCGGCCTCGATGCCGCCATGCAGCTCGAATGAAAACACTGATCCGGCACCGTTCGGCAGGTAGGTCGCGGCGGCTGCGCGCCACGCCGAGTCGGGCAGTTCGGCATAGTGCACGGCGGCGACGAGCGGATGCTCGCTCAAGAACGCGACCACCTCACGCGCGTTGGCGACGTGCTGACGCATGCGGAGGCTCAGCGTCTCGATACCGAGCAGGAGAAGGAACGCATTGAAGGGCGATGCCGACGGGCCGTAGTCGCGCAGGAGCGCGCGCACGCGGAGCAAATAGGCGAGGCGGAGCGGCGAGAAGCGCTCCCACAGGCCGGCCTCGCCGGGGGAGCTCGGCGTGTGCAGTGCTGGCCACTTTTCGGGCTCGCGACCGAAGTCGAACGTTGCGCCGTCGATGACCGCGCCGCCGATAACCGCACCGTGCCCCGCCAAGAACTTCGTGGTCGAGTGCACCACGATGTCGGCACCGTGTTCGAGGGGGCGGCTGAGGTACGGGGTCGCGAGGGTGTTGTCGACGATCAGTGGCACACCGATCTCGTGGGCAACGTCGGCGACGAGGCGCGTGTCGAGGACGGTACACAGCGGGTTGCTGATGCTCTCGGCAATGAACGCGCGGGTCTCGGGGCGAGCGGCACGACGCCACGCATCGCCGTCGTTTTGTTCGTCAACGTAGCTCACGCTGATCCCGAGCTCGGCGAAGCGATCGTTCAGGAGCCCGACGGTGCCGCCATAGATCTGCGAAGACGCAACAACGTGGTCGCCACTCCGCACGATTGACAGCAGTGCGAGCACGGTTGCGGCCTGCCCGCTGGCGGTGAGCACCGCACCGGCGCCACCCTCGAGCGCGGCAAGACGCTGCTCGACCACGGCGTTCGTGGGGTTGCCCGCCCGGGCATAGGCGAAAGAATCGAGCGTGTCCATCGAGAAGATCGATGCCGCGTGATCGACGTTGTCGAACGTGAATCCGGCCGACGCCACGATCGGCGTGACATGTGCGCCGTGCCCCGCCGCGGGCGAGGCGCCAGCATGCGTCTGCATGGTGTCGAAGTGCCAGTTTGCGCCGCCGGGCGTTGCGGTGGTTTGGTGCTGTGGCGATGCGTCATGTGTCGACACGGTGACTCCTAGGTGATGCGAGGCGAGAGCGGACGCATTTAGCCTAAGTGCGCGTGTGCGCGGTACCCGGTGAGTCTGTTTTACAACGTCATAGTTGGTGCATTTTCGTTGCCTACCGGTGCCAAACCGGTCTGTGCTCCGCGATCGAGAAGCCCGCGACACGGCACTAGGTAGACGAGCCCGTGGCGATCTCGCCCACGACTCGGCCGAGCTCGACGGGGGCGTCTTCTTGCACGTTGTGTCCTGCGGCAATCGTGAAGAGCGACGATCCGGGCAGGCGCTCGAGGAATGTGTCGCCATTGGCGACGCTCACGTAGCCGTGGTCACCGCGGACGAGCGCGATCTGGGCGGTCACGGCATCCAAATCTTCCCAAATCGCGCTGAGACCGCCGGAAGCATCCGCGCTGGCCGAACCGCCCGACGGCAACCCGCCGAGGTTTGCAAAGTGGTGCTTGAAGATGACGCGGCCGTCTTCGCGGACGCGGGTGTTCAGAAAGACACCGCGCTCGGTGGATTCGCGATCGCCACCGAGGCCGAACGACATCGCGCGCTCGACGATCTCTTCGCGGCTCGCAAAATCGGTCGCACCGTCAAGAAAGCCGCGGACCTGCCCGATGCTTGACTGATCGAACCCTGGGGTGATGTCGACAAGCACGAGCGTGCGCACAAGGTCGGGGCGGCGCGCTGCCACAACGCTCGCGGTCAACCCGCCGAGCGATTGGCCAACCAGCACCTGAGGCGACTGCGTCCACTCGGCGATCGCCGCGGCGACATCGTCGGCCATCGCGCGCGGGCCATAGTTCACGTCATCGCGCCAGCTCGAGTCACCGTGGCCCGGCAGGTCGATCGAAAGCGCGGGCATGCCCATCGCGAGAATTGTCGTGTCGAAGGTGTGCGCGTTGAGCCCCGCACCGTGAAGGAACGTTACGGCCGGCTCATCGTCGCCGAAGCGCAACGCACTGATGGTGCCGCCGTGCTCGAGCTGGAACGTCAGACGCCTCACCTGCGGGGGCGATCCCGCAATGCCGAGGGCCCGCGCCTGGGCGGGAATGAAGTCGAACTCGGTACGAATTTCTGAATCAGTCACGCTACATCCTTGTAGTGATGAGACGGTGGATGCCCCCTATTGTTCCTTGTTCGCCCGCCCCTGTCGCGCTGTGTGACAGATCCGCTAACTTGGGCCGTCATTCGGTGGATTGCGGCGCCAAAAGTCGGCGCAGACCCGGGGGAGAGGCATCCGTCGTAGCATGAGGAGATGAGCGAAGAAACCCGGGTGCACCTGTCTAAATCAGAGCCGACCGCCTATAAGGCGCTCGCCGCTTTTTCGGCCGAGGTCGCGAAGGTCGGTGCCGCGAACGGCATCGAGAATCGCCTCAGCGAACTTCTGCAGCTGCACATTTCGCAGCTCAATGGGTGTGCGTTTTGTGTGCGGGTGCATGTTGACGCTGCGCTCAAGGCCGGCGCCACCACCGACGACATCGCGCAGCTCGCGACCTGGCGCGAATCGGGGGTCTTCACCGAGCGCGAGCGGGCGGCGCTCGAGCTGGGCGAAGCATTCACGTTCATCCACGAGGGCGGCATTCCAGACGATGTGTACGACCATGTCGGCGGCATTCTGAGTGAGAAGGAATACACCGCGCTGAGCTGGATCTCGGTGTCAATCAACGCGTTCAATCGCATTGCGATTGCGGGCCGGTATCCGGTGCCGCCGCGACCCACGACGAAGGTGAGCAACTAACTCCATGACCACCCCTCCCAATCTCTCGCTGGTCCCCGGCGTCTACAACTTCCGTGACGTCGGCGGGTTGCCGGCGGCATCCGGCGAAACGCGAAGCCGCGTGCTCTACCGCTCCGGCAGCCTCGCGCACCTCGGCGACGAGGGCCGTGCGACGATCACGTCGTTGCGCCTGCGCCGCGTCATCGACCTGCGCGATAACGCCGAGGTCGACCGCCAGCCGAGCCTGATCGACGGCATCGACGTTGAGCGCTTGAGCCTGCCCGTGTTCCTCGGCTCGTCGGCGTCGTTCTTCGATGAAGACCTGAGCCTGACCGACATGTATCGCACGATCGTCACCGACAGCCGCGACCGCGTGGTCAGCGTCGTGCGCGGCATCGTGCAAGACCAGCCCGTGCTCGTGCACTGCACCGCGGGCAAGGACCGCACCGGCGTCACCGTCGCGATGGCACTCTCGGCCGTCGGCGTCGACCGCGACGCCGTGATCGGCGACTACGCGCGCACCGAACAGTACGTGCCCGCAGACGTGCGTGCCCGGGTTGTCGCACACCTGCGCTCGCTGCACCCGGGCAACTCGAGCAACCTCGAAGAGCTCGCCGCGATGTCGCCCGCACAGGTGATGCGCGATGTGCTCGCCGAGGTCGACCGCGACTACGGCTCGCCGACCGAGTACCTCCGCGCGGGTGGGCTCTCGGACGACGAGATCACCGAGCTGCAGCGCGTGCTGGTGGTTGCCCGCTCGTAGTTTCGCGCTTCGCACTCGTCCTGCACACCGCCCCAGCTTTGGGGGAGTGTGCAGGACATTCCGCGTTTTTGGGGCTGTGCGCCTGCGCCGCTGCCGCGTACGAAATGGTGGGCGGATGCCACACCCCGCCCCCGCCCGAATACCTCCGTCGCTTCTTCGCGAGCTGTGGCGCGTGACGCACGCGTCGCTGGCCGAGGCGGGCGCGCTGGCCTTCCCCGTGCCCTGCGTGGGGTGTGGCGAACCGCCGCGCATGCTGTGCGAGCGGTGTCGGCCCGAGGTGTGCCCGGCACCCAGCCTGCGCGAGTTAGACGCGGGGCTGCGCGTGTGGAGTGGGCTGCCGTTTTCGGGTGTGCCGGCGCGGGCGATCCGGGCGCTGAAGGCCGACCTGCGCACGCCGCTGGCCCGCGCGCTCGCGCCGGCACTCGCGTGCGCGCTCGACGAGGCATGGGTTGCAACGGGCGGGGCGCACGCGCGGCCGCCGCTGCTGTTGCCGATACCGACGTCGAGGGCGTCGTGGCGCCGCCGCGGTGTGCGTGTTGTCGAGTTGCTCCTGCGCCGGGCCGGGGCGCGGCCGTGCCGCGCGCTCCGCCATGCCCGGCGCGTCGCCGACCAGCGCGGGCTCGACCGGGCAGACCGGGGCAACAACGTGGCGCACAGCATGCGCTGCGCCGAGATGCGCGGCGCGACGGTGTTGTTGGTCGACGACGTGGTGACGACCGGGGCGACGCTGGTGGAGGCATCCCGAGCCGTCACGGCCGCCGGTGGACTGGTGGTTGGTGCCGTCACTTTGGCGAGCACGCCGCTAGTTTTTGGTGGATCTCGAAGTGATGCGTGACATCGTGCAGTCACCCCGCTACGGTGGCACCAAAGGCGACAGTGGTCAGCCCTTAGCACCGGCTGACCGGAGCGAGGAGGACAACGTGGAAACCAACATTATTGGTATCGGAGTCACAGTCTCGGATCGATTTCGAGACGTGGTCGACGAGAAGGCCGAGCGCATCGCGCACCTGGCCCCGCGAGCACAACGCCTAGATATTAAGGTGACCCGGCGTCTCGATCGCCAGGGGCGAAAGGGCGACGAAACCGTCGAGCTTACCTTGGTGAACAAAGGGCCCGTGGTGCGGGCCGAGGCCGTCGAAGCCGACAAATTCACGGCGCTCGACATTGCAATCGACAAGCTGAGCGAGCGGCTGCGCCGTGCCAAGGGCAAGCGCGAAGACGCCCGCGACCGCGGCAAGGGAGCGCACTTCGAGAAAGAGAGTGGCTCGCTCGCCGGTATCGACGTGGAGCCAGCCTCCGTCGAGGTGCTTCGTAGCGTCGCAACCGGTTCCGTGGCGGTCGTTGAAGACGAGGCGATTGAAGAAGCCGACTACACACCCGTGGTGATTCGCCAGAAGGAGTTTGCTCCCGAGTGGATGACATCCGAAGAGGCGGTTGATCGGATGGAACTGGTCGGCCACGACTTCTTCTTGTTCATCGACTCGCGCACCGACCACCCGAGCGTGGTGTATCGACGCCGGGGCTGGGACTACGGCGTGATCGGGCTTGCGGCTACGGCCCCGCCGCTCGTTGTGGAGGTCGTCGCGTAGCGCCTCGCGCACTCGGCGCGACCCGCAAACCGCAACACGCTGTGCAACACGCCCTGGCGGGTGTTCTTCGGAACCTTCGCCAGGGCGTGTTGTCGTCTCGGGTGCCCGGTCGCCGCGGCATCCTGTCACGCTTCCTGTCATATTGATGCCCGCCATCTCGGTGCCGCTGGCCCCGCTGTTACGCTCACTCGACAACGATGAGGAGCGTCATGACCGATGCAATTACCCCGTATCCATTCGCATTTTCAGACGACGCGCTGGCCGATTTGCGGGCCCGCCTCGCGCTGACGCGGTGGCCCGAACCCGCAACGGTCGATGGATGGGTGCAGGGTGCGCCGCTCGCGAGCGTGCAGGCGCTCGTGCACCGCTGGCAAAACGGTTATGACTGGCGCGCGTGCGAGACACGCCTGAACGAGCTGTCGCCGTCGATGACGACGATCGATGGCCTCGACATCCACTTCCTGCACGTTCGTTCGCCAGAGCCCGACGCGACCCCGCTCGTGCTCACGCACGGCTGGCCCGGGTCGGTCATCGAGTTCTTGAAGGTGGCCGAGGCGCTCGCCGACCCCCGTGCACACGGCGGTGACCCGGCCGATGCGTTCCACGTTGTGATCCCGTCGCTGCCGGGCTACGGCCTCTCTGGCAAGCCGAGCGAAGCGGGCTGGAACACCCATCGCATCGCCCACGCCTGGATCACGCTGATGAAACGCCTCGGCTACGACCGTTTTGTTGCACAGGGCGGCGACTGGGGCTCGGACGTGACCAATGCGCTCGGCGCCAGCGGCGACCCGGCCGTGACCGGCATCCACCTCAACTTCGTCATCGCGCGCCCCGACGCCGAAGACATGGCCGACCTGACCGATGTCGAAAAGGCCGCGCTCGCCGACATGCAGCGGTACTCGACCGAGGGCAATGCCTACGCCTTGGAGCAGAAGACGCGTCCGCAGACCCTCGGCTACGGCCTCACCGACTCTCCGGTCGGGCAGGCGGCATGGATCTACGAGAAGTTCCGTGAGTGGAGCGACTGCGACGGCGAGCCCGAGAACGCGTTCACCGTCGACGAGATGCTCGACAACATCACGCTCTACTGGCTCACCGGTACGGCTGCCTCATCGGCACGCCTGTACTGGGAGAGCTTCGGCGCCTTCAACGCAGACCCGGTCAGCATTCCGGTCGCGTGCAGCATCTTCCCGCGCGAGTTCCTTCGCGCCTCGCGCCGCTGGGCGCAGAAGCGCTACCCGAACATCGTGCACTGGAACGAGCTCGAAAAGGGTGGACACTTTGCGGCGTTCGAGCAGCCTGAGCTGTTCATCGGCGAGGTTCGTTCGGCGTTTCGCTCGCTGCGCTAGCGAGCGCTGAGGTGGTGCGCTCGGCGGCTCAATCGAACATGCCGCCGAGCAAACCACCCAGCAGCACACCGCCAAGCACAGCGCCCATGCCGCTGCCGCCGTTGTTGTTTTGCTGGCCGCGCCCGCCGCTTGACCAGTCGTTCGGGTCTTGCGGGCGCGAGCTGTCGATGTCGCGTTGCGCCAATCGCAGGGCCTCGGATGCCAGTGCCCCGGAGCGGCGCGCAAGGGCCATCGCCTGCTCACGCGTGTCTTCGTCGGCGATGAGCTGTTCGACACCATCGTGTGCGCGCTCGGCTTCGGCGAGCCGAGTGCGGGCGTCGGCGCCGATCCAGCCGCGATGGCCGGCGATGACGCTGCGTGCGACTCCCAGCTGTGTCTCGGCATCGTTGAGTGCGTGACGCACGTAGGCGATCGGGGGGATCGGACGAGCGGCGCGTTCGATTGCGGTCGCGAGCGCGGCATCCAATGCGCCGTTTGCATCGCGAAGTGCCGAGAGCTGAGCGAACGGGTCGGTGCGGGTGCCCGCGGGAGGCAGCGCGCTGAGCGCCGCCTGCAGCTCGCGCATCGCGGTTGTGACGGCCGGCACCTGAGGGCCGTGCTGGGCCTGCACGAGGTCGTCACGAGAATCGGCGACGACCGCGGCGAGGGCCGACTCGGCGCGCAGCGCCTCGATCTCGTAATCTTCGACAGCGGCGAGCAGGGTGGCGGCACGGCGCACCGATTCGGTGGCGGCTTCGAGCGCATAGTTTGCGGCCGAGCGCTGCCCCTCTTCACGGCGGCGGGTCGAGACATCGGCGCTGTGTTCGGCAAAATCGAGCAGCTGGGCCGCCTCGTCGGGATTGTGCAGCACCTGACGGAGCGCCTCGTCGCTGTAGCGTTCGGCGAGGCGGGCGATGCTCTCGCGGGCGCCGGGGATCCGCGCGCGCAGGCGCGCCGCGTCGGCGCGCACCTGCTGCAGGACCTCGGGGGCGCGGCGGGCGTTTTCGATCGGCGTCTCGAGCGCACTCATGTGGTGCGAAAGCAGCTCGAGCCCCCACTCGCACAGCTGCACGATCCGTGCGTTGCGCGTGCGCAGTTCTTCTGGGGTGTCGGGGATCTCGTCGTGGTTGAGCTGGTGGAGTTCGAACGCCTCGGCGAGGTGATGACGAACCGATGCCAGCGCCTCGCGCAGGGGAGCGGTCGCATCGTCGCCCAGCTCGGCGGTGGCGAACAACAGCTCGTCGCTGGCAAGTCGCACGCGCTCATCGGTCTCAACCAACGCCTGCTGCGCGCGCAGTGCGAGATTCGCATCTTCCACGGCAAGCTGTTCTCGCTGCGCGCGTCGGGCACCCCAAAATCCGGCCATTTCTCGATCATAAGCGCCGCGGCTGACACCGAGACCTGGGCGCTCGCAGGTTGGCGGGTAGCAGCGCCCTACACCGCGCGTGGTGGACGGCCGCGGCGGGGACGATCGGTCCCGAGCGTGATGCCAAGTTCGCGGGCGGGATGCTCCAAGAGCCGCCGTTCGACGTGGTCGAGCCAGCGAACCTCGGCCTCGGCGTGAAACACCAACGCATCGTTGACCAGGCGCCAGGCGAGCATTTCGCCGTCGGCGGAAGTGGCATCCCGGCCCTCATTCGCGCCGCCGATATTGTCTGCGTCGTCAGGTTCGCCCTGCGCGCGCAACGCGTCCAACGCCCGGAGCGAGACGGTGCGCTGGCGGGCGATGATGGCCGCGACGTCTACCCCGGGGAGGGTCGCTGCCAACGCAAGCTTGAGCGAGAGTTCGTCGCGGGTGCCGGTCGGGCGGGTGACCGGGCCGCCGAGCCAATCGCGCACCTCGGCGGTGCCGGCATCGGTGATCAGGTAATAGACGTGGCCCTGCGCATCGGTGTCGCCGCGGGTGACCAGGCCGTCACGCTCGAGGCGGTCGAGGGTGTTGTAAATCTGGCCGACGTTCAGCGGCCAGGTCGACCCGGTGCGGCGGTTGAATTCGGCGCGGAGTTGATAGCCGTAGCAGGGCCCCTGATCGAGGATTGCCAGCAGGCTGAATCGAACTGACACGGATGCCTCCACTCCAGGCAAGCGGAAAAGCGTGCCGTGTAAGAAGATACCGAGTATATGCATACCCGGTATCTTTGAATGCGTTGTGTCGCGTATTTGTGGAGGTCATGCTCAGGTCACAGGCGGGTAACATGAACTCTATGTGCCGCTGCGCGGCGCGTACGCGTGCAAGCGTGTATCGGGGTGTCGTGTGTGATGCGGGCCCGAAACTCGAAGACAGATGGAGATCCCAACGTGGCCTCACCCCTTGAAAAGCTGCTCCGTGCCGGCGAAGGGCGCGTCATCAAACGGCTGCAAGGCGTGGCCAAGTCGGTCAACGCGCTCGAAGACGAGTACGCGCGCCTCAGCGATGACGAGCTCCGCGGCGAGACCGCCGAGTTTCGCGAGCGCTTCGAGGCGGGCGAGACGCTCGACAAGCTGATGCCGGAGGCGTTCGCCGCCATCCGCGAGGCGGCCAAGCGCACCATCGGCCTGCGTGCCTATGACGTGCAGATCATGGGTGGCGCCGCCCTTCACCTCGGGAACATCGCCGAGATGAAAACCGGTGAGGGCAAGACCCTCGTGGCGACCTTCCCGGCGTATCTCAACGCGATCGCCGGCCAGGGCGTGCACATCATCACGACCAACGACTTCCTTGCGAGCTATCAGTCCGATCTGATGGGCCGTATCTTCCGCGCGCTGGGCATGACGACCGGCGTGATCATTGCGGGGCAGACGCCCGAGCAGCGTCGCGAGCAGTACGCGGCAGACATCACCTACGGCACGAACAACGAGTTCGGCTTCGACTACCTGCGCGACAACATGGCGTGGCGCAACGAAGACCTCGTGCAGCGCGGTCACTACTTCGCGATCGTAGATGAGGTCGACTCAATCCTGATTGATGAGGCGCGCACACCACTGATCATCTCGGGGCCGTCGTCGGGCGAGGCGAACCGCTGGTTCACCGAGTTCGCGCGGCTCGCGAGCACGCTTGAGGCGGGCGTCGACTACGAGGTGGACGAGAAGAAGCGCACGATCGGCGTGCTCGAGCCCGGCATTGAGAAGGTCGAGGACTACCTCGGTATCGACAACCTCTACGAGTCGGCGAACACTCCGCTGATTTCGTTCCTGAACAACTCGATCAAGGCGATTGCGCTGTTCAAGCGCGACTCCGACTACGTCGTGATGAACGACGAGGTCATGATCGTCGACGAGCACACCGGCCGCATCCTCGCCGGGCGTCGTTACAACGAGGGCATCCACCAGGCGATCGAGGCGAAAGAGAACGTTCCGGTCAAGGCCGAGAACCAGACCCTCGCCACGGTCACGCTGCAGAACTACTTCCGTCTCTACGCAAAGCTCTCGGGCATGACCGGTACTGCCGAGACCGAGGCGGCTGAGTTCATGTCGACCTACAAGCTCGGTGTTGTCGAGATTCCGACGAACAAGCCCATGATCCGCAAAGACAAGTCAGACCTCGTCTACAAGAACGAGCAGGCGAAGTTCGTGCAGGTCGTCGAAGACATCGCGTTGCGTCACGAATCCGGGCAGCCGGTGCTCGTTGGCACGGTGAGCGTCGAGAAGAGTGAATACCTCTCGCGGATGCTGGCGAAGAAGGGCATCAAGCACGAGGTGCTGAACGCAAAGAACCACGCGCGTGAGGCCGAGATCGTGGCCCGTGCTGGTCGCCTGGGCGGTGTGACCGTCGCCACCAACATGGCCGGCCGTGGTACCGACATCATGCTCGGTGGAAACGCTGAGTTCCTCGCTGTGCAAGAAATGAAGGCGAAGGGGCTCGACCCCTCAGAGACTCCCGAAGAGTACGAAGCCGAGTGGGACGACGTGTTCGCCGCCGTGCGTGCGACGGTCGCGAGCGAGGCGACGAAGGTTGTTGAGGCCGGTGGCCTGTACGTGCTCGGCACCGAACGCCACGAGTCGCGCCGTATCGATAACCAGCTGCGCGGACGCTCGGGCCGTCAGGGTGACCCCGGCGAAAGCCGCTTCTACCTGTCGTTGACCGACGACCTGATGCGCCTGTTCCAGTCGGGTGCCGTCGAGGCGATCCTCTCGCGGACGAATTTTCCTGATGATGTCGCCATCGAGTCGGGGATGGTTTCGCGCGCAATCAAGAGCGCGCAGTCGCAGGTCGAGGCGCGCAACGCCGAAATCCGCAAGAACGTCCTCAAATACGACGATGTGCTCAACCGTCAGCGTGAAGCGATCTATGCTGACCGCCGCCAGATTCTCGAGGGCGATGACATCGCCGACCGCGTCGGCAAGTTCATTGAAGATGCCATCACCGCGGTCATCGATGAGCACACTTCCGGTGGGCACACCGAGAGCTGGGACTTCGATGCACTGTGGACCGAGCTGAAGACGCTCTACCCGGTGAGCGTCACGATCGACGAGGTCGTGGCAGAAGCCGGCGGTGTTAAGGGCCGGATCACCAGCGAGGGGTTGAAGCGCGAGATCGTTTCTGACGCGCGCATCGCCTACAAGAACCGCGAAGAGAAGCTCGGTGCCGCCGCGACACGCGAGCTTGAACGCCGTGTCGTCATGCAGGTGCTCGACCGCCGCTGGCGTGACCACCTCTATGAGATGGACTACCTGAAGGACGGCATCGGCCTGCGTGCGATGGCACAGCGCGACCCGCTGATCGAGTACCAGCGCGAGGGCTACGCCATGTTCCAGCAGATGATGGGGCAGATTCGCGAAGAGTCGGTTGGCTACCTGTACAACCTTGAGGTCGAGGTGCACCGCACCGGCGAGGCCGCGCACCCGGCAGAGGTCGAGGCGAAGGGCCTCGCGATCCCGGCAAGCAACGCGCAGCAGCTGCACTACTCCGCGCCCAACGACGCCGGTGAAATTGAGATCCGCGACGGACGTGGCCAGGTCGAACAAGCTGCCACGGCACGGTTGCGCCAGGCAATGCAGCAGCGAGCGCAGGACGATCAGACGCAGGGTCAGGGCCAGGCTCCTGCGGCCGAGGCGCCTCGCGGTGCATTCGGGCAGCGGGCCGAGGCATCCGATGCAGACAAAGGTGCGCCGGGCAACCGCGCGCAGCGAAGAGCAGCTGGCAAGCGCAAGTAGGCTGGCGAGATGACCACGCTGCGCCCGCTCGACCAGTCGTCGAAGCTCAAGAACGTCCTGTACGAGATCCGCGGGCAGGCGCTGATCGAGGCCGCGCGCCTCGAGAGCGAGGGTCACACGATCCTCAAGCTGAACACGGGCAACCCCGCATCGTTCGGGTTTGAAGCCCCCTACCAAATCGTGCGCGACATGATCGCGGCGATGCCGAACGCACACGGCTACAGCGAGAGCCGTGGCGTGCTTTCGGCCCGCCGCGCGATCGTGAATCGGTACGAAGAGATCCCCGGGTTCCCGAAGTTCGATCCCGATCACGTGTTTCTCGGCAATGGCGTGTCTGAGCTGATCACGATGACGATGCAGGCGCTGCTCGACGAGGGCGACGAGGTGCTGATTCCCGCGCCCGACTACCCGCTGTGGACGGCGATGGCGAGCCTCAGCGGGGGCACACCGGTGCACTACATCTGCGACGAGCAGAACGGCTGGCAGCCCGACCTCGAAGACATCCGTGCCCGCATCACGCCGCGCACGAAGGCGCTTGTCGTGATCAACCCGAACAACCCGACCGGCGCGGTCTACACCCGCGAGGTACTCGAAGGCATCGCGGCGATCGCGCGCGAGCATTCACTGCTGTTGCTCTCCGACGAGATTTACGACCGCATCCTCTTCGACGAGGCGGTGCACATTCCGATGGCCACCGTCGCGCCAGACCTGCTGTGCCTCACGTTCAATGGGCTTTCAAAGACCTACCGAGTCGCGGGGTATCGCTCGGGCTGGGTCGTCATCACGGGGCCGACGCACCACGCGCAGGGCTTCCTCGAGGGCATCAACCTCCTCGCGTCGACCCGCTTGTGCCCGAATGTGCCCGCGCAGTTTGCGGTGCAGGCTGCGCTCAGTGGCGTGCAGACGATCGACGCGCTCATCGCGCCGCGCGGCCGCCTCCACGAGCAGAGGGATGCCGCGTGGAAGGGCCTTGAGGCCATCCCCGGGGTGTCGTGTGTCAAGCCCGCCGGCGCGCTCTACGCGTTCCCACGCCTCGACCCGAATGTGCACGAGATTCGCGACGATGCCAAGCTGGTCTACGACCTGCTTGTCGCCGAACACCTCCTTCTGGTGCAGGGCACCGGCTTCAACTGGCCAAACCACGACCACCTGCGCATCGTGACGCTGCCCGAGGCGCGCGTGATCACCGAGGCGATAGAGCGCATGGGCAACTTCCTGTCGAGCTACAAGCAGAAGTAGCAGCGCTCAGAGCAGCGCGAGCGACGTCGCACGCCAGCGACCGTCGATGCCTTCGAGCCGGATCGCCACCGCGCGAGTGCGCGCGGGTCCGCGAACGATGACGACGGCTTCGACGATGCCATCGGCGGGGCTCATCTGCCGGAGCGAGACGATCGTGTGCTGCGTTCGAACCGCGGGCACGCCGCGGGCGCTTCGCGCGCGAGTGGCAAGGTTCGCGCGAGTCGCGACGGTTCGGAACACATCCTCCGTCATCCAGCGCGCGAGTTGTTCGATCTCACGCACACCGGCGAGCACCTCGAGCACGCCGCGGGCGAGATTGCGCAGGAGCGCCTCGGGGTCACCAAGCTCGGCCGATGAGGTGCGCTGGTGGCCGAAGAATGCCTGCAAATCGGAACGGTCATCTGGCGAGAATCTGGGCGCTACGCTGCGCGCGGGCGAGGGGGCCATGGCATGCCTGTCTGGTGAAGGAACGAAGAATCCATGAAGTAGAACACGCCCAAAAATGCGAAAAACCCCTGATCCGCGATCTGTGGATGACTCGTAATCAAGCCGCAACGAAGTCGGGCAGAATGGGACATGGCGTCGATCAAATCGTGACATCGACGAGCTCTCGATGTCACGATTCGAGCGGTCACATGGCCCCCGCGTTCTTTGCGGGGCTCGCTTGCGCGTGCGGAGTCCGCGCGTTCGCCACTTACCCCTGGAGTTGTCATGCGCCCGTCCCGCCCCGTCTTGCAGTGGTGGCTGCGCCCATCGGTGTGGTTGTGGGTCGGCGCGGGTGCGCTCGTCGTGGGTGCGGGGTTCGCGTTCTACACAGAGTTTTGGATGCTGCTCGCCGCCGCCCCCGTCTTTGTCGCGGTTGGCATCGCCGCTTGGGTCGCGATCGTGGTGCGTGTGCACCGTCGTGCGCGCGATGGCGCCGGCACCGAGGCAGAGTTCGAAGCGCTCCTGCGCGACTACCTCCCGTTCGCGGCGCCGACCACTTGCGATGCGCTCCGCGACCGATTCCGTGCGGCGGCGCATGTGGATAACTCCTAGGCCCTCCCGCGCACCCCGCGTACGCTTCAGCGGTGCGTTGGAACCGATTCTTCGAAGACCTCGAACACCAGCTCGATTCGGAGCAGGCCGCCGAGCAGCTTGCGCTTGATGGAGAGGCCGAGCGCCTCCGCCTCTCGCGGCTCGAGCTTCGCACCCGCCTCAGCACGCTTGTGGGGTGCGAACTCGGCGCCGAACTCGCCGGCGAGGGCAGCGGCGGTGAGCCTGCGCTGCTGCGAGGCACGGTGGCCGGGGTCGGCGCAGATTGGCTCGGCCTGGTGCTGGGCCGCGGTGGTGCCGCCGTCGCGCCGCTTCGGAGCATCCGCATGCTTCGCCTCGACCGCCCGTCACTCGTGGCGAGCCGCGGCGTGCCAGTGGGTGGGGAAGGTGAGCTGGCCACTACCCAGGGGCGCGATCCTGGCGGGCGGCTTCGCGAACGGCAGACCTTCGGTTTCGTGCTGCGTGATTTTGCCCGGCGCCGACTTGCGGTCGCGCTGCACCTCGGTGGGGAGCGCGTGGTGCGAGGCACGATCGATCGAGTCGGGGCCGATCACCTCGAGCTTGCGCTGCACGAGCCGGGGGCGCCGCGGCGCGAGGGCGAGGTATCCGGATTTCGGCTCGTGCCATTGCACGCCGTCGCGTGGGTGCAGCTCGATCGCCCAGAGGCGCTGCTGGGCTGAACGGCTCGCGCGGCCAGCGCCGGGGGAACGGCCGCGGACTTCGTCGCCGTGGCGGGCAGCGCCTTAGTCGCCGTGGCGGACGGCGCCGCTGCCCCAGAGCTCGGGAAAACTTGCAGCGTTGCTCTGGTGCCACAGGTGCATGCGCCGGGTCTGCTCGATCTGGTCGTCGATGTAGTCGCCCACGCTGTCTTGCTAGACCCGCCACTGCGCGTTTGTGCCGAGCTGCACGCCCCGGAGCGAGCCCTCGTGCAGCAGCGCGAGCACCTCATCGATCTCGAGGGTGAGGAGCTCTGCCGCCTGCGCGAGCGTCAGAAAGCGCGCGGCGGACGAGGCGGGGGAGTGCATTCCATCATTATGCTTGCGGGCGCCGCGCGTCGTGCGTCCGCGCAGTGGCCTGTGGATAACTTCGGCAGCATTCAGGCACGATGCGTGAACATGGGTGGCATGACCCCGAAACTTCGCGCACGTCGATCCCGCGCCTTCTGGTCGGACACCAGATTCTTCATTGGCATTGCGCTGGTGGTGGCATCAATTGCCGGCGTGTGGATGGTCGTGACTTCCGCACGCACGACAGTGCCGGTGCTGGTGGCCTCTCGCACAATTGTCGCCGGCGAGGGTGTCTCGTCGGGGGCGCTCCAGGTTGTGCAGGTCTCGCTCGGGGCGGCCGGGCCGGCATATTTGGCTCCGGGTGGGTTGGCCGAGGAGCTGGTCGCAACGCGCACCATCGGTGCCGGCGAGCTGGTTCCGGTCGGCGCCCTGGCCCCGGCTGTGTCGTCAAGGGTGACGTCGGTGGTCGTCACGTCGGCGACCGAGATTCCCGCGAGTGTCACCACGGGGTCTACGGTCGAACTGTGGGCGGCGCCGCGGCTCGAGCGCGGCGAATACGGGGTGCCAGAAATTCTCGTTGCGGATGCCGTTGTGCAGGCCGTCGGCGAGAACGTGTCGGTCATGGGGCGCCCCGGGGTGTCGCTCGAGCTTGTGATTGGCCGCTCCGAAGTGTCGGCGACGCTCGGTGCGGTCGCATCGGACTGGGCATTCTCGATCGTGCCGACGGCGGCCGGCTGATGCTGCGGGTTGCGATCGCCGCCGACGCTGCGCTGGCGGGGGAGCTCACCGCCGAGATCGAGTACGCCGGCTTGCAGGTGGTCGGGCGGGTTGACCCGGGCGCGCTGGCGGCGGCGGTGTTCGCTTCCGGCGGCAATCACCACGGCGGTGACGACGCCGCGCTCCCGCCCGGGCCGCACGACGCGGTGGGGGCGACGCTCGCCCGTACCGATGTGCTGATCGTCGACGGGGCGCACGGCGGCTCCTGGCCGGTGCTGCTCGGCCCAGAGTTGCGGGCCGCATGCGACGGCCGCGGCATCCGAATCGTCGTGCTTGTTGCAGACGACGACGCGCGTCGCCGCGCGCATGCGAGCGGCTTCGACTGCACGGCCGATTCGAGCTCGCCGACCGCGGTGCTCGCCGCGGTTCGCGGTGATGGCGTCGGTGCGGGCGCGCCAGAACCAGAGCCGCGGGCGCGTGGGCGTATCTTCACGATCTGGGGCCCGGGCGGGGCGCCCGGCCGATCGACGCTCGCGATCGAGCTTGCCTATGAGCTCGCGCGCGGTGGCCGCTCGGTCGCGCTCATCGACGCCGACACGCAGGGCCCTTCGCTGGCGCTATCACTCGGCCTGCCCGACGAAGGCCCGGGGTTCGCGGCCGCCTGCCGCGCGGCCGGGGCCGGCCTCCTCGATGCCGACGAGCTCGAGCGCATCAGCCTCCCTATCCAGCACCGGGAGGGTTCGCTCCGCGTGCTCACGGGGCTCAATCGGCCGGCCCGGTGGCCAGAGCTGAGCGAGGAGCGCGTGGCCGAGGCTCTCCGGGTCTGCCGCGACTGGGTCGACTACGTCGTTGTCGACATCGCGGCACCGCTCGAGCGCGACGAAGAGATCGTGAGCGACCTCGACGGCCTGCGCCGGCATGCTGCCGGGTTTGGTGCGCTCCGGGCAGCCGATCAGGTCGTGGCCGTGGCATCCATCGAACCGCTCGCGATCGCGCGCTTTGTACGCGGCCTCGCCGAGCTTCGTGCCGTGGTCGGGCGAACGCCGATCGCGGTGGTTGCGAATCGGCTGCGGCCGGGGGCGTTGGGGGTGGATGCCAGGGGTCAGGTGCGCACGACCCTGTCGAGGTATGCGGGCGTCGAGGATGTCACCTTTGTCCCGCTCGACCCGCGGTCGACAGACGCCGCGATGCTCGCGGCCGGGCCGATCGCGGCAAAGGTTCCGAACGCGCCGCTGGTTGCGGCACTTCGACGCTTCGTGGGGGAGGTGCTGGTGCCCGCGCGCGGGGCTGGGGCGCGGCATCCCGCACCGCATGGCACGGGCGCGCCTCAGTCCGGGGTGGTGCGTGCGAGCCGGCGGAGGTTGCGACGCGCGGAGTCACAACACGCGAACGCCGGCGCCGCCGCGACCTAGACTGGTGCCGTGTCGACGCTAAGTGATCTGGTCAACGCCCAAGGGCTCTCGAGCGATGCCGATATCGAATGGTTGCATCGCCTGGTCGGTGATGGCCAGCTGCTGGCCGATCTTGCCTTCGCAGACATCGTGATCTGGGTGCCCACCGCCGATGATTCGTTTGTCGCGGTCGCGCACACACGCCCGAGTGGCGCGGCGACCCTGTTCTATCGCGACATCGTTGGCGACCGGGTGCGGCCGCAGTGGCACACGCAGGTGCGCGAGGCGTTCGTCAGCGGCTCGATTGTTGACTCCTCATCGCCAGACTGGTTCGAAGAGACGCCGACGCGCGTGCGCGCTGTCGCCATCAGGCGCCATGCCGGGCCCGATGAAGAAACCGAGCCCCCAATCATCGGTGTGCTGACCCGGCACACGAACCTCGGCGAGTTGCGCGCGCCGAGCCGGCAGCAGACCACTTTCAACGCCTGCGCCGATGACCTGTTTTCGATGATCGCATCCGGTCATTTTCCTGATCTGACCTCGCCGCCGTCGCCCCGGCGTGGCTCACCCCGCGCGTCCGATGGCCTTATTCGCATCGATACCGATGGCATCACGACCTTCGCGAGCCCGAACGCGCTCTCGGCGTTCAATCGCATGGGATTCGACGACGAGCTTGAGGGCGAGTCGCTGAGCGAAGTGACGACCGAGCTGCTGCCGGCGCAGCAGAACGTCGACGAAAGCCTGCCGTTGGTGGTCTCGGGCAGGGCCCCATGGCGCGCCGACATTGAGGCGCGGGGCGTGACCGTGTCGCTGCGCTCGATTCCGCTCCGCGACCAAGGGCACCGCAGCGGTGCGGTGGTGCTGTGCCGCGATGTGACCGAGCTGCGCCACCAGGAGCAGGAGCTCATCACGAAGGACGCGACGATTCGCGAGATTCACCACCGTGTCAAGAACAACCTGCAGACCGTGGCATCCCTTCTGCGCATCCAGGCCCGCCGCACGCACTCCGAAGAAGCGCGCGATGCGCTCTCGCAGGCGATGCGCCGCGTCGCCTCCATCGCGGTCGTGCACGACACGCTCTCTGAAGGGCTCACCCAGAACGTCGACTTCGATGAGGTCTTCGACCGGGTCCTGCGGCTCGTTGCCGAGGTTGCGGCGGCACCAAACACGCGCGCGCAGACGAGTTCCTCCGGCAAGTTCGGAGTATTGCCGAGTGCCTACGCGACGCCCCTGGCGCTCGCGCTGACCGAGCTCGTGACGAACGCCGTCGAGCACGGCCTTGCGGGCCTCGAAGGTCGCGTAGAGATCATCACCGAACGCGATGACGAGCGACTTCGTGTGCGGGTGCGCGACACGGGTGCGGGGCTCCCCGAGGGGGAGGTCGGGCGCGGCCTTGGCACGCAGATCGTGCGAACCCTGATTCAGGGCGAACTCGGCGGCACCATCGACTGGCACTCGCTCGCGGGTGAGGAGACCGGCACCGAGGTCACCATCGAAATTCCGCTGCGGTGGATCCAGCGCGACACGTAAGACAGCAACACAAATCGCCGGACCAAAATGCTGGTCCGGCGATTGTTGTCGGGCGGTGCGTGCCAGTAGCGCATTCGGGCGGTACGTGCCCAGCAGCGCGTTCGGGCGGTAGCACCGCCCCGCGCTGTGAAACCTACGAAGCGCGGCGGGCGCGTGCGGCGCGGCGCTTCAGTGCGCGACGCTCGTCTTCGCTGAGGCCACCCCAGACGCCAGAGTCCTGACCGGTCTCGAGTGCGTACTGCAGGCAGACCTCGGTCACGGTGCAACGTGCACAGACGCCCTTGGCCTTCTCGATCTGATCGACAGCCGGGCCGGTGTTGCCGACGGGGAAGAACAGTTCGGGGTCAACCGTGAGGCAAGCTGATTTGTCGCGCCAGTCCATAGTGATACTCCTTGTATGCGAGGTGAGAGAGCAAATGCTCGAATTCGGGTTCGGGCCGATACTCTGTCTGAGATATAGGCGCCTGCCCGCCCCACTTCGCTGTGGAGCACATGGCTTCATTCATCGTTCCACAGCGGAGCCCGTAAAATCAAGGGTTAATCTTGAATTCACCTCGTTCTGCGGTTGAGCATGCCGGAGCTCGACCTAGACCCGCTACTATTTCATCCGCGCCGTGAAGGAGAAACCCCGCATGTCTGAGAACGAAACGACGCCGGAATCTGCGGTTGTGCGCGCGCCCCGCACGGCGATTTTTCGTGTGGTTGCGGGCATCCTGGTCGGTGCGGAAGGTCTGGTGCTCATCGGAGCATCGGTGTGGCTACTGCTCTCGCTGTTCGCATCACCCGCGCTTTCGCTCGTGAGCGCGGTGGCGTTGCTCGTGCTCGTCGTGATCTGCACCATTGGCGTGTGCGCGATGGCGGTCGGCATCTTCCGCGGGCAGCGGTGGGCCAGATCAGGCGGCATCGTCGTGCAGGTGTTGGTGCTGGCGATCGCCGGTGGCGCTGCGGCCGATCAGTTCGGCGATGTGTCGCTGGCGCTGAAGATCGGGATCCCCGCGCTTGTCACGTTCGCGATCCTGATTGCGGAGGTGCGGAGCGTGGGCCGGGCCGAGGCGGCCGAAGAGGCGGCAGCCGCAGCTGCAGCAGCAGCAGCAGCCGCGGCATCCGAAGACGGCACGTCGCGCAAATAGGCGGCGCCGCGCCCGAAGGGCTCAGCCCTCGACTGCGAGCCCGAGCTTGCGGCGCAGCATCTGCACGTGGCCCGTGGCCTTGACGTTGTAGAGCGCGAGCGTGATCACGCCCTGCTCATCGATCGCGAACGTCGAACGCAGCGTGCCCGTGTAGGTCTTGCCGTAGTTGCTCTTCTCGCCCCAGGCACCGTACGCCTGGTGCACGGCGAGGTCGACGTCGCTCAGGAGCGGGAACGTCAGGTGGTCGCGCTCGCGGAACTCGGCGAGCTTCGCAATCTCGTCCTTTGAGATGCCGAGCACGGTGTAGCCCTCGCTCTGGAACGGCGCGAGGCTGTCACGGAAGTCGCACGCCTCGGTCGTGCACCCGGGGGTCATCGCCTGAGGGTAGAAGTACACAATCACCTTGCCGCCGCGCAGCGCCGACAGTGTTACGGGCGTGCCGTCTTGGTCGGGCAGTGTGAAATCGGGGGCGACGGAACCGGCGGCAAGTTGCTGGGTGCTCATGGGGCTAGCCTAGCCGCGCCGTGCGCGGGTCTGGTGTTGCGGGGTGGATGCCGGGGCCCCGGCATCCACCCGGCACATGCTTGCTAGTGGAACGTCTCGAGCAGGCGCTGCAACGAGTCGAGGCGCGATGCGCCGTTCTCGCCGAGCCGGCCCTCTGCGACGGCTTCGACAAGGCCGCAATCGGGCGCGCTCGGGAGGTGCGTGCACCCGCGAGGGCAGACCTCGTCGGCGACTGCGGCGAGGTCGGGGTAGGCGCGCAGGATGTTCGCGGGGTCGATGTGTCCGAGCCCGAACGAGCGGACGCCGGGCGTGTCGATCACCCATCCAGTGCCGCCGGCACCGTGATAGCGCAGCGAGACGGTCGACGAGGAGGTGTGGCGGCCGCGGCCGGTCACCTGATTGACGTGCCCGATGGCGCGCTGCGCGGACGGCACGAGGGCGTTGACGAGCGTCGACTTGCCGACCCCCGAGTGCCCGACAAACACGGTCGTGTGGCCCACGAGCGCGGCACCGATCGCCTCGAGCGGGGTGTCGGTCGGCGAGCTCAGAAACACGGTGAGCTCGAGTCCCGCGAAGTGCTCGAGGAAGGCGGTCGGGTCTGCGAGGTCGGTTTTCGTGACCACCAGCATGGGGTGGATGCCGGCATCGAGGGCCGCGATCAGGTATCGGTCGACCAGGCGCGTGCGCGGCTCGGGGTCTGCGGCGGCGACGACGATGAGGATCTGGTCGGCGTTCGCGACGATGACACGCTCGACCTGATCGGTGTCATCGGCGCTGCGGCGCAACAGCGTGGTGCGATCTTCGATGCCGACGAGACGCGAGAGCGAACCCTCGTCGCCGGTCAGGTCGCCAACCACGCGGACCCGGTCGCCCGTGACGATCGGTTTCTTGCGCAGTTCGCGTGCGCGCACCGCGCTGATGAGGTGCTCTTCGGGCGTGTTCTCGCCCAGCATCACGGTGTATCGGCCCCGGTCGACGCCGAGCACCATTCCTACCTCGGCGTCTTCGTGCGCGGGGCGAATCTTGGTGCGCGGCTTGTTGGCCTTGGGATTGGGCCGCATCCGAATATCGGACTCGTCGAGCTCATCAAGGTCGTCGTCGTCGGCGTCGTCATTCCACCAACTCACGCCGGGGTATCTCCCGACGTTCCGTCGAGCATCGATTGCCAGAGCTGGGTGAACTCTGGCAGCGTCTTCGCGGTGGTCTCGATGTCTTCGTCGACCTCGATGCCGGGAACCGCGAGCCCGAGGATCGCGCCGGTGGTTGCCATTCGATGGTCATGGTAGCTGTGCCACACGCCCGGGCGCAGCGGCCGGGGCACGATGCGGAGGCCGTCTTCGAGCACCGTGACATCGCCGCCCAGCGCGTTGATCTCGTTTGCGAGCGCGGCGAGGCGGTCGGTTTCGTGGAGGCGCAGGTGGCCGATGCCGGTGAACTCGGAGGGCGAGTCGGCGAGGGCCGCAAGCGCTACCAGGGTGGGCGTGAGCTCGCCCGCGGCGCTGAGATCGAGCATGGCACCGGTGATGCCACGGCCGACGACCGTGAGCACGCCGGCGCGACGGCTGACTCGAGCCCCCATCTGCGCGAGAATCTCGGTGAGGAGGGCGCCCGGCTGCGTCGAGTGCAACGGCCAGCCGGTGATCGACACGCTTCCGCCGGCAACCATCGCCGCGGCAAGGAACGGCGATGCATTCGAGAGGTCCGGTTCGACGGCAATGTCTTTGGCGCGGATCGGCCCGGCGGCCACAACCCACTCGTGTGCGCTGGGGCGCTCGACCCGGACGCCGCGGTGCTGGAGCGCCTCGACGGTCATGTCGATGTGCGGCACGCTTGGGAGCCGCGGGCCGGTGTGGCGCAGGTGCATTCCCACGTCGAAGCGCGACGCGGCAAGTAGCAGGCCCGATACGAACTGACTCGATGACGACGCGTCGATCTCGAGCTCGCCGCCGCGAACGTGGCCGTGGCCGCGCACCGAGAACGGGAGCGCCCAGCGGCCGCTGTCGTCGACATCGACGCCCAGCTCGCGCAGCGCGGTAATCATTGGACCCATGGGCCGGTGCAGGGCGTTGTCGTCGGCCTCGAAGTGCACCTCGCCGGCCACCAGTCCGGCCAGCGGCGGGAGAAAGCGCATGACGGTGCCTGCTTGGCCGCAGTCAACCGTGCCGCCGGCGTGGAGCTTGTCTGGGGGAGTGACGAGCAAATCAGGGCCAAAGCGGCCGGTGCCGTTGATGGGCGTAAACGCCACACCGAGGGCGGTGAGCCCGGCAATCATTCGTTCCGAGTCGCGGGAATGCAGAGGCGCGCTGAGCTTGCTCGGGCCCTCTGCCAGTGCCGCCAAGACGAGTTCGCGATTCGTGAGCGACTTCGAACCCGGAATTGTCAGGGTCGCATTCAGCGCTCCAGCTGCCGCTGGGGCAGGCCAAAGAGCGCCATTGGCCGGTCCGTCCGCGGCCGAAAGCGATGTGATCGGGGAATAGCTATCGTTCGTCATTGGTTCATAGCTTATCGAGAGGCTTCGCATTTGAGCCTAAGGAGAAGGAGTTCAATGATTGCTGTCGCAGAAAGCGCCACAGAAGTCGTCCCCCGCCTTCGCCGTACCCCGGCCCGCCCCGACGTCGGGGCGGGGGCAGGCTTAGACTTGCGCCTAATGAATCCTTCCAATGAAGACGCCGCAGACGGCGTCCAGGTCGACGCGAGCAGGCAGTTCGAAGAACAGGCCCTGCCCTTTATGGACCAGCTTTACGGTGCCGCAATGCGCATGACGCGCAATCCGGCCGATGCCGCCGATCTGGTGCAAGAGACATTCGTGAAGGCCTTCGCATCGTGGAAGACCTTTACGCAGGGCACAAATCTGAAGGCCTGGCTCTACCGGATTCTGACCAACACCTACATCAACACGTACCGCAAGAAGCAGCGCGAGCCGTATCAGGGCACGATTGATGAGCTCGAAGACTGGCAGCTCGGCGGGGCCGAGTCGACAACAGCGAGCAGTAGCCGCTCGGCAGAAGCCGAGGCAATTGATCGGATGCCGGATTCGACAGTGAAGGCCGCGTTGCAGTCGATCCCCGAAGATTTTCGGCTTGCCGTGTATCTCGCCGATGTTGAGGGATTCTCGTACCAGGAGATTGCCGACATCATGAAGACCCCCATTGGCACGGTGATGAGTCGTCTGCACCGTGGCCGACGACTCCTTCGTGACTTGTTATCGGACTATGCGGTCGAGCGCGGCATGAGCCCCTCGACGTCAAGGAGCAAGAAATGACTGACTGTGGTTGCGAGAAAGCCCGCAAAGACCTCGAAGAGTACCTCCGCAACGAGGTCTGCAAGACCGAGCACGCCGAGATCCGTGAGCACATCGAAAACTGCCCCGAATGCGCGGGAGAAGCGCTGGTTGCACGCACACTGACCGAGGTCGTGGCGCGCGCCTGCAAGGAGACTGCTCCAGAAGAGCTCCGGTTGCAGGTGCTCGGCCGCCTGCGCGCGGCGCACGCCGGACATCAGTAGCAACATCGAGCGGGCGAGTCGCGCGATTCCCCGTGTCGGAGCGCGCGCCCACTGACTATCGTTGTGCCATGACCGTTCATGATTGGCAATCGCTCCCGCTCGACATCGACTCCGGCGAAGCGATAGCCCGCACCGGCCTCGACTACCGACTTGTCGACACATCTGGCGCCGACACGTTCGGCGACTGGCTCCAGGCGGGTAACCGTGGTTTTCATGCACCCGATTCCGGTGAGGAACAGCTCGGGGCGGCCCGCGACGCGCTTGCGTATCGGCGAACAACGGGCGTATACGACGCAACGGGCCCGAACCCCACGTGGCCCGTCGCGACGACCGGGTCGTGGGTCAGCGACCTCACGCTGCCGGGTGGCGGCGGCATCCCCATGTGGGCGATCAGCAACGTGACCGTGGCTCCAACGCACCGGCGTCGCGGAATCGCGCGTGCGCTACTTGAGGGCGAACTGCGCACCGCTGCCGCAGCCGGCGTACCGATTGCGGGGTTGACCGTGACCGAGGCGACGATCTACGGGCGCTTCGGCTTTGGCGCGGCGACGTCGGTGACCAACTGGGTGATCGAGACGGAGCGCGCCCGCTGGGTGGGGCCGACGCCCGAGGGCCGCATCGACTTCATCGATCGCGAACGGGCAGCGGCCGAGCTGCCCGCGCTCCACGAACGTGTGCGGCGCTCGAACCCGGGCGAGACGAGTGCCTGGACTGGACTGTGGCGCAGGATCTCGGGCACGATGGCGGGCCAGCAGGACGCGAGCAAGATTCGTGCGGTACGGTACGCCGATGCTTCCGGGCGCACCCGAGGGGTCGCGCTCTACCGCCTCTCGGGTGACCCCACCGATTTCACCAAGCACGAGCTCACGCTGATCTACCTGTTGACCGAAACGGCCGACGCCTACGCCGCGCTTTGGCGTTTCGTGCTCGAACACGATCTTGTCGACATTGTGCGTGCCTCGATGCGTAGCATCGACGAGCCCGTGCGGTGGATGATCGCCGACCAGCGGGCCGCGACCGTCACGGTGCGCGACCATCACTGGCTGCGCGTGCTTGATGTGCCTCGCACCCTCATGGCGCGCCGCTACGCCGGCGCCGGCGAGTGTGTCATCCGCGTGACAGACGCGCTTGGTTTGGCAGATGGCACATGGATGCTTCGTGTCGATGACAACGGCGAAGCCAAGGTCGAGGCATCCACCGAACCCGCCACCGTGACGCTCGGTGTCGCCGCGCTCGGCAGCATCCTGCTCGGTGGGGTGCGCGCTAACACCATGTATGCCGCCGGACGCATACATGGTGAAGCATCGGCGATTGCGGTGCTCGACCGTCAGTTTGGCGCGCTTGAGACGCCGTGGCTGGGCTTCACGTATTAGGCGAACTGTTCCCGAGCTTGAACGAAGAAGAGGCGGCCGCTCATTGCTGAGTGGCCGCCTCTTTTTGTGTTCGAGCTACTTCGCGAGCGCCCGCTGCATGAGTGCGGCCTGCTCGATGGCGTGGATCTTTGAAGAACCAGTCGCCGGCGATGCTGCCGCCGCACGCGAGACGACGCGCACGGCGCGGCCCTCCAGCTTGGGAACGATGTCGAGTGCGATGAACGGCCACGCGCCCTGGTTCTCGGGTTCGTCCTGCACCCAGACGAGCTCGGCATTGGGGTAGCGCGCAATCACCGCGGACAGCTCTTCAATCGGTGCCGGGTAGAACTGCTCCATGCGCACGAGGGCGATCTCCGGGTTGGGCGTCTTGGCAAGCTCTGCCTTGAGGTCCCAGTGGATCTTGCCGGCGTGCAGCAACACGCGGGTGACAACCGACTTGTCGTTGCCGCGGTCGTCGTCGAGCACGGGCTCGAAGCGCCCGGAGGTGAAGTCGGCGACCGAGCTTGTCGCGCCGCGCAGGCGCAACATCGCCTTGGGCGTGAAGACCACCAGCGGTTTGCGCGGGCGGGCGTATGCCTGACGGCGCAGCAGGTGGAAGTGCGATGCGGGCGTCGACGGGCGCGCCACGGTCATGTTGTCTTGTGCACACATTTGCAGGAAGCGCTCGATGCGTGCCGACGAGTGGTCGGGGCCCTGGCCCTCGTACCCGTGTGGCAGCAGTAGCACGACACTTGACTGCTGGCCCCACTTCTGGTCGGCCGACGACACGAACTCGTCGATCACTGACTGGGCGCCGTTGGCGAAGTCACCGAACTGGGCTTCCCACAGCACGAGGGCATCCGGGCGCTCAACTGAGTAGCCGTACTCGAATGCCATCGCGGCGTACTCACTCAGGAGCGAGTCGTAGGCCCAGAAGCGCGCCTGCTGCTGGCTGAGGTTCGCCAGCGGCAACCATTCCTGACCGTTTGCACGGTCGTGGAGCACAGCGTGGCGCTGTACGAACGTGCCGCGCCGGGCTTCCTGACCGGCGAGACGGACGGGCGTACCCTCCAGAAGGAGCGAACCGAATGCGAGCAGCTCACCGAACGCCCAGTCGACATTGCCATTGCGGCTCATGTCGAGACGCTTCTCGAGCAGTTGCTGGATCTTCGGGTGCGTGGTGAAGCCGGCGGGCTTGTTCACGAACGCGTCGCCGATGAGGCTGACGACCTCTTGCGAGACGCCGGTGGTCTCGGGCTCGCCCGCAAACGCGGGTGCCGTGGTCGTCTCGTGGATGACCGGGAGTGAACCCGTTTCGGCCGCATGCGTTTCGGCGAATGCGATCTCGAGGCTGTTCTGGAAGTCGCGCTTGGCCGCTTCGTACTCTTCTTCGGTGATGTCGCCACGACCGACGAGCGCCTCGGTGTAGAGGCGGCGCACTGAGCGCTTTGCCTCGATGAGGTTCGTCATGAGGGGCTGCGTCATCGAGGGGTCATCGCCCTCGTTGTGGCCGCGTCGGCGGTAGCAGACGAGGTCGATCACGATGTCGCGCTTGAACTCCTGGCGGTAGCGCACGGCAAGCTCGGCAACTCGAACAACGGCCTCGGGGTCGTCGCCGTTCACGTGGAACACCGGCGCTTGGATCGTCTTCGCAACGTCGGTCGCGTACACGCTGGTGCGGGCGTCGCCCGGCAACGTCGTGAAGCCGATCTGGTTGTTGATCACGATGTGGATCGTGCCACCGGTGCGGTAGCCGCGAAGCTGCGACATCTGCAGCGTCTCGACGACGACACCCTGGCCGGCGAATGCACCGTCACCGTGCACAAGCACGGGCAGGTTCGAGAAGGTGCCGATCGGCTTGCGGTCTTGTTTGGCGCGCACGATGCCCTCGACGACACCGTCGACGGTTTCGAGGTGCGAAGGGTTCGCCGCGAGCTCGACCGGCAGTGTCTTGCCGTCGGCCGAGACGAAGGTGCCCTCGGTGCCGAGGTGGTACTTCACATCGCCAGAACCGCGCTCGTTGCCAAGCGCGACCGAGCCCTCGAACTCGCGGAAGACCTGGCCGTAGGTCTTGCCAGCGATGTTGGTGAGCACGTTCAGGCGGCCGCGGTGGGCCATGCCGATCGTCGCACCGTCGAGGCCTGCGTCTGCCGCGCTGGTGAGGATCTGGTCGAGGAGCGGAATCGTTGATTCGCCGCCCTCGAGGCTGAAGCGCTTCTGCCCGACGTACTTCGTCTGCAGGAACGTCTCGAACGCCTCGGCCTCGTTGAGCTTGCGCAGAATCCGCAGCTGCTCATCGTGGTCGGGCTTTTCGTAGTTGACCTCGATGTGCTGCTGGAACCAGCGGCGCTGGGCCGGGTCTTGAATGTGCATGTACTCGACACCGATGGTGCGGCAGTACGAGTCGCGAAGCACGCCGAGCACATCGCGCAGCTTCATAGAGCGCTTGCCGCCGAAGCCGCCCGTCACGAACTCGCGGTCGAGGTCCCAGAACGTGAGCCCGTGCGAGGCGATGTCGAGGTCGGGGTGCATGCGCTGCACATACTCGAGCGGGTCGATGTCGGCCATGAGGTGGCCGCGCACGCGGTAGGAGTTGATGAGCTCCTGCACGCGACTGCCCTTGCTCACGCTGTCGGCCGTGTCGACATTGATGTCGGCGGCCCACTCGATCGGGGCATAGGGGATGCGCAGCGAGGCGAAGATCTCTTCGTAGAAGCCGCGCTCGCCGAGCAACAGCTGGTGCACCTTCTTCAGGAACTCGCCGGAGCCGGCACCCTGGATCACGCGGTGGTCGTACGTGCTCGTGAGGGTAATCGTCTTGCCGATGGCGAGTTCGTTGAGCGTTTTGGCGCTTGCGCCTTGGAACTCGGCCGGGTATTCGAGGGCGCCGGCGCCGATGATGCAACCCTGGCCCTTCATGAGGCGCGGCACCGAGTGCACTGTGCCGATGCCACCCGGGTTCGTCAGCGACATCGTGGTGCCCTGGAAGTCGGCCGCAGTGAGCTTGCCGTTCCGCGAGCGAGCCACGACGTCTTCGTACGCGACGAGATATTCGCTAAATGTCATCGCATCGGCGTGTTTGATGCTGGGAACGACGAGCGAGCGGGTGCCGTCGGGCTTTGGCAGGTCGATCGCGATGCCGAGGTTGATACGCGCCGGAGCGACGACCGAGGGCTTGCCCTCGATCTCGGCGTAGAAGACGTTCTGGCTCGGGAACTCTTTCAGCGTCTGGATGAGCGCCCAGCCGATGATGTGCGTGAAGCTCACCTTGCCGCCGCGGGTGCGGGCCATGTGGCTGTTAATCACGATGCGGTTGTCGATCATCAGCTTCGCCGGGATCGTGCGCACACTGGTTGCCGTCGGCACGGTGAGCGACTCGTCCATATTTGACGCGAGCGTCTTTGACATGCCGCGCAGCGGCGTCACGACGGCGTCTTCAGCGCTTTCGCTGGCGCCGTGGCTGTTCAGGGCCGGCGCCTGTGCCGGAATCGGCTGCGGCTTGGCGGGCACCGAGGTGGTGCGGGCGACGGGCTGCGTGCCGATGACGGGGATGGGCGCCGTGACCGGGTGGGGATCGTTCGCGAGAGAAGGAGCTTCGCCGACGGGTGCGCCCGAGGCGACCTCGCCCTTGAGGGGCTGGTACTTCTCGAGGATGGGCCACCATTCCTTGTCGACAGAATTCTTGTCAACTTGGAACTGTTCGTAGAGTTCATCGACGAGCCACTCATTTGCTCCGAACTCACCGTCGTTCGGTGCTCCGACGCTCGTCTCTTGGCTCGACACAGTCGATCGCCCACTTTCTTCGTAAGTTTGGTCCTCGCGCGTGGCAGATCGTGCCTCGCGCACGCCCTACAAGCCTAACGGAGTTCGGCGGGTGAATCGCGGAAAAAACTCGGACGACCCGGTGCGTGCCGCGTTACCGTATGACTATGGAATTCTCCGGTGTGCAACCGCAGGTGGATCTGACATATTCCGATGTGTTTCTGGTGCCGCGGCGGTCAGCAAAATCCAGCCGGCTCGACGTCGAGCTTGCGCCAGGTGATGGCACCGCCGCGACGATCCCGATCGTCTCATCGAACATGAACTCCGTGACCGGGCCGAGGCTCGCGGCCGTGCTCGCGCGCCGGGGCGGGCTCGGGGTCCTGCCACAGGACCTTCCGTTGCAAGACCTCGATGCCGCAATCCGCTGGGTGAAAGCACAACCCACCGCGTGGGACACGGCGCTCGTGCTTGGCGCAGAGGCGACGGTCGCCGAGGCCCGGCGAATGCTGCCACCGGCCGAGGGTCACGGCATCGTGGTGGGCCGGAGCGTGGACGGCGTGCTCCGCATGGAAGACGTGACCGGGGTCGTGGCGGCCTCCCGGCTTCCTACCGCGTTGAGCGATGCCCGGCTGGGCGACCTGGTCCATGCGCGGCCGATCGCGATCGAGGCAGAAGACATCCGTGACGGGCGTGCGGCGTTCGAGCTGATCGTGGCCGCAGATGCCGAGCTCGTGCTCGTTGTGCGCCGGGGCGAGGTGATCGGCACGCTCAGTCGCCGGGGCGCGCTGCGCTCGACCCTGTATCGACCGGCGGTTGATGCATCCGGTCGCCTGCATGTTGCCGCGGCAATCGGGATCAGCGGTGACGTCGCGGCGAAGGCGCGCGCACTCGCCGCAGCGGGGGTTGACGTGCTCGTGCTCGACACGGCCCACGGTCATCAGGAGCGCATGCTGCAGGCGCTGCGCACCGTCGCCGACCTCGACCTCGGACTGCCGCTGGTGGCCGGCAACGTCGTCACCGCGGAGGGCGTGCACGACCTCGTCGTCGCCGGCGCGAGCATTGTGAAGGTGGGGGTCGGGCCGGGCGCCATGTGCACGACGCGCATGATGACCGCGGTTGGGCGTCCCCAGTTCTCGGCGGTGCTCGAGGCCGCAGATGCCGCGCGCATCATGGGCGCACACATCTGGGCCGACGGCGGCGTGCGATACCCCCGCGACGTTGCCCTGGCGCTGGCGGCGGGTGCGGCATCCGTCATGATCGGTTCGTGGTTTGCCGGAACGATCGAGGCGCCGGGCGAGCTGCACCACGACGACGAAGGGCGCATCTACAAGGAGTCGTGGGGGATGGCATCGACCAAGGCGGTGCACGACCGCTTCGCGCGCCTTGACGCCTACGAACTCGCCCGAAAAGAACTGTTCGCCGAGGGGATCTCGTCGTCGAAGATCTATCTCGACCCGGCTCGGCCCTCGCTCGAAGACCTGCTCGACATGATCACCTCGGGGGTGCGTTCGTCGTTTACGTACGCCGGCGCGGGGAGCGTGGCCGAGTTTCACGAGCGCGCGCAGGTGGGGTTGCAGTCGGCGGCGGGCTACGACGAGGGCAAGGCGCTGCCGGTCAGTTGGTAGAGCGGATGCCGCAGCACGGCCACGCAGCACCGCGGCGCGGCACAGCACCGCCGTGCCAGTCAGCACCGCCGTGCGGCACGTCGACAGGTCGCTCCGGTAGCATGGTCTGCACAATGGATGACCCTCCCAGTAGACGCTTGTTCAAAGTTGGCACGTTCCTGAATGGGGGAGCGGCGTGACGTACGACTACATCATGTTGGGCGTCGGCATCGTGCTGATCGTTGGCACCGGCCTCTTCGTTGCGAGCGAGTTCGCACTTGTGAACCTCGACCGCGCAGACCTCGAGGCCCGCCGTGAGCGTGGTGAATCGCGCCTGTCGATGACCATCGGTGCGCTGAAGATCACTTCGACGCACCTCTCGAGCGCGCAACTTGGCATCACGCTGACCACGCTCTTGACCGGTTACACGATGGAACCGGCGATTTCGAACCTGCTTCGCCCCGTGCTTGCCGGGTGGGGCCTTCCCGCCGCGGTTGTGAGCCCTCTCGCGGTGGTCGTATCGCTTGTGCTCGCGACGCTGCTGTCGATGATCATTGGCGAGCTGGTCCCGAAGAACTTTGCGCTTGCCCTCCCGCGGCAGACCGCAAAGCTCGTGATGCCGTTTCAGGTTGCGTTCACGACGGTGTTCCGGCCCGCCATTGTGCTGCTCAATGGCAGCGCGAATGGGATCCTGCGGGCGATGGGTGTCGAGCCGAAAGAAGAGCTTTCGGGCGCGCGCAGCGCCGAGGAGCTCTCGTCGCTCGTGCGCCGCTCGGCGAGCGCTGGTGTGCTCGAGAAAGACACCGCCAGCCTCCTCAACCGCACACTCATGTTTTCGCGGCTCAGCGCGGCCGACGTCATGACTCCGCGCCCCAGCTTGCACGCCGTCGCGGCCGGTGACTCGGCCGATGACGTCATTCAGCTCGCAAGGCGCACCGGCCACAGCCGGTTTCCTGTGTTCTCCGACTCGATCGATGACATCGTCGGCATTGTGCACCTCAAGGCCGCCATCAGCGTGCCGCGCGAGCGCCGTGCCGACGTGCCGGCCGCGGCACTGGCATCCGATCCGCTTCGCGTGCCCGAGACCGTGCATCTCGACCAGCTGATGGCCGAGCTGCGCGCCAAGGGGTATCAGATGGCGGTCGTCGTCGACGAATACGGCGGTACGGCGGGTGTCGCGACGCTCGAAGACCTCGTCGAAGAGATCGTCGGTGAGGTCGCCGACGAGCACGACCGCACCCGCGCCGGCGTGGTGCGCAAGGGTGACGCGATCACCTTCCCGGGCGACCTGCGCCCCGACGAACTTCTCGACCGCACCGGAGTGCGCGTGAGCGAGGGCGAGGTCTACGACACCGTCGCCGGCTTCATGATCGCCGCGCTCGAGCGCATGCCGAAGGTCGGCGACGAGATTGAGATCGAAGATGGGATGCTCCGGGTGCAACGCATGGACGGCCGCCGAGTCGACCGCATCCAATTCACGCCCCGTGCACTTCCTGCCGGCGCGACCGGCGACGACGACCGCGAAGGCGGTGAGCAGCGATGAACGATTGGGCAGGAATTGCGTGGCTCGTCGTGTTGCTCATCGGCAATGCATTCTTCGTCGGTGCCGAGTTTGCCGTCATCTCGGCCCGGCGCTCACAGATCGAACCCCTCGCGGAGCGCGGGTCAAGACGCGCGAAGACCGCGCTCTATGCGATGGAACACGCGACGCTCATGCTCGCCACGTCGCAGCTGGGCATCACCGTCTGCTCGTTGCTGATCCTGAACGTCTCCGAACCGGCGATTCACCACCTGCTCGCCGGCCCGCTGGGGCTGACCGGGTGGAGCGTTGCGGTGATCGACACCGTCGCGTTTATCGTCACGCTGGTACTCGTGTCGTACCTGCACGTCGTGTTTGGCGAGATGGTGCCGAAGAACCTCGCGTTCTCGTTGCCTGACCGCGCGGTGCTGCTGCTTGCGACGCCGCTGGTGTGGGTGTCGGTGGTGTTCCGTCCGCTGATCGCGTCGCTCAACTGGCTGGCGAACCATGTGCTGCGCCTCTTTCGTGTCGAACCGCGAAATGAGGCAGCCTCGACGTTCACGCTCGACGAGGTGGCGACCATCGTCAACCAGTCGCGCATCGAGGGTGTGCTCGATGACGCCTCGGGTGCCGTGACCGCCGCGGTCGAGTTCACAGACAAGCGCGCGGGCGACATCGCGGTGCCCCTCGAATCGCTCGTGACTTTGCCTGTGTCGACGACGCCGGATGAGATCGAACGCGCAGTCGCGAAGCATGGCTTCTCGCGATACGTGATTGTGGATGCCGCGGGCGAACCTCTCGGCTACGTGCACCTGAAAGACATCCTGCGCTCGAGCGAGGGCCCAGACGCGGCCACCCGCATGAGCGAGCCCGTGCCCGCGAAGCGGATCCACCGCCTCGTGCCGATGCTCGAATCGAGCGACCTCGAAGACGCACTCGCGACCATGCGCCGCAATGGGCGGCACCTCGCGCGCGTGTGTGATGCGTCGGGCGCGACCACCGGCGTGCTCTTTCTTGAAGACATCATCGAAGAGCTTGTCGGCGAGGTGCAGGACGCGACTCGACGGGGGTGGGGTTCGTAGCCTGCTGCGCGTACCCATTGCGCGTACCGATTGCGCACAGCCCACTGCGTGCAGCCCACTCCTCGTAGGCTGAGCGCATGAGTGAGGTTCCGCACGTCACTGCTTGGTCGGCGGCGCTCGCCGCGCCCATGCTGCTGGTGCCGCGTGATGGCGACGACAAGTATTCGCGCGGTGTGCTCGGGGTGCGCACCGGCTCGGCGGCATACCCCGGCGCCGCGGTGCTCGGGGTCGAGGCCGCGTGGCGCACCGGCCTGGGCATGGTCCGCTACGTCGGGCCGCCAACGGTGGGTGCCCGGGTGCTCGATGGCCGGCCCGAGACGGTGCTGGGGGCGGGTCGCGTGCAGGCGTGGTTGATCGGGTCGGGTACGGATGCCGCAGCCCGCAGCGCATTCGAAACCGCGACCCTGCGCGAGCTCCTGCGCGGCCCGGCACCCGTCGTGGTCGATGCAGGGGCGCTCGATCTCGTCGCCCGGGAGGGGGGCCCTGGCGGTGCACCCCTCGTGCTGACCCCGCACGATCGGGAGTTTGCACGCCTCGAGGCCGCGGCCGGGCTTGCCCGGGCGGGTTTGAGTGAAGCCGGCGCCCACCCCGACGCGGGTGCGGACGCCGTTGCCGACGCGCTGGCCGGCCGCATCGAGGCAACCCGTGCCCTCGCCCGCGCGCTGGGCCACGTCGTGCTGCGCAAGGGCGCGACCACGATCATCGCGGCCCCGGACGGCGCGTGCTCAACCGTGGCCGCGGCAACACCCTGGCTCGCCACCGCCGGCACCGGAGACGTGCTCGGCGGCGTACTCGGCGCCCTCATCGCCGCGGCGGCGGCCCGCGTGCCCTCACCCGGAGCGCCGTCCCACGCCGACCTGCGCGCGCTCGCGGCCACCGGCGCCCTCCTGCACGGGGTTGCCGGACGCATTGCCGCCGGGCTCGCTCCACTAGCCCCAGCGGACTCCGCGGGCGACGCGGCGCAGGGGCGACCCATCACCGCGCTCGATGTGGCGCACGCGCTGCCGGAGGCCGTGGCATCCATTCGTCAAAGCGGCGCGAGAGACGACGAGGGCGCGCCGCAACACCGACCCGCGGCACGCCCCTAGGATTGACGCGTGTCGAGACGCGTAGCGCTATGGATCGCCTTCGTGGTCGTGCACCTCGGGGTGGCCGCACTCGGCTTTGCTGAACCGAACATGCCGATGGGCGACGTCTATATCGTTTATGAACCCTGGTCGAGCAGCGCGCTTGGTGGCGACGGCATCGTGGGCGTGACCGAATCGTGGGTCTACCCCGCACTCGCGCTCGTGCCGATGGTGCTCACGCACGCGTTTGCGTGGCTCGGCGGCTATACGGTGGGCTGGGCCCTGTTCGTGACCGGGTGCAATGCGCTCGCATTTTGGATGCTGGTGGGCTCTGGTCGTTCGATGGGCCGTACGATCGCGGCCTGGTTTTGGCTCGGTTTTATCGCGCTCCTCGGCCCCGTCGGCGTGTACCGCATCGACGCGGTGACGGTGCCGATCGCGATTGCCGGGTGCCTCTGGCTGTTCGGGCGCCCGCGCGTGGCGGCCGCGCTCTTTACGGTTGGCGCCTGGGTCAAGGTCTGGCCCGCTGCCCTGTTTGTTGCCGCCCTCATCGTGGCGCGCCGACGCCTGAGTGTGCTGATCGTGGGGCTCGTCGTGAGCGTCAGCGTCGTGGTCATCGCCGCGCTCGCCGGCGGCATCACCCACGTGCTCGGCTTTGTGACCGAGCAAACGGGTCGCGGGCTGCAGATCGAGGCACCGGTGAGTACGTGGTGGCTGTGGCAGGCCGCGCTCGATCCGCTCCACGCATCGCTGTATTACGACTCCGAGATTCTCACATTCCAGGTCAAGGGCCCGCTCGTCGAGGTCGTGAGCGCGCTGATGACCCCGTTGCTGGCGCTCGCGGTCGCCGCAGTCGTGGCGCTCGGCGCGATGAAGGTTGCTCGGGGTGCATCGTATGCGCGGCTGATGCCGCCGCTCTCGCTCGCACTGGTGCTCGTGTTCATCGTGTTCAACAAGGTGGGCTCGCCGCAGTTTCACACTTGGCTCATCGCTCCGCTCGTGCTCGCCGTCGTGCTCAACCGGCACCGGGCCTGGCCGACAGTCGTATTGGGACTGCTGTGTGCCGGGCTCACGCAGCTGGTCTACCCGATCATGTATGGCGAGGTGCTCGCGGCGAATCCGGCCGGTCTCGCGGTCCTCACTGCCCGCAACGTCGTGCTGGTGATCTTGCTGGTCGTTGCCGTGACACAGCTGGCGCGGGTGCCGGGGCGCCGGAGTGCCGCCGCGCCCGTGCCCGCGCAGCCCGAGCCCGAGCCCGCGCCGGCACCTGTGCCCGCCCTCGATTCCGACTTCGCGCCCCAGCGCCAACCCGAACCCGAAATTTAGGAGTCAACATGCTCGTCGCATTCTCAGTCGCCCCCAGCGGGACCGGTCGCGCAGACGGTTCGGTGCACGACGCGGTTGCCGCGGCGGTGAAGGTTGTGCGCGACTCGGGGTTGCCCAACCACACCGACGCGATGTTCACGACGATCGAGGGGGAGTGGGACGAGGTCTTCGATGTGGTGCGCCGCGCCACCGAGGCCGTTGCCCCCTTCGGCTCACGGGTATCGCTCGTGCTGAAGGCAGACATCCGCCCCGGCTACACCGGCGAGCTCGACGCGAAGGTCGAGCGGCTCGACGCCGCACTCGCCCGCGCCGAAGACGCCTAGCGGGGAGTTGGGGCTCCCTCCTCGAATCTGAGCGCGTCGAATCGATTCGATTCGCTGGTAATGTTGGGGCAATGACTGCTTCCGTCGCCGTTCCTCTGCAAGCGACGGGCCCCATCCGCGGTGCCGCCGTGCGCGCCCTCTTCGCCCTTGCGATCGGTGCATTCGGTATTGGGATGACCGAGTTCGTCGTGATGGGCCTCCTGCCCGACCTCGCGGCTGACCTGCTCACCTCGCACTTCGCAGCCGACCCAGAAGCCGCGATCGCACAGACCGGCTGGCTGATCAGCTTCTATGCACTCGGTGTCGTCATCGGGGCGCCGACGATCTCGGGCTTCGCGGCGAGGTATCCGCGCCAGCGCGTGCTGGTCGTGCTTGCCGCGGCGATGGCCCTGTGCTCGGCGCTGACGGCGATCGCCCCGACCTTCGAGCTCGTCGCGGTCTCGCGACTGCTCGCCGGGCTGCCCCACGGCGCATACTTTGGCATGGCGGCGCTTGTCGCGGCAGATATGCTCGGCCCGGCCCGACGTGCCCGCGGCATCGCCATCGTGCTCACGGGCCTCACCGTGGCAAACGTGGTGGGCGTACCGCTCGGCACCTACATGGGCCAGCTCATCGGATGGCGCACCGCATTCGTGGCCGTGACCCTGGTGTTTGCGTTCGCGGCCGTGGCGATCATCTTCTTCGTGCCGAAGAGTCCTGGCGATCCCGGGCGCACGTTCCGTGCCGAGCTTGGCGTGTTCCGCATCCCGCAGGTGTGGTTCACGGTCGGCGTCGGCGCGATTGGCTTCGGCGGGTTCTTCGCGGTCTACAGCTACGTTGCGCCGCTGGTCACCGAGGTCGCAGGCCAACCGGCAGCGGCGGTGCCGCTGATCCTCGTCTTGATGGGGCTCGGCATGACGGTGGGCACTCTCCTTGGCGGGGTAGCCGCCGACCGCAACCTCGCCCGCACGATCATCGGCGCGATGCTCGCGACATCTATCGCCGCGCTCGTGATGCTGCTGGTTGCCCAGTCGATCGTGGCGCTGGCGGTGCTCATCTTCATCTTCGCCACAGTGGCGAGCATGATCAGCCCGGCGGTGCAAACACGGCTGATGGATGTCGCCGGCGACAACCAATCAATCGCCGCGGCGCTGACACACTCGGCGCTCAACGTCGGCAACTCGCTCGGTGCCCTGCTCGGCGGCATCGTCATCGCGTCCGGGTGGGGCTTCCGCTCGCCCGTTGCGGTGGCCCTCATCCTGAGCCTCGCGGGTGCGATCGTCGCCGCGTGGAGCTTCCGACTTGATCGTCGGGCCACCCCTAAGCTGAGGGAATGACCAATGACGGTACCCGCACCTCCGCGCAGCCTCCCCGGGCACTCGCCCAGCCCTCGGACGAAGACACCGACCTCGTCGCTGCCACAGTCATCCTCGCGCGCGACAGCGCGAACGGCCCGGAGGTGTTGCTGATCGAACGACCCAACCGCGGCAGCTTCGCCGGCGCCTGGGTCTTTCCTGGCGGCAAGCTCGACCCCGAAGACGCGGACGGCTTCGATGGCGAGCCCACCGAGGTTGAGGTCGCGCGCCGCGCCGGCGTGCGCGAAGCGTGGGAAGAGACCGGACTCGTCACGAACGAAGGTGACTACGTCACGTTCTCGTGCTGGGTCCCGCCCGCAATGATCGCCCACCGCCGCATTCGCACCTGGTTCTTCGTCGCGCCCGCACCCGAGGGTGAGCTGGTGCTCTCTGAGGCCGAAGCAGTTGACGCCCGCTGGATTCGCCCCGAAGACGCGATCGACCTGCACACAAAAGACGAGTTCTCGCTCTTCCCGCCGACCTGGGTCACGCTCGCCGACCTGACCGGCTTCGCAGACGCCGCGGCCATGATCGCCGCCTCACGCGCAAGTGAGCCGCGCCAGTTCAAGAGCCGCTCGCTCAGCGCGCAGAAGGCGCTGCTGTGGGAGGGTGACGGTGCATATGAGACGGCTCTGGATGCCACGCCCCGGCCCGACAGCGAAACCACCGACCGCAACCGGCTCGACATGAGCGTCACGCCGTGGGTCTTGCAGCGCGTGGGTGCAAGCGCGCGGGCCTAGCCCGCGGCATCCCGCCTCTTCGGCGAACAGCCGCCTTATTCGGCGAGCAGCCGCTCGAGGTGCGCGGCCACTTCGGGAATCTCGATCAAGAACCCGTCGTGGCCGAAATCGCTCGTAATTACGGCCGCGCGGTCGCCATCGAGCGTGTTGCGGATGCCTCGTGCAATCTGGTGCTGCCCGTCAACCGGGAACAGCCGGTCGCTGTCGATCCCGAGCACGAGCGTGCGCGCGGTGACGCGAGCGAGCGCGTCTTCGATGCCACCGCGATCGCGCCCGATGTCGTGCGAGTTCATCGCATTGACGAGGCAGATGTAGGAGTTGGCGTCGAACCTGCGGGTGAACCGGTTGCCGTGAAAGTCGAGGTAGGACTCAACCGCGAAGCGGCCGCCGTGACCGACCGGGCTGATGCCTGACTGCCACGAGCGGCGGAAGCGGTCGTTCAGCTCTGCCGGGCTTCGGTAATTGAGAAGCGCCATGCGCCTGGCGAGCGCAAGCCCGCGGTGCGGGCCATCGCCGTCACCGGCGTCGTAATACTCGCCACCCTGAAAACGCGGGTCGATGAGGATCGCCTCAAGCTGCACTGAGTTGAGTGCAATCTGGTCGGCGGTGTTGCTTGGGGGCGCCGAGATGATTGCGGCACGGGCGACGCGCTCGGGGTGTGTGACGGACCATTCGAGCGCGTGCATGCCACCCATCGATCCGCCGACGACCGCAGCCCAGACGTCGATCCCGAGCGAGTCAGCCAGGGCCGCCTGCGCGGCCACCTGGTCACGGATCGTCAAGAACGGCCAGCGGGGGCCCCATTCGACCCCGTCGGGGCCAATCGATGAGGGACCGGTTGAGCCCTGGCATCCGCCCAGTATGTTCGGCGCGATGACGAACCAGCGG